>Ga0055584_100002999_pt1 | contig 16715 bp, 2 predicted proteins | sample OSDHelmetaG_FD_58716 | JGI IMG/M metagenome (GOLD analysis project Ga0055584, IMG submission 58716) | Pelagic marine sediment microbial communities from the LTER site Helgoland, North Sea, for post-phytoplankton bloom and carbon turnover... | ecosystem: Environmental > Aquatic > Marine >... | reverse complement strand
AAGCGGTGTCTGACACCGGCGTCCGTAGGCTGGGACCGTGGGTGTCCGGCTGCCACTTCTCGTCACGATGGGTGTCGTTGCCGGCGCGCTCCTGCTCGCCGCACCGGCGCGTGCCGAGGAGGCCGAGTTCGACAGGGTGGTGATCCTCGGTGACTCGTACAGCTCGGGAGTGGGCATCCACAGCGACGCCTCCGACTATGACGACCACGGCCCACGTGAGCACAGCTTCGATCCCGACACCCGGCTCGGCCACAGCGCCTGCCACCGCGAGACCGACTCCACGTTCGGCCCGCAGCTGGCCGAGTTGCTCGACGCCGACATGACCTTCGTCGCCTGTGCCGGTGCCGTGGTCGCGGAGATGCCGAACCAGGTCGCGGCGGCGGGCATCGAGGACACCGGCGAGGGGACGATCGTCACGGTCACGATGGGCGGCAACGACCTCCGGACCGTCCGGGGCGAGGACTGGCCCGACGTCCTGCTGCGCTGTGTGCTCGAGACCGACTGCCATGAATCGGCACAGAACCAGGTGGCCAACCTCAGCGAGATCCAGGCCGACCTGATCGCGGCGTACCGGGCGATCGGGCAGGCGTACCCCGACAGCACGGTGCGCGTGCTCGGCTACCCGCGGATCATGCAACCGGACCGATGGGGATGCATCGGGATGACCGGGTTGGGCTCCGACGAGGCGAACTGGGTGGACGACCAGGTCGATGCCCTCAACATGCGCGCCAGCATCGCCGCGATCCTGGCGTTCATGCAGACGGGGGCCGACATCCGCTACGTGAGCGTGGTCGACGAGTTCGACAACCACGGTGCCTGCCGGGTGTGGCAACGTGACCGGTACGTCAACGACACGCGCATCGGCGAAACGTACCGGCGCGAGATGAACGAGGACGGCGAGATCGTCGACGTCTACCGCGACGGCTGGACCCACCTCTCCTCGTCGTCGGTCCATCCCACGCAGGCCGGCTACGACTCCTACTTCGACGCTCTGGCGACCGACCTCGACCTCGGCTGACACCTCAGATCGCGTCGAGGAACTCGAGGGCGCCTCGAAAAGGCCGAAGTCCTCGAACCCGACTGACCGAGCCCGGCCCACCGATCCGGCCGGGCGAAATCCTGCTCGCGCCGTCGGCCAGGTTCGAGTCCGGAATCGGGCTCCTCCGTTCGTGGCTACTGTGGTCGGCCGGGGCAGAGGCTCGGAAGGGGATCAGGATGGACCCGTCAGGTACGTCGATCGACCTGCTGTACACAGCGGAGCAGGAAACGTCCGCAATTTGTGCGCGGAGGCAGAACGATGAGTGAGTTGGCTCTCCCCGACTACCAGGAGTTGTTCGGGACCCTCGACTTCAAGAAGGGGGACGAGGCGCGGTCGGTCTACTCCCCGGCCGCGTACCTCGCCGATCTCCTGCAATTGATCGACGACGTCTTCGACGAACCGGACCTGCTCGACCGGCGGCCCGACATCGCGACCGTTCCGCTCGACTCCGAGAACACGTACACGACGGTGCCCTACCTCGACATCGTCAACGAGCTCCTCGAGCGCGAGGTGGCAGGCGGCGGCGATGCATACGCCGTGCTGCAAGACGCACCGCACCCACTCAATGTTCCGTTCCATCTCGACAACGAGAGGGTGCGAGTCCATCTTCGCCACCTCGGTTCGAGCCTGGGCCGGATCGAACCGTTGTTCGGCCGAAGCGACCCGGACCGCGTGGCGCGCGACGAGTTGGGGTTGTCGGCCGAGATGGCATCGCTCGTCGTCGAGTCACGTCGCGCGACGGCTCGCGTCCTGCGGGAGACATTCCCCGGGGCCGGTGTGGAAACCGCAGACGAACGGCGGGCCGTGCCGGTCGAGGGCCTGATGCGGGCGGCTGGACTGACGGGACGTGAACTGCGCGAGCTGCTGTCCGCCGACCTCTCGGCGACCGCCCTGAACGACCGCGGCCGGCCTGAGACCGACCGTGCCGACGAACTCTTCGTCAACGCCGGGCTCGGAGGGGTGGTGGTCGTCGATGAAGAGCGCGGGGTGATCGAGTGGAGTGACTCCGACGATCCGATCCCTCCCTCCTGGTTCGAACGCGCGAGCCGTCTGATTCGTCTCTCGAAGGCGACCGGGATCGGCTTCGGCGATCTGGACCGGTTCCTGCGAACGTGTTGCCGGAACGAACTCGACGAACGGGCGTTGAGAACCCTCGCCTACCTGACCTACATGGCCCGGGAAGCCGAAGTCGACTTGACCAGCTTGTTCGTGCTCTTCGGCCCGGTCGACACGTTGGGGATCGGCGACGAGGCCGAACCGCTCGACCCGTTCAACCGCACGTTCAACGCTCGCCTGTCCTCGGTCGGGGGCGAGCGCGTGGTCGCCGAGCGGGAGACGTACGTCCCGCGTGCGTACGGCTCGATGCGCCCGCTCGCGATGGGCGACCTGCTGGCGTCCGAGCAGAAGGATGCGCGCCGACGGATCGCGCGATCCCTCGACATTGCCGAACGCTCGCTCGTGGAGATCATCGAGGGCTTCCGGGCACGGGCGGTGGATGGTGACACCGGCCCGCTCGGTTCGGGTCGGAGGTTCGGCGGAGACGCCCTGTCCGCGGTGGCGCGGATTGCGCTGATCACCGAGTTGCTGGAGATCTCGCCGACCGACCTCTACGACCTGCTGGACGTGCTCAACGGCGACCCGTCGATCCGGCGGCTGACCAGCTTCTCCCCGATGCTCAGCGTGCCCGCCGGTGGACGCGACTGCTACGCGATGCTGCTCGCCGAGAATTCCGGTGACACGCTCTGGCTGATCCAGACGCTCGTCGCGCTGGCTTCATGGATGGAGCAGCTCGACTTGTCGGCCGGTGATCTCCGGCTCGTCGCGTCGGGAACTCCGCGCACTGACGACGATGCGGAGCGGGCAGCGGCGGCGCGCCAACTCCTGTTCGACGGACTGGTCGCCGACTTCGACGCCGTCGCGTTCGGTCCGGCCGTGTTCGAGTCCGACCGTGTCGATCCGCGCACTGCACGCCTGTTGCACCGTCGCTCCGTCGACTCGGGCGTCGTGTCCGATCGAGACCACCGTCTGGTCACGGCCGACCGGGCATCCGCCGGAGCGCTGGCCCGTACTGCGATCCGCGACCTCGACGTGCTCCATCCCGATGACTTCGTCGACGTCGCGATCGCCGACCGTTTGACGGATCATCTCGCGGAACTGCTGCTGCTGCGCGGGGTCCTCTCGCCTGACGGGACGATCGCCGAGCTACCGGATGATGTCGCGGACTTCCGGGTTGCCACCGACTTCTCGGCGGTTCGCGAGCACGTGTACGCGATCGTCCATGCCATCGATCGGCAGGAGCGGGCAGCCTCCGAGGACCCGCCCGAGTACCACGTCCACGAGTCCGATCTCGAGGCCCTCGGCCTCTCGGTCGGCGCGGCCCGCGAGCTGTACGGAAACCTCGTGATCAACGGGTGTCTCGACGAGGACGGTGCCGTGATCGACCCCGCCACCTTCTCGGTCGCCGGCGACCACACCCGACTCCTCGTCGACTCGCCGTTGAACGCCTACTCCGCCGAGGTCCATGGGCTGCTCATGGCACGTCTGGACCGCTTCGCCCGCCCCATCGAGATCGGTGCCGCCAACTTCGACGACGTCGGACTGGGCGCGGAGGAGACCGACGACCTGCTCCGGAACCTCCGCTTCAACGGGCATCTCGACGCAGACGGCATGCTGGTCGATCCGAACGCGCTGCGCGTCGTCGACGTCGCCGACTTCGATCTGGCGCTCGTCTTCTACCCCCATCGGCACGCGATTCTGGGAGCGCTCCGCGACGCGGTGGAGCGCCACCGCATCCGTACCACCACTGTGTCCCGGGACGATCTGCTTCCCCTGGTCTCCGCGATCGCGTCTGCGCTCGCCCAGGCCCGGGTGGCCGCCGGACACGGGCGGCACGACCGCCTCACCGATGCCGGGCGAGCTCACTTCGCAGACGTCGAGAACCTCTCCGCGTTCCGATTGGGTGCGCCCTTCACGAGCGTCGAGAGCGGGTCCGTGTTCCGAGCTGTGGCGGCGATCGTTCGCACCGCCGACAACTGCCGGCTCATCGGCGATCGCCTTGCGCCCCTCCACCTGCAGGCGGACGAGGAGCGCGACCTGCTGGCCGCCCTGGGCCCGAACCTCGACGGTCACCGAGGCCTGAACGATGAAGCTGTCGCCTTCTTCGGGGAGGTCAACAACGTTGTCGACTTCACCGTCGACGGGTTCCGCGACGACGCGGCCGACCTCTTCTTCATGCTCCACGAGATGTCCCTCGAGACACAGGCAATGGTCGAGGAGATCATCGATGCGGTCGTGGCGTCGGCAGCCGCGCAGGAGCTCGTCGTGGTCACCGCCCTGCAGGACCACCTGGAACTGTCGGCGGATGCGGCCCGCACCGTGGCGAGCCATGTCGCCGCCCCCGGTGAGGGAGTGGTGGAGTTCATGCTGTCGCCGTTGCTCGCGGTGCGCGGCGACGAAGGAGCCGTCGACGTCGACGCGGCCGACCATCGTTTCCGCGCTGCGTTCAGCAGGCTCGAACGATTCGCAGCCTTCGCTGCACGGCTGCAACTCGACGCGGTCGAGGTGGACGTCGCGTTCCACGATCAGACCCTGGCCGAGAAGTTCCCGGAGCCCCTGACGCTGCCCGATGGAATGAGCGGATTCGATGCGCTGGTCGAGCTCGATCTGGACCTGACGACTCTCGTGCCCGACGCGGAGCCGACCGTGCAGCGCTGTGTCTGCGTGTTCCGCGGTGGCCGCTTCTGGGCCTACCCCGTGGGGCAGGACGAGGTGCTGGTGGCAGATCGCGCGCTCGGGTTGATTTCTCCGGTGCTCGCCGGCGTCGAGCGGGTCGACGCGGCATACCGGGATCGCAATGGGGTGGTGTGGATTCTCGCCGGCACCGACTACTTCCGTCACGACGACGAAGGATGGCAAGTCGTCGACCGTGCGTTCGGCGTCGTGCAGAGCAACTTCGCCGACGGTGCGCCCATCGATGCCGCATTCGTCGATCACGAGGGTCGCGCCTACCTCTTCGCCGGTGAGCAGTACGTACGGTGCAGCGAGGGCCTGGAGTCCGCCGACGTGGGCTACCCGAAGCGCATCGAGGGGAACTGGACCGCCGAACTGGGACTTGCCGCCCCCGCCGAGTTCGTCGACGGTTTCGACGCTGCATTCGAGACCTCCGACGGTGTGCTCCACCTCTTCCGTGACGGCTCGTTCGTGTCGTCCGATCAGCCCGGCGACGTCCGCGATGTCGCTGCCACGTGGGGGCATGTCCGCAACAACTTTGGCGCGTCTGCCCCGATCGACGCCGCCGTGGTGGAGGGAGCTCGGGTCCGCTTCTATTCCGGCGACCAGTCGGTCGTCCATTCGAGCCGGATCGAGACGCCGGGCCTCGAGATCGACGAGGGCACACTCGTTGGTCTCGATGACCTGCCGGAGGGCTTCCGGGAGGGTGTCGACGCGGCGTTCACGGGAGTCGACGGCACGGCCTACCTGTTCCGGGACGATCAGTACGCCAGCACCGGCGACGGGACCACGCGCGTTCGCGACACCAGGTCACACTGGGGCCGGGTGCGGAACACCCTGCTGGAGCGGGGCCGCGTGGATGCCGCATTCACCGGGCTCGACGGCCGTACGTACCTATTCTCCGGCGACCAGTACGTCCGGTACTCGGGGACCAACTACACACGTGTCGACGAGGGCTATCCACGCCGGATCGCCCCCGACTGGGGTGGTCTCGACCGGGTCCAGGCCGCGTTCGTCCTCGATGGCCGCACCTACGTGTTCGGGGCGCGGGACGACGAGTACGGCGACGACGAGGGGGACGAGAGCTACGAGGGGCTCGACGAGTCACCCGGGCGCGGCGGGTACGTGCGGTACTCCACCAACGACTACAGCACTCCCGACGACGGGTACCCGCAACCGACCGACGACAACTGGTGGAACCTCCCCCGGGAGTTGGTGCGCGGTGGCTTCGACAACCCCGACTCGGTCTTCGTGGCCCTCGACGGGTCGGTGTCGCTGTTCTCCGGGGGCCGGTTCGTGCGCTTCGATTCGATGCAGCGGTGGTGGACTGAGCCGGCTCGGGTGGGCGACGAATGGGACAGCATCCCGTTCTCCCGCGTGCACGCGGCCTTCACCGGGAAGGACGGCCGGACCTATCTGTTCGGCGACGAAGAGTTCGTCCGCTACTCCGACCAGGCGTTCGACCGAGTCGACGACCGCTACCCGAAGACGATCGGCGACCACTGGGGTCACGTCCGCAACACCATCGACGACACCGGCCGAGTCGACGCGGCACTGGTCGTCACTTCGAGGGAACAGAACGACGACGGCGGCACCAACGAGAGCCGGCACATCTACCTCTTCTCGGGCGATCAGTTCACCCGTTACTCGATGTCGATGCGCGCCCGGCGGCTTCCGCAGTTCGTCGACGAGGGGTATCCGCGGACGATCACCGGTCGTCTGCGGGAGGAACCTCGCTTCGCCGACCTTCCCGCCGATCTCGCCCCGAAGGTCGACGCGGCGTTCGCCGACGATCGCACCGTGTACCTGTTCCAGGGTGACACCTGTCTCGCCGTGTCCGACTCCGTGGCGACGATGTGGCGCGACCACCTGCCCGCCACACCGCGTTGCGTGTTCAGCCACGACGGCGCCCTCTTCGCCGAGGCCGACGGCGATTGGGGCAGGTTGATCGGGCTGGAGGGACGCGCAGGATTCGAGCCGGTCGACATGCCGCGCCTGCTGCGCGCGGCGCCGGCGACGCATCAACGCGAGATCGACGCTGCTTTCCACGGCCTTGACGGGGCCACCCACGTGTTCCGCGACGGATCGACCTGGAATGGGGCGCTCGACGCCCAGTTCCCTGCCCGCCAGGAATGGGGCCGCGTCGACAACCGCATCCTGCTCGACGACCGTGTCGACGCGGCGTTCCACGGCCGGGACGGCAAGGTCCGTCTGTTCCGGGGCGACCAGTTCGTGACCTACACCCTTCCCGAGGGTGGCGGTCTGTCCGACCTGCCGGCGTTTGCCGATGGCCTGCCCGAGCCCATCGGCGAGCACTGGGGCGGCCTGGACCACGTCCACCTGGCCTACGTGCACGACGGCGTCACGTACCTGTTCGAACAGCCCGACGACGAGGGCCGATTCCGGTACGTCACGTACTCCGGCGACGACTACTCGGTGCCCGATGCCGACCCGCAGCTCACCGATCTCGAGTTCTGGGGCATCCCGGAGCAGTACGTCGACGAGGGCTTCGACCGGGTCGACGCCGTGATCGTGCCCGACGACGGGGACATGGTGCTCGTCCGCGGTCTCGAGTACGTGCAGTACGACCGTCAGGGCGACGTGTGGACATACCCCCGGCCGCTCCGTCGCCACGTCCCCGGGCTACCACTCGACAACGAGCCGTTCGGCGACGTGCTCGGTGCTCTCACCTTGCCGGACCAGTCGCTCGTGCTCTTCTCGACGGGCTCGTTCGTCACCGTCGTCGACGGCGGCACCAGCGCACCCGAGAAGATCTCCGTCCGTTGGGGGGTCACCGAGAACCGCTTCCAGCAGGGCTCGGTCGATGCCGGGTTCGTCCATCCGAACGGTGCGACGTACCTCTTCGCGGACGACCAGTTCGTGCGCTACTCGACGAGCGACTACCGCTTCGTCGACTCGGGGTACCCGAAGTCGATCGTCGACGACCTGCGTCACGAGGCTGCCTTCGCCTCGCTCACCGACGAGATGGTCGAGGCCATCAGCGAGCATCTGAACGAGCGGGGTGGTCTCACCGCCGTCCTCGGCGATGCGCGCACGGTCCACTTGGTCCTCGACCGGACCGTGCTGGCATGTTCCCAGTCCGCCGTGGGTCGGGTGCCGGTCACAGCGCTCGGCGTCGTCCGCAACAACCTGGCCGGGTCCGGCATCGTCGACGCCGGGTTCGTCGACGACGAGGGTGTGGCCCACCTGTTCTCGGGCGACCAGTACGTGCGCTACTCGGACCCCGACCGCACGTTCGTCGACCCGGGTTACCCGAAGAGCAACGGGGCCAACGACGAAGGATGGCCGGCGCTCACCCGTGTCGACGCGGTGGTTCGCCGCAACGAAGGCGGTGTCGTGCTGTTCGCCGGCGACGACTCCTACGTGGTCGACGACGGCGATGTGGTCGGACAGCCGGTCGCCACGTGGGGCCGTGTGAACAACCCGTTCGACGTGGGCGGCAACGTCGCCGTCGACGCGGCGTTCGTCGCTCCCGACGGTGCGCTGTACGTCTTCAAGGACGAGTTCTACGTCCGCTACTCCGACCCGGACGCGCCGACCGTCGACGAGGGGTTCCCCCAACCGATTCGCGATCGGTGGGGCGACCTTCCCGTGGACTACGAGCGCCGCGGAGTCGGTGGTGGGTTCGTGCTCGACGGCCGGACCTACCTGCTGGCGCCGTCCGAACTCGATTCCGACGCCGGCTCCGAGTACGTGCGTTACTCGGACCCGACCCTGCGCCGGATCGATGCCATCTCCCCGCAGCCGTTCGCCCCGCGTTGGGGGGAGTGGAACGACTTCCTGCTCTCGGACCTCCACGTGATCACCCGGTTCAAGGAACTGCAGACCGCGAGCCTCGGCCACGACGTCGCACTCAGCGAGGTCCTGCGGATCGATGCGGGACCGTCGACCGAGCCCTACACCGATCTGTCCGCCATGTTCGGGTGGGACGTCGACGAGGTGAAGTGGCTCAAACGTCACAACGCGTTCCTGCAGCGCGACAACCGGGTCGAGGTCGACTTCGACGTCGAACTCGTCCTCAAGATGGACGATGTGTTCCGCGTCGCGGACCGCATCGGGAGCACCCCCCGTGAGCTCTACGAGTCGATCTGGCTTCCGGCGTTCCGCCGAGCCGACCTCGGCGCGGTGGCCGACCGGCTGCGGTCGATGCTCGCCGGCGGGGTGAGCGAACCCGACTGGAAGGTGCTGGCACGTGAGATCCACGACGAGCTGAACACACTCCGGCGTGACGCCCTGCTGCCGTACGTGCTGGCCAAGCGGGAACTGCCGACCGCACGTGATCTGTACGAACGCCTGCTCATCGACCCGGAGGTCTCCAGCTGCAGCGAGACGTCGCGGGTGAAAGAGGCGATCACCGCCGTCCAGCTCTACCTCCACCGGTTCTTCGTCGCCCTCGAGGACCTCGACGTCGACGACGACACGCGCCGACGGGTGAAGCACTGGTGGGAGTGGATGAAGAACTACCGGGTCTGGGAGGCGAACCGAAAGGTCTTCCTCTACCCGGAGAACTACATCCGCCCGGAACTGCGCGACACCAAGACCCCAGCCTTCCGTGCTCTCGAGGAGGACCTCCAGCAGGCCGAACTCGACGACGCCGGTGTCACACCGGCCTACAAGAAGTACGTCGACCACTACACCGAGGTGTCGCGGCTCACGATCGCCGGCGGGTACGTGTACGACGACACCGAATCGAGGTACGGCAAGCAACTGATCCTGTTCGGCCGCACCAAGACCGACCCGCGGCAGTTCTACTACCGGACCGCCTCGTTCAGCGGTGGCGACACGAACTCCGCGCGCTGGGAGCCGTGGATCGACACGCGGCTGAAGATCGAGGCGGACAAGGTCGCACCCGTCCATGCATTCGGGCGCACGTTCGTGTTCTGGGCCACGGTCGAAGAGCAGTTGCTCGACGAGGATTCCACCGAGGGGTCCGTCAGCGTCGCCAAGAAGGACGACGACGGAAACCAGGACGTCAGCGGTAACTCCCGGGTCGAGTGGGTGATGCGGGTCTGGTACTCGTTCCACAATCTCAACGGCGAGTGGATGCCGCCGCAGGCGCTCGACACCCAGATCGACCCGACTGTCGCCGACCGGGATGGTGATGACGACGAGATCGACGAGGAGGACATCCGCAGGTTCCAGATGCGCGAGATCTTCCCGATCTCGAATGTGGAGCTGACCGTCGAGAACTCGAACGAGCTGCGCGACGGGCAGCACGAGAACATCGTCATCAACTGCAAGTACAAGGTCTTCCACCCCTGGGTGTGGCCGCCGTACGTCACGAAGTTCCAGAACTACACGCTGACCCCCGAGCTGTACTCCGACCGCGCCCCCTACCGCGAGATCGCCGACCGCGGCGTCGACGTCCTCGAGGGGCTGTTCAAGGGCGAGAACATCACCTCGAGTCGCAGCGTTGCCCTCAACACGACCCAGAACTCGACGGAGGGTCCGTGGTACGCGTTCGACCACAAGGGCGGTGGCTTCCTGGTCAAGCCGGCGGTGCCGGGCCTGACCGACGAGAACGACCCGCAGTCGGCCGCCGGCCACTTCCCCGACTGGGACGAGGTCGGTGCCGCGTTCCAGACCCCTGACGGCACCAGCCACTTCTTCGACAACGAGCGGAAGCGTTTCGTCACGGGTACCCAGAAGGGGAAGTTCTCCAGGGCCACGGCCACGAACGCCCGCTGGGGTGCGCACCCCAACAAGGTGGCCGCCGACGGGCGGGTCGACGCCGCGTTCTTCGACCCGCGGACGGGCATGACGTACGTGCTCCGCGGTGACGAATACCTCACGTACAAGGGTGCCGGCTACCGGCACGCCGAGGGTCGGGGACCGCGGACGCGACGTCAGCAGGACGGTTTCCCCGAGTGGGCGGCCGTCGGCGCGGCGGTCGCGTTCCCGGACGGTCGGCGGCTGTTCTTCGACAACGCTGGCAAGAAGTGCGTCTCGTCGACCGACTTCGACGCCGAACGGCACACCGCGCTGAAGTTCGGGACCATTGCCAACTCGTTCACCGACCCCGAGACGGCTCGGGTCACTGCAGCCTTCGAGACCCCCGCTCCGAAGCCGAAGAGGACGAAGGGGAAGGGGAAAGGGAAGGGCAAGGAGAAGGAGACGGCCGAGGAGGGCGCGGTCTATCTCGTCAACGGCGGCGAGTTTGTGCGCTACTCGGACGGCCTCGGCGACTTCGTCGACGCGGGCTACCCGAAGGGAGGCGGGGCCAAGGCCCTCCTCGAGGACTTGGGATTCACACGCGTCGCGGCGAACCTCAAGGACGTCGCAATCGAGGCCGGTGCCCTCGTCGGGTCGGTCATCCACCTCGCGACCGCCAACGGGGAGGTCCTCGAGTGCGACATGTCGTCGATGAAGCTGACCCGCACGTCGGCCGACGAATTCCGCTACACCGCGGCCTACGTCAATGGTGAGGGCGAGTTGCAGACGTACGGGGACGAGGAAGCTCGCTACGACGCCGCCCTCGTGACGGGCGGCCAGTTCTTCGCCTTCCGTGGTGGCCAGTTCATCCGGCGAACCTCGGTCCCGGCCGGCTTCGGAAACGTCTCGTGGCGAGGGCACGTTCCCATCGGGGACAGATTCGGGCGCATCCGCAACGCGATCGGTGCGACCGGCGTCGTCGACGCGGCGCTGCTCGAGGGGAACCACCTGTTCCTGTGCAGCGGGAAGGAGTACGCCCGGTTCACCGTCGACGAGGGCGACGTCCGGGACTTCATCGACCCTGGGTACCCCAAGCCGCTGGCCGACAACCCCGACAAGCTCCCGGAGTGGGAGGCGATCGGCGCGGCGTTCCGCGCACCCGACCGCAAGCGGTACTTCTTCCAGCGCGATGGCGGCAACTTCACGACCGACGACCGCCTGGACTCTTCCAAGGCGATCAGCGGGTTCTGGGGAAGGTTCCGCAACCGGTTGACCGACGCGGGTGTCGTCAGCGCGGCCTATGTCGACGGCGACAAGCTGTATCTCTTCAGCGGGCGGGAGTACTACCGCTACACCCTCGATCCCGAAACCGGGAAGCCGGGGCGCTTCATCGACGAGGGCTATCCGAAGGCCGTGCCCATCGACGAGCACGAAGAGGTGACCGCCGCGTTCACCGTCGACGAGTCGGTGTACCTGTTCACCCACCGCTCCTTCGAGCGGTATTGGTACTGGTGGTGGTGGCGACCGAGCGAGCACCGCTACGCGAAGATCGCCGCCGGTTCCGAACCAGATCGCGTTCGGCACACCGAGCTGGTGCGAGGCAGCTTCGGCAACCTCATCGGATCGCTCGTCGACGGGTTCGACGCGGCGATCAACCTGGCCGCGCCGTCGACGGGTAGTCGCTCCACACAGCGGCCGACGTTGCGCATCTTGAAGGGACGGCAGTTCGTCGAGTTCGGTCTCGGGAACGACGATTCTCGTCCGTACGAGATCGCCGACGGCCCGTTCGACGTGATCCGGCTCACCACGAGCACTGGCTACGTCCTCAACCAGCAGTTGTTCTCCGGGGGACTGCCGCGCCTCCTCAGCACCGAGACGCAGCAGGTCGACGAGCGACCGCGCTTCGATCCGAAGGCCTCGGCGCCCACGGTGATCCGGTACGACGCGTCCAAGATCCGTCATCGCCCGGTCGATTCGCACCTCGACTTCGCCAGCGCCAACGGCATCTACTACTGGGAGATCTTCTTCCACGCACCGTTCCTGATCGCCCAGGCGCTGAACAGCGCCCAGCGGTTCGAGGATGCGAAGCGCTGGTACGAGTACGTCTACGACCCGACCGAGCCAGGCCGGTACTGGACCTTCCTCCCGTTCCTCAACATCGACGTCGAGGCGCTGGTCCACACCGCCGGCGCACTGCTCGACGACCTCGACGAGGCGAGCGCGTCGACCAAATCGGTACGCCAGTTGCTCGAGCCGGTGATGAAGAGGGTGGCCGGCCTCGAGGAGGAGTTCCGCGGTCAGCGGCCCCTGTCCGACGACGACCGGGAGTACCTCACGTCGCGCGTCCCGCGCGCGCAGAAGACGGCCCGTGTCGAGAAGCCGGCGGCGACCCTGAACTCCACGATGGCCGACGCACGAGCCGCCATCTCGAAGCTGGCGGGCGGCGACGGGGCCTCGGCTCTGGCCGAGCAGTTGGACGAGTTGACGTACAGCTTCCAACGGCTGGGTGATCGCTACGAACTGCTGGAGACCCAGGACGCACAGATCCTCACCTACCTCGACGACCCGTTCGACCCGCACGCCGTCGCCATGCTTCGTCGGATCGCGTATCGCAAGGCGATCGTGATGGCCTACGTCGACAACCTGCTCGACTGGGGCGACCAGTTGTTCCGGCGCTACAGCATCGAGAGCCTGAGCGAGGCGCGCATGCTGTACGTGCTCGCCTACGACCTCCTCGGCACGGCCCCGGAGAGCCTGGGTACGAAGGTGTTGCCACCGACCCGTACGTACGGCGGGGACGAGGACGACCGGGGGCTCCGCAACCCCACCACCGACTACGACTTGCTGCTCGAGCTCGAACGCGAACTCGACTCGCGGACCGCACTGGACCCCGCCGAGCTCTCGTTCGAGCCCACCGTGCACGACTCGGTCGTCGACTCGTACTTCTACATCCCTGCCAACGACGTGTTCTTCGAGTACTGGGACCGGGTGGAGGACCGGTTGTACAAGATTCGCAACTGCCTGAACATCCTGGGCGTCGCCCAACCGCTGCCACTGTTCCAGCCCCCGCTCGACCCCATGGCCATCGTGCAGGCGGTCGCCGGCGGTGCCGGTGTCGGCGCGGCTGCGGCGGCAGGTGTACCGAGCATCCCGCACTACCGGTTCTCCTTCATGCTGGCCAAGGCGCGAGAGCTGACACAGAAGACCGCGCAGTACGGCAACGAGTTGCTGGCGAACCTCGAGAAGCGTGACGCCGAAGAGCTGAGCACGATGCAGTACCGTCAGGAGGCGACGATCCTGGCAATGACGCGATCGATTCGCGAGGCGCAGATCGAAGATGTCGACGCCACGCTGGAATCGCTCCGGTTGAGCCAACAGGATGCGACGGCGCGCGCAGCCCACTACCAACGCCTGATCGACGCCGGCATGCTCTCGTCGGAGATCACCCAACGCGACCTGATGGTCGCGGGGGCGGCGATGCAGTACGCCACGGTCGTGCTGAAGGCGCTGGCCGGCGTGATGTACATCATTCCCGAGGTCACCGTCGGCCTGTTCTCGTTCGGCGCCGAGACCGGTGGTGTCCATGCCGGTGACGCCCTCAACTCGGCGGGCGATGGTCTCCAGACGCTCGGTGAGGCGCTGAGCATGACCGGCGAGGCCATCGGCCTCACCGCCGCCCACGAGCGCTCGAAGGAGGATTGGACCCTGCAACAGCAGACCGCCGAGAGCGAGGAGCAGCAGATCGGTGCCCAGATACGTGGCGCCGAGGCCCAGCTGCGCGCCGCCCGCCAGGAACTCGCCGTGCTCGAGCGCGAGATCGAACACAACGAGGACCTCGTCGCCTTCATGCGCGACAAGTTCACCAACCAGCAGCTCTACCAATGGATGGCGGGACGACTGTCGGCGACCTACTTCCAGACGTTCCAGCTGGCCCACGATCTCGCCCGGTACGCCGAGCAGGCATACCGGTACGAGCGGGGGATGCCGGCGGCCGACGTGCAATTCGTCCAAGGAGCGCACTGGGACGGCCAGCGCAAGGGCCTTCTCGCCGGCGAATCGCTCGGGCTCGACATCGACCGGATGGAACAGTCGTTCATCGAGACCGCCGAGCGTCGTCTCGAGATCAGTCGCAACATCTCGCTGGTCGAGCTCGATCCGGTCGCCTTCCTCGAGCTCGTGCGGACCGGGAGTTGTGAATTCCGGCTGCCGGAGTCGCTCTTCGACGCCGACTTCCCCGGCCACTACTGCCGCCAGCTCAAGACCGTTGCGTTGAGCTTCGAGCTCGAGGGGAAGGGTGGGCAACCGCTCGCCACCCTCACCCAGTTGAGCCACCAGACCGTGGTGGAGCCGAGCGCGAAGGCGGTCAAGTTCCTGCTCAAGCCCGATGGTTCGGCTCCGCTGTCGATCCGTAGCGATTGGCGGCCGATGCAGCAGATCGCCCTGTCCCACGTCGACGAGTACGAGAAGAACAACGGGCTGTTCGAGTTGCGCTTCGACGACGATCAGTACCTTCCCTTCGAGGGGACGGGTGCCGTGTCGGCATGGCGCCTGGCACTGAACGGGCGACGGTCGCAGTTCGACCCGCGCCGGCTGCGCGACATCGTCGTGAATGTCAAATACACGGCGGTCGACGGTGGCGACGAGTTCGGCCGGACCGTGAAGGGGATGCTCAAACCGGCGCTGACCGGGGAGTTGGTCGATCTGGCCCAACGCTTCCCCACCGAGTGGGACCAGTTCGTCGCCGACCCCGACGCCGTCCTCACCGTGAACATGCGCCAGGAGCTGCTGCCCGACATCACGAGCAGCAAGATCGAGGCGCTGTTCGCACACTTCGTCACTGCGGATGACCCGGCGGGAAGTGGGGGTGAGCCGGGCCGACATTCGGTGGTCGTCAACGACGACGACAGCCTCACGTTGAAACAGAACCAGCTGACCGAGACGCCGGGTCTCACGGTCGGTCGTTCGGGTTCCACCTGGACGCTTCGGTACGTCGGCGGCAAGGAGTCGTTGACGACCATCCAACTGGTCGTGGTCTACAAGGCGGCAGGGAGCTGACATGACTTCTGCATTTCGACGGAGGAAGCGCAGCTCGGGGTCCGCCGACAACACAGGGTCGACGACCTCGACCGCGCCGCGCCGCAAGATCAAGACCAACGCCCGGGCGCTGCGCAGCCTCGGTCTCATCACTCCGGAGATGGGACGCTCGATCCAAGGTGACGTGGAGCGGGTCGACGGCCCCGACGGGGCGTACAGCGCGTTCTACATGCAGACGGGACGAGGGCCGACGGTCGTCGTGGCGACAGATGCGGCGCCCAACGACGCTCTTGCCCAACAGGTGGCAGCGGACATCGCCGACTACTACCGCGACGGTGACCCCACGGGTGCGCGGGCTCCTGAGCGGCTGATGTTGGTGTCGACCGAGGGTGACCCAGATTCGGCGGCGAACGTGATGAGCAGGGTCGCGCGGACTCTGAACGGCCTGGCCGAGGACCGTCGTTACGCCTTCGACGCCGACGGCGCCGAACAACTCGACGGCGGCGCCTCTGGGTTCCTGTTCCGGATCCAAGAGGCTGTCCTCAGAGGGCCGATCCCGGACGACGATGCCCTGGGCGACCAGGCCGAGCGGGACGGCGGCGGCCCGGAGAATCGCGACGACGCACGCCCCCGGCTGGTGCGCCGCAACGCGCGCGCTCACCTCGGGCTGCCCGCCCGACACCCCGATGCCGACCTAGCGGTTGACGTCGACCGGGTTGCGCTGACGACCGTGTCCGAACTCGAAGCGGAGGCTGGCAAGGCCAACCGTCTGCGGACGGCGGACTATCGATCCCTCGTGTCGAAGCTCGGCAAGTACCACAAGAGGGTCGACGATTTCCGGGCGGACGTACAGGCCCGCCAGGAGGCGATCAAGCCGATCGGCAAGGAGCGGGCAGAGGCGGTCGCCTCGCTGACCGAGACGCACGGCGAGTTGAACACGCAACGTCGGATGGTGATCGGCTTGGACTCCCAGGTCCGTCAACTCGAAGGTGTGCTCGACGGTCTGCGACGGGAACTGCCGAACGCGACGGAGGAGCGCACGCGAGAGATCGAGACGCGCATCGACACCGAGATCAGGCACCTCGAGGGGTCCCTGCGGCCAGGGCTCCTCCGGGCGCGCGACGAGGTGGAGCGACTGGTCGCGAAGAGCCAGGACGACTTCCGACGCGTCCGTCGTATCGAGGACGAGCTCGCCCGACGGGCGGCCGACGATCGGGCCGCACTCCGCCGAGCACAGCAG
>Ga0055584_100002998_pt1 | contig 16715 bp, 15 predicted proteins | sample OSDHelmetaG_FD_58716 | JGI IMG/M metagenome (GOLD analysis project Ga0055584, IMG submission 58716) | Pelagic marine sediment microbial communities from the LTER site Helgoland, North Sea, for post-phytoplankton bloom and carbon turnover... | ecosystem: Environmental > Aquatic > Marine >... | reverse complement strand
TCTCTACCGTTTTTAGAACTACCTACTCCTTTTTTATGAGCCATTGTCTTAAGGTTTTATGTTGTTAATAATTAACGAAATTATTTTTCAATTCCGCCGTCCAATTTGTCTTGTAATTCTTTTAACTCATCCCACTTGCCTTCAGCTGCCAATTGAGCTTGTTTTGGCCAAGTATCTGTTACCAAATGAGCTAATCTTGAGCTTGCTTCCGTTAGAACTTTGCTCAATTCCTCTGGAGTTGCTTTAGCAACTTTTTCAAAAGTATCATATCCAGCATTAACCAAAGCTTCTGCAGCCTTTGGACCTGCACCTTCAATTTTCTTCAAATCATCTGCTTTAGCAGTTGATTTTTTTGGTGCTGCCTTTGCTTTTGGAGCCGATTTTTTTGCTCCTGAAGCGACAATACTTTCAATTACAATTTCAGAAAGAGCTTGACGATGACCTTTTTTTACACGGTAACCTTTACGTCTTTTCTTTTTGAAAACAATAACTTTATCACCTTTAAGGTGTTTTACGACTTTTGCTCCTACTTGAGCTCCGTCTATAGCTGGGGCGCCTACTGTTACGTTATCGCCATCTCCAATTAAAAGAACGTTATCGAAAGAAACTTTCTCACCTTCTTCTACTTGCAAACGGTTAACATAAACTTTTTGGTCTTTCTCAACTTTGAATTGATGCCCTGCTATCTCTACAATTGCGTACATAGCGTAACGTTTAAATTAATGTTTAAAATTTATTCAAAAATGAGTGCAAATATAAGGCTAATTTATTAATCTACAAACACTCACAAAGCTTTTTGACCGCTGTTTTTATTTTTCACATAACTATATGGAGCTCATATAGATAATATTTGTTTTTATTTTTATTAAAAAACATACCTATTTAAACATTATTATCAAACCATAAGATTTTTTTATAATTTTTATTAAAAAAGAACAACATCTACCTTTTTAACTTGTTTTTTGGTAATTATATCACAATTTCTCTAATAGACGTCTTCGTTTTATTATTTTTGTCAAATCTGAATGTGTAACAATCTGCACGATTTAAAGACTTATACATAAACACAAAAAATTAAAAACAATTCGACAATGAAAAAATGCTTATTTACTTTAGCTTCTTTGTTGTTTGTTGCTCAGTTCGCAACAGCACAGGAGGTTGAATTTGAAGAGTACGATCTTGACAACGGCATGCACGTTATCTTACATCAAGACAATTCAGCTCCAGTAGTAACTACATCTGTGATGTATCACGTGGGAGCCAAAGATGAAGATCCTGAGCGTACTGGTTTTGCACACTTTTTTGAACACTTGCTTTTTGAAGGTACAAAAAATATAGAACGAGGTGAGTGGTTTACCATTGTAACTTCAAACGGTGGAAGCAACAATGCTAATACTACCGATGATAGAACCTATTATTATGAAGTTTTCCCTTCAAACAATGTTGAACTAGGGCTTTGGATGGAATCTGAACGCTTGTTACACCCTGTTATTAATCAAATAGGTGTAGATACACAAAATGAAGTTGTAAAAGAAGAAAAACGTTTAAGAGTTGACAATCAACCTTACGGAAACTTATTAGCTGAAATCAAAAAACTACTCTTTAAAGTACATCCATACAAAGGAACTACTATTGGAGAAATGGAACATTTGGATGCTGCTACTTTAGAAGAATTTCAAGCATTTAACAAAAAATACTATGTCCCTAACAATGCTGTATTAGTTGTAGCTGGAGATTTTGATAAAAAGGCCGTAAAAAAAATGATTGAAGATTATTTTGGTCCTATCCCAAGAGGTAATGATATTGTCAGAAACTTCCCTAAAGAAGAACCAATAACAGAAACTATTTACGGAAAAGCTTACGACCCAAATATTCAAATCCCTGCAGTAGTTGCAGCTTATAGAACACCTTCTTTCAAAGAAAGAGATGCCTATGTATTAGATATGATTTCTCAATATTTGAGTGGAGGTAAAAGCTCTGTCTTGTACAAAAAATTAGTTGATGAACAAAAACAAGCCCTTGCTGTACAAGCAGTAAACATCAGCCAAGAAGATTATGGTGTTTATGCCCTATTTGGATTACCTTTAGGAGATGTTCCTCTTCAAGATTTATTGGCTGAAATGGATGAAGAAGTTGTAAAAATTCAAAATGAACTCATTTCAGAAAGAGATTTTAAAAAACTTCAAAACCAATTTGAAAGCCAATTTGTAAACTCTAACTCTAGCGTTGAAGGCATCGCAAATTCATTAGCAAGATACTATATGCTTTATGGAGACACCAACTTGATCAATACTGAAATTGATATTTATCGTTCAATCACAAGAGAAGAGATTCAAGCTGTTGCCAAAAAGTATTTAAATCCGAACCAAAGAGCCGTATTGGAATACTTACCAAAAAAAGATGATCAATAAAATAAAAACAACATATACAATGAAAATAAAAATAGCATCATTTTTAGCTGTGTTTGTAATGGCTTTCAGTGCTAAAGCACAGATAGACCGTTCACAACAACCTAAACCTGGTCCCGCACCAAAAATAACTCTAGAAGTTCCTAGTGAATTTCAATTGAAAAACGGTATACATGTATTGGTGGTTGAAAACCATAAATTACCTAGAGTATCTTATTCTTTAAGAATAGACAACAAACCTATTACTGAAGGTAAAAAAGCAGGAGTATCTAGCTTACTAGCAGCAATGTTGGGTAATGGAACTACATCTATTCCTAAAGATAAATTCAATGAAGAAATAGATTTCTTAGGAGCAAGTCTTAATTTTGGATCTCAAAGCGCTTTTGCAAGCGGACTATCCAAATACGCAGACCGCATTATGGAGTTGATGGCAGATGCCGCCATCAATCCATTACTTACTGAAGAAGATTTCAATGCCGAAAAAGCCAAACTTCTTGAAAACTTAAAATCTCAAGAAAAAAGTGTTGATGCTGTTGCCGGCCGTGTGGGTAGTGCCTTATCTTACGGTACAAACCATCCTTATGGAGAATTTATAACAGAAGAAACCGTAAACAACATAACTTTTGGAGACGTTGTAGCTTTCTATGAAAAATACTTCAACCCTAACAATGCCTATTTGGTAGTTGTAGGAGATGTAGATTTCACAACGGTAAAAAAACAAGTTAAAAAATACTTCTCAAAATGGGAAAAATCAATAGATGTAAGCACGTCTTTACCTGCTCCTAAGCCAAACGCTCAATACACACAAATCAACTTCGTTGATATGCCAAATGCGGTACAATCAAACATTTCATTGACCAACAATGTTGATCTAAAAATGAATGATGAAGATTATCACGCTGTTTTGATTGCAAACAAAATTTTGGGTGGCGGATTTAATAGTTACCTAAATATGAACTTACGTGAAGAACACGGGTACACCTATGGTGCTCGTTCAAGTATTGGAACTTCTCGTTACGGAGCCTCTAGATTTACAGCTGGTGCTGCAGTAAGAAATATGGTAACCGATAGTGCTGTTGTTCAAACTCTTAAAGAAATAAACCGCATAAAAACCGAACTTGTAGACCCAGAAGCGCTTAAAAATGCAAAAGCAAAATACGTAGGAGATTTTGTATTAGCACTTGAACGTCCACAAACCATAGCTAGCTATGCATTGAACATAAAACTTAACGACTTACCTAAGGATTTCTACACCAAATATCTTGAGAAAATCAATGCTGTTACAGCAGAAGATGTAAAGCGTGTAGCCAACAAATATTTCAAACCTGAAAATGCTAGAATCATTGTTGTAGGTAAAGCATCTGAAATATTAGAAAACCTTGAAAAAACAGGTATTCCTATCAAATATTTTGACAAATATGCCAATCCTACAACAAAACCTGAAGCTACTAAAATTGCCTCTGGTGTTGATGTAAATACTGTGTTAAACAACTACATAAAAGCCATTGGAGGACAAGATAAAATTAACAATTTAAAATCATTGATTTTAAAATACGAAGCTGAAGCAATGGGCACAAAGATTCTAAATGAAGAAAAAAGAACCAACGGAAAATTGGCTCAAGTTACTTATATGAACGGTGCTCCTATGATGTCTTTTGTCATTACTCAAGATGATGTTTTCATGAAACAAGCTGGAATGAAACAAGGGCTTCCTGAAAATATGGCTAATGACATGAAAAACATGGCAGGTTTATTCATAGAGTTAGACTTATTAAAATCAGGAAAAGCTAAACTTGCAGGAATTGAAAAAGTAGAAGGAAAAGATGCTTACAAAATTGAAGTTCCTGGAGAAACGGTATCCTTGAATATGTTTTATGATGTTGAAACTGGTCTAAAAGTAAAAGAAGCACAAATCATAAGTATGCAAGGACAAACTCAAACTCAAGAAGCCTTATTAAAAGACTACAAAGCCTATGAAGGTATTATGTTCCCTAGCTTAAAAGAAAGCTCTCAAATGGGACAACCTATAAATTCAAATCTTATTGAAGTTATAGTCAATGAAGGAGTAACCGACGCTGATTTTAACTAACAATAAGTAATCTATTACCAAAAAAGCCGAAGCAAATGCTTCGGCTTTTTTTATGATTATCATCGTCTATGTGACAAATAAACTCCTAGTAAAATAATTAAAGCCGCTATTCCTTGAAGTAAGCTAAAGCCCTCATCATCCAAAACACCCCAGATCAAAGCAACTATAGGCATCAAATAAGTCACAGATGAAGCAAATACAGGTGTTGATATATGAATCAACTTATTAAATAGCACTTTTGCCAATGCCGTTCCAAAAAGTGATAATGTTGTTATGTACAATAAAGCCATTCCAAATTGTGGATGCTCATAAGTCTCTGTTCTAAAGAATCCTGAAAATAACAATACAATCAAAGCAGGAATAACGATAATCATATAATTTCCTGTAGCTATAGCCAAAGGCTTCACATCATGCAAATAACGTTTAATGATGTTTACATTCATAGCATACATCAAAGTTGCAACAAGCACAAAACCTGCATATAAATAATTTTGATCAGGATTGAGTTCGGCTCCTTCAAAAATCAACAAAGCTGTTCCAATAAAACCAATAACTACTCCCAATACTTGCCTTTTTGTTGAAGCAATACCAAAAATGGAAAAACCTATCAAAATGGTACTTAAAGGCACTAAAGAATTCAATATTGATGCTACAGCACTATCTATTTCCGTTTCTGCAATAGCAAATAAAAACGCTGGAAAAAAAGACCCCAAAAAACCAGAAACTGCAATCCACTTCCATTTATTTTTAGCAATTGTTTTTACACTACCAAACCCTACTACAAACAAAATCATTGCCGTAATTACGGTTCTCAATGCCCCCAAATGCAATGGTGATAATCCTGTTAGTCCTTTTTTGATAAGAATGAATGAACTCCCCCAAATTAAGGACAATAATAAAAGGTAAGCCCATTTTATATTAATATGTTTCATATACTTCAAACAAAGAAATCACAAAATTCGTTAATTATTACCCAAAAAACATCATCTTTTATTAGATTTGTTTATTATATTCAATAATCCAAAACTACTGCGATTATAATTTAAGATTTTTATGATGAAAACTTTAAAACACATCATTGCTATCGTAGCACTATCAGCTACCGTAATAGCTTGTAAAAATGAAACCAAACCTGAAGTTAAAACGGTACAAACTAATGCAGAAAAGACCGTAAAACAATTAGATCCTAACGCAACTTATGCAAAAGCTGAATTTAGCATAGATGGAATGACCTGCGCTATTGGTTGCGCCAAAACCATCGAAAAGAAAATAGCTCAAATGGATGGTGTAAAATCTGCCACCGTAGATTTCGATACAAAATTGGCTATGGTTGAATTTGATGAAAGTAAAGTATCTACAAATTCACTTGAAGAAGCTGTATCTCAAGCAGGGGAAATGTACAAAGTCCACGATATGAAAACAGTGGATGAGTTTTCAAAAGACAAAAAACACCAATGCAAACCAGATTGTAAAAAATCTGATTGTAAAGACAAGGCTTCAAAAGATAAAAAATCTTGTTCTGAAGACTGTAAAAAAGCGTGTTGTGCAGAAAAAACAAAAGCTTAACATAAAATCCCGCTCAATGAGCGGGATTTTTGTTTTCACATGAAACGTTCTCTATCGTAAAGATGCCCCTTTTCGCACCCACCAAGGATGCACTTCAACAATTAACCGACCTGTTTTTACCATAGGATCTAGATGAGCCAAACTATCTGCCATTTTAGATGTTGGAACATTATAGATGGTAATACCTCTAATATCCGAATCGTCATCAAAAGGCCCAGATATATCTACAAATCCTTCGTTGTACATGCGCTTTAAATGCTTAAAGTGCATTTCTTCTAATTTGGTTAACTCTTCTTCATTTTGATCTCTAATTGGCCCTCGTTTTAAAAATACCATAAAATACTGCTGCATTAAGACCGTGTCTTTTGTAGATTCGTCTATATATTCAAAAGTTTTGTATCCCTGAGCCTTTAGTTTCTTTTTAATTTCTAATAAGGATACTTTCAAAGTGTCCTTATGCTGTGTTTCTGTAATATTTTCAACACGCTTAGGCGCCTTTTCCTTTTTTAAGGAAGCTGCTTGTTCATTGTTTTTACAAGCTATCAAAACTAATGACATGATGAAAATAGTTAAAAATGATTTCATAGTGTTATGTTTTATTCCAAGTATTAAATGGGTGTTTACTTAATTGTGAATTGTAGTATTGTACCTGACCTGTAACTTCCTCTCCCAGCCAAAAAGGTTTTTGAAATAGTTCATCCTCTTGTTCCAGCTCAACTTCGGCAATAATCAAGCCTTTATTGACTCCCAAAAAAACATCTATTTCAAATGTATGTTTTCCTACTTCAACTTCATAGCGGATTTTCTCAACAACTTCAGTCTCTGAAAGTTTCAAAAGACTTTCTGCTTCCTCTTTATTTAATATTGTCTCCCATTCAAACCTACTAAGACCGTTATCGGTAGTTTTCCCTTTTACAGTCAAAAATCCTTGATTTCCTTTTAATCTAACTCTTACAGTGCGTTCTGGATCTGTGTTCAAAAATCCTTGAACAATTTTAGTTTGAGAACGGGCTTCATCTTTAAAAGCGTTAGAAGTTACCAAAAACTTACGTTCAATTTCTATCATAATATATGTGTTCTACAGGTTGGGCAACTTAATTGTCAAAAAGTATTTAATGCCTAAATTTACGGTATGTCAAACGATTTACCAATACGAAAGATTATCCATGTTGATATGGATGCTTTTTATGCCTCTGTTGAACAGATGGACAATCCAGAATTACAGGGCAAACCTATTGCTGTTGGAGGAAGTAGCAAACGAGGGGTGGTAAGTGCTGCAAGTTATGAAGCAAGGACTTATGGAGTACGCAGTGCTATGAGCGGTATAAAGGCAAAACGTTTGTGTGAAAACTTAATTTTTGTCAAACCACGTTTTGATAGATACCGTGAAATCTCAAAACAAATCAGAAAAATTTTTCTTGAATATACAGATAAAGTTGAACCGCTATCCTTGGATGAAGCCTATTTAGATGTTACAGAAAACAAAAAAGGCAACCCAAGCGCTACATTGATAGCCAAAGAAATCAGAGAACGTATCTTCAATGAAATCGGCTTAACAGCTTCTGCTGGAATTTCGATTAATAAATTTATAGCTAAAGTAGCAAGCGATTACAATAAACCTAACGGACAAAAAACTGTAAATCCAGAAGAAGTTCTTGAATTTTTAGAACAATTAGATATCAGAAAGTTTTATGGTGTAGGAAAAGTAACTGCCGAAAAAATGTATCTATTGGGCATTTATACCGGTAAAGATTTAAAGCTAAAGAGCAAAGCATATCTCAATCAACATTTTGGAAAGTCTGGAGAATACTATTACAATGTGGTTCGTGGTATTCATAATAGTGAAGTTAAACCCAATCGCATAAGAAAATCGTTGGCTGCCGAACGCACTTTTAGTGAAAACTTATCTAGTGAAGTGTTTATGATTGAAAAACTAGAACATATTGCTGAAGAAGTATCTAGAAGGTTAAATAAAAATAAAGTAGCAGGTAAAACGGTAACTTTAAAGATAAAATATAGCGATTTTACTTTGCAAACACGCAGCAAGACTTTACCTTATTTTATAAGTGACAAAGATCTCGTTCTAGATACAGCCAAAAATTTGTTGTATCAAGACAAATTAAACAACTCTGTTAGATTGCTGGGAATTTCTATATCAAATTTGAATACAGACAAAACAGCAGTTGGATATAACCAAAACACAGGTGAACAAAAAAGCATTTATGTACAGCTAAAATTTGATTTCTGAACAACCACAAAAACATTTTTTTTACACTTATGTTTTTCAAACTTTAAAAAGACAAAGGGGAAGTCTGAACCTCCCCTTTATTTTTCATTCTAAAAATATTAGAACGTTCCTATAAAGTGACTTCCTTCAACATTGACCAATTCAGCACCTTTAGTTACTTGGCCTGTTTCTGTGTCTATAACATAAATATTACCGTTTTGTCCTACTGGTGCTTCTGTAACGTATATTTCAGTACCATCAACGACAAAACCTTGGTATTGGAATAAATAAAAATCTGGGTGATAAGGAATATCTTCAATTTTTTGGGCTGTTTTAGTGTTTAAATCAGCAAGAGCAAAAAATCCTTGAGCCCCAGCAACACCTTGTGCAGACCCGTTATGACGATAAGCTATTATAGCTTTTCCATTTGCTGCAGGACGCCATGCCAGAATATAAGCTCCTTCTACTCCTAAGGCTTCATCCAGATTGAACACATAAGAATCATCGTATTGATTATTGGCATCAATTTTCAAAATATGAGATCCCTCTGGGTCATTTTGGTTTGCTTGATAAACGCTTCCGTTGTATAAAAAGGCATTAATACTACGATATCCATTTGTGTTTCCGTGCCCCACATTAGAAGTTATTACAGTAGGGTTTAATAGAGACGGATAATCCAATACTATGGTTTTAGAACCTAAAATTTCGTAATCACTATCACTTTCTGCAGTTGCAGGGTCAACTTTGCTTAAACGAGCACCGATATATAATTTATCTCCAGCGGCATTTAAAACAGGCATATCGATTCTGGAAATATAATAACCTGCAGCTTCTTCTTCAGCGCTTAAAGGCACACTATGTTCTTGGAAGTTTAGTATTTGTGAATTTACCAAATCTAATGTTACTATTCCCATAGTAGCTTCTGTGCGAACATAATTGTCGTTTTCATCAAACTGATGTTCTGTTGACACATATACCGCAGCTCCTGTTTGGTCTCCATCAAACAATTTTATCCATCTCGGTGCAGAACCTACATAAGGAGCAATACTTATTTGTGATCCTGTTTGTACAAAATTTTGCCCTCCTTCAACAGTATATTTAGTATAATTCCCTCCTGTATCTCCTGCGTAACTGATATTAAAAATAGTATTCCCATCTTCAGAAGATTGTAATCGAGCTGTTCTGTTTGATGGAACTATAAAACCATTGTCAAAAGGCTCTATAGATTTTGTAGGATCCTTAGCATCATCACTACTTACGGCATATATTAAAGTTCCCCCATTGCCATCTCCTAGGTTTTCTCCCATTCTTGCTGCAGCAACGGTAATCCATCGACTCCCCTCTTGTTTATCCTCTCCAATGGGGCTATTGGAGTCGTCTTCACTACAACTCACTGCTAGGCACAATGTGCTTAGTACAAACGCTAAACTTTTTAAATTGAAAAATTGGGTTTTCATATCATTTTGTTTTTATGATTTGTTAAAAAAATAATTCAGTTTAAAGTAAAAAGCCCTTCCGGGTTTCTGCACAGACAAGTTGTCGTAAACAGGTTTATCAAATATGTTTTTGACATCAAAACTCGCTACCAATTTGTTATTTGGAAATGTATAACTAAGTCCGAAATCTTGAGATAATTGTTGAGGCACTTTAAAAAACTCATCGCCAATAGTATTTGTTCCTTGAGACACTAAATATGAAAACTCATCTGTAAAATACATGGTATAGAAGAGTCTTAATTGCGATTGTTTTTGAATTAAATCTTTAAAATCATAACGTAAGCTACCATTCATCGTAAGGAATGGTGTATTTGGTGCATCAATTTCAACACCTTGATTTTTGAGTTTTAAATTGAACTTAGAAATATTAAAATTGAACCCAAGATTATTATAAGTGTAATTTAATTGCGCTTCTATTCCTTTTGAAGTTCCACTACCTTGGTTTACATATAAAATCAATTCGTCGTCTACATTTAATGAGGTTTCAATAGGCAATCCTATTCTATCTTTTATATTTCTTGTAAATAAATTGGTTGAAATAGTAACTCGATGCTTATTTAAATTAAATGTTCCAAACCTAAACCCTAAATTGTAATTGTTACTTTGTTCAGGCTTTATACTTGGGTTTGCTACAACATTGTCCCCATCGTTACCAAATACTTCGGTTTCGTTTGGCAAACGAATAGCCTTTTCTGCAGACACTAGTATTGTTAGTTCTGGAAAAATTGAATAAGATGTAGCAAAACCATAACCGTTATATTGATTGTTGCTGCTTACAATTTCATCAACAATCAGTTCCTCTCCTTGAGAGTTTGTTGTTATAGAAGGATCTTTATTAACCGTTTTTTGGTGATAGTACTTACCAAACAGACTGGCTTTTAATTTATTTTCAAAGGCGTTAAATTCATAGGTTAACGAAACGATATTTTTGTACAAATCTCTTGTCCCTTTAAAGGTATTCTCCAGCACAGATTTTAAAGCATCACTATCTTCCCTATCAATACCACTATAAACATGATTTAATAACATCTTATGATGATTGTTAATGGCATAAGACACACCTGTTCTAATAGACATTACTTTTCTATTTATTTTGGCCAATGTAGGACCTCCTTCTTGCTGAGAGCCCCAAGTATATTGATAATGATTTCCTAAATAGTCAATGGCTTTATCTCCATTCCAACTATAAACCCAAGAAACGGTATCATTTACCTTTCGATTTCGTTGACCATATAATCCATTTACATTGACATCTAATCCTTTGGTAAAAAGGTTTTTCTTTTGATACGTTAAATTGGTCAATAACGCATCTGATTCCAAAAATCTACCTTTATAAGGGGTAATGGTCATAAAAGCACCATGCTGTACTTCTTTATAATCATCCGACCCTGTAAAACCAATAAAAAATTGATCTGCCCATTTTACATCGGTAAACCCTATTTGTGCCATTGCGCCGGTAGATCTATAAGCATCGTTAAACCTTCTGGCGGTAATGGGGGTTTGCACACCCCCCAATCCTGTAACAACAACACTTCTCCCTGATACCTTATAATCATTATCAGAATAATTATGAAAAGCTGAAGCCTTTACAGTGAATCCTGATTTTTCAAAACGATACAATCCATTTACACTAGTTTGTAAAGTATTAAAAGATCCATAAGAAACCGACGCGTTGAAATTTGTTTTAGTATGCTGATGAAGGACTATGTTAATAGCTCCTCCTAATGCATCATCTGCCAAATGCCCAGGAACTACTCCTTTATAAACCTCAATTTGTTTAATCATTGATGGCGGAATACTATTTAAGCTAAAAGAAGACCCATACATAGAAATAGGAATACCGTCAATAAAAATTCGTACTGCACTTCCTGATAATCCGTTCAAACTGTATTCTACATTAGAACCTAAACCTCCATTTTGACGAATTTTAACCCCTACCGTAGTATTTAATATTTCATTCGTTTGAATATTTCGTTGACTTACTTCCTTTGTTTCTAAAACATTTACAGCAAAACCTTCTGTTTCTATTTTTGCTTTTTTGGTTTTACCGAAAAGACTCACTTGTTTTAAAGATTCTACCTTTTCACTTAATGAAAAAATTAATTCTTTATGAGTTTCATCATTAAAAGATATGACTTTAGATTTCGACTCAAAACCTAAATAAGAGGCTTCTATCAAATGTTTTCCTGTGGGGATATTTTTGAGAATATATACACCATCTTCATTGGTAACAGTAGCTATTGAAGAATTAATTATTACAACAGTAGCTCCAAATAATGGCTGCCCATAAGTATCTACAACTTTTCCAGAAATAGTGTTTTGTGCGTATGTTGATAACGTAACAATAAATAACAATAAAAGTAACCTCACTTTCATTTATGTAGATTTAATAAAAATAATAATTTCGGCAAAAGTAATTTATTTAGACTAATTATTAATAACGAAAGCCGTATTTATTATGTCGCAGAAAGGATTCTGTTAAAAAAGCATAGAAAACTCCTAAAAACTTAAAAAAGCTTTTTAAATAAGCACTTAGTTATATTAAAAAAACAGAAAAACCACTTTTTCAGCAGTTTTTCTGTTTTTACATCAATATTTTTATTTGTTGATTAAATGTTACAATCTTTAATTTCTGTAACACGTAGTGTATTGACCATTCCTTTGTCTTGTATAGGCATAGCAGCAAGACTAATAATCATATCTCCAGATTCCACATAACCTTTTTCACAAGCAATTGCATTAACATCTTCAATGGTTTCATCGGTGCTAACAAACTTATCGTAATAAAAAGCACTTACACCCCAAAGCAAACTCAATTGAGTTAAAATGCGTTTGTTGGAAGTAAAGACCAAGATATGAGCTAAAGGTCTCCAAGCTGAAATCTGAAAAGCAGTGTATCCACTATTGGTCAATGTTGAGATAACTTTAGCATTAATTTCATTTGCCATATTAGCAGCGTGGTAACATACCGATTTAGTAATATAACGTTTGGTACGAATATGGGGGGGAGATTGTGGCACACGAATCAAGTTTGAGTCTTCAACACTTTTGATAATATTTGACATTTGCCTAATGACTTGCACTGGATATTTTCCAACAGAAGTTTCACCAGATAACATCACAGCATCAGCGCCATCCATAACAGAATTAGCTACATCATTGACCTCTGCTCTTGTAGGAGTTAAGCTTGATATCATAGTTTCCATCATTTGGGTAGCAATAATCACAGGAATTCTTGCTTTTTTGGCACGCAATACAAGTTGTTTTTGTACCATAGGCACTTCTTCAGCAGGAATTTCTACTCCCAAATCTCCACGAGCCACCATCAAACCATCGCAATAAGCCACAATTTTGTCAATATTTTCTACGGCTTCAGGTTTTTCTATTTTTGCTATAATAGGAATTTTATGATCACTATGTTTATCTATTAAAGCTTGAAGTTGCATTAAATCTTCTGAACGACGCACAAAAGACAATGCAATCCAATCGACTTTCAATCCAATAGCAAAAATAGCATCTTCAATATCTTTTTCAGTCAAGGCTGGTTGTGAAATATTGGTGTTCGGTAAGTTAACACCTTTTTTTGAGCGTAAAGGTCCTCCCTGGATTACTCGTGCCTTAACTTCAGATTTTTTATCGGTAGAAACTACTTCAAATATCAATTTCCCATCATCCAAAAGAATACGCTCTCCTTTTTTAGCGTCTTGTGGAAAATTATCATAGGTCATATAAACCCGCTTCTTAGTCCCTTCAAAACGTTCGCCAGTAGCAAAGATTATTTCATCTCCTTCATTAACTACTACTTCCTCTTTCATGGTTCCAACCCTAAGCTTAGGACCTTGTAAATCGGCAAGAATGGCTGCATTATAACCAAACTCTTCATTAAGACTCCTTATTGTTTCAACACGTTTTTTAATATCTTCATAATTAGCATGTGAAAAATTAATTCGGAATACATTAGCACCTTCATCCAACATTCCTTTAAGCGTTTCTCTAGAGCTTGTTGCAGGGCCTAAAGTAGCTACTATTTTGGTCTTTTTACGTTGTAACATAATTAGAAAATTAAATGTTCTTTAAACTTTAGTTGGTTTACATCTACCTCATAAGTTGCTATCACATGAGATATGGTTTGGATTTTTGTCAATATAGGTTTGCTATCAAAAAAATCTTGACTATGATTTATTTTTATCAAATAATCAACATCCTTTAGCTCAGGCATTAGATGATGAATTTTTATCATTTTTTGGTTGTTCCCAAAGAGCAGTCCAACCTCATTAAGGTTTTCTTCTTCTCTTTTACACACGTTGGAAATTAAATTCCAATTTATACCATTTTGCTCATCTTCCCATTCATATAAAGAATAGGATGCCAAAGAGTTATTGTATTCTAAATCCTTATCTAAGCGTTTAAGATAAATTCCTAAATGCTTATTGAGCAAATAAGACAATTTATAATCCTCTAACCTACAATGAATAGCCAACAAGGAAAATGATGTATCATAAAATTCATCAATAAGTAACTTATACATTGCCATAAAATCCGCGCAAATTGTTGTAAATATAGTACAATAAAATTATTAAAAAGTGAAGATTATATTAATATTCGCAAGGATTTGAAACGAAAACGTTTGAGAAGAAAACCGAATTAATTTTCGGCTTTAAAAAAGTTTGTGATATCTTTTTGAAAAGCAAAAAATGCTCGCTTTGAAGCTTTTTCTTCTGCTTTCTTTTTTGAAGTTGCTCTGGCTTTTGATACAATTTTCCCGTCTATGGATAATCTTACTGAAAAATGTTTTAACTCATCATTGCCGGTGTCTTCATAAACATCATAATCAAATATTTTTTTCTCTTTTTGACACCATTCTATCAATAAACTTTTATAGCTTATTACCTTGCCTTCTAAAGTTTCTATGTCTATGTGTGGATCAATAACTTGTTTGTAGATAAAACGTTCACAGTACTTATATCCTCTGTCAAGAAAAATGGCTCCTACCAGCGCTTCGAATAAGTTTCCATGTATATTGTTTCCAAAATTAGATTTATCTATACGACTTTCTACAAAATCTATAAGTTTTAATTCTTTTCCTAATTCATTCAGATGCTCTCGACTTACAATTTTAGAACGCATTTTGGTTAAATATCCTTCATCACCATGAGGTACTTCGTTATAGAGATAAGCAGCTATTACCGAGCCCAACATGGCGTCTCCAACAAACTCGAGGCGTTCATAATTTATGGTATTTCCTTTTTCGTCCTTTAGGTTCATAGAACGATGGGTAAATGCTCTGATATAATAACTTTTATGTTTGGGTTTAAAGCCTAATATTTTTTTAAGTTCCAAAAAAAAATTCCCGTCATTGTCTGAACGGGAATTCAATATGTTTTTTATGTAATTCATATATGGAATTAATCCAATTTTTTAAACAAAATACAAGCATTGTGCCCTCCAAAACCAAAGGTATTACTCATAGCTACTTTTATATCGCGTTTTTGAGCTTTATTAAGTGTTAAGTTTAGTTCTGGATCAATATTCTCATCTACAACTTTGTGATTGATGGTTGGAGGAACTATACCATGCTCTATGGACAATATTGAAGCAATTGCTTCAATAGCTCCTGCGGCACCCAACAAATGTCCTGTCATAGATTTTGTAGAATTGATGTTGATATGTTTTGCATGATCTCCAAAGACTTCTTTAATAGCTTTTAATTCAGCTACATCTCCTAATGGAGTTGAAGTTCCATGAGTATTAATATGATCAACATCTTCAGGTTTCAATCCAGCATTTTCTAAACAATTTCGCATAACAGCGATAACACCTATTCCTTCTGGATGTGGTGCAGTCATATGATGAGCATCAGAAGACAATCCGCCTCCTACAACCTCAGCATATATTTTGGCACCTCTAGCTTTTGCATGTTCATATTCTTCAAGAATAATAGCACCTGCACCCTCACCCAACACGAAACCATCCCGTGTGGCATCAAATGGTCTAGAGGCTGTTTCGGGGCTATCATTTCTTGTTGATAGAGCATGCATAGCATTAAAACCTCCCATACCTGCAATGGTTACGGCGGCTTCACTTCCTCCTGTAACTATCATATCACAATGCCCCAAACGAATATAATTTAAGGCATCGATCATGGCGTTTGCAGAGGAAGCACAAGCAGATACAGTGGTATAATTAGGCCCCATAAATCCATTTTTGATGGAGATGTTTCCTGGAGCAATATCTGCTATCATTTTAGGGATAAAGAATGGGTTAAATCTAGGAGTACCATCTCCCGAAGCATAATTTAACACTTCTTGTTGAAAGGTTTCCAGACCACCTATACCTGCTCCCCAAATAACGCCTACTCGCAATTTGTCAACCTCATCAAGGTTTATTTTAGCATCTGCTATAGCTTCATCAGATGCAACCATAGCATACTGCGTAAACTTATCCATCTTGCGAGCCTCTTTTCTATCTAGAAAATCTGTGGCTTTAAAATTTTTGATTTCGCAAGCGAATTTCGTCTTGAACTTTTCAGTATCAAAATATGTTATAGGAGCAGCTCCACTCCTACCACTCACTAAACCATCCCAATAAGCATCTTTAGTATTGCCTATGGGTGTAAGTGCTCCTAAACCAGTAACTACAACTCGCTTTAATTCCATAAATTATTATAAATGAATTACTTTGCTCCTTCTATATAAGAGATAGCTTGACCAACTGTCGCTATATTTTCTGCTTGGTCATCTGGAATTTGAATATCAAATTCTTTTTCAAACTCCATAATCAACTCTACAGTGTCCAAAGAATCAGCTCCCAAGTCATTGGTGAAGCTTGCTTCGTTAACAACTTCATTTTCGTCAACACCTAATTTGTCCACGATAATCGCTTTTACTCTTGATGCAATGTCTGACATAATCTTTAATTTTAAGTTTTAA
>Ga0055584_100002997_pt1 | contig 16716 bp, 9 predicted proteins | sample OSDHelmetaG_FD_58716 | JGI IMG/M metagenome (GOLD analysis project Ga0055584, IMG submission 58716) | Pelagic marine sediment microbial communities from the LTER site Helgoland, North Sea, for post-phytoplankton bloom and carbon turnover... | ecosystem: Environmental > Aquatic > Marine >... | reverse complement strand
TATTATATAGCGATAGAAAAGCAGCATTACACCTATATATACAAGCGTACTGGGAAAGGAATTTGGCGTAACCTATACGAATATCCATTGATTGAACTTGAACAAGCCATTACGGTCAATCAGCTTTTGTTGCGAGATGATGTCAAAGCACTATGGGGAAAGCAAAACGAGGTGGATAGTATCGCCGTTATTTGCGAGGATAAAAAGCATCTGTTGTCTCATCAGTATCTTCATGCCAACTGTCTCGTCGTGAAATTGAAGACAAAAGAGACACACACTTCTGCCGAGGAGGAATTAAATGAGACAACATCTCCTCTGTTAGCTCCAGAAATTCCCGAACTAAAGTCCCTTTATGGTGAGAATTTACGCTGTGTACCGATTGATTCTGTATCTGATTTTCCATTGCATAAATTGATGACTGTTTTTCAAGAGCAACAAAAGAGTTTAAAAAGGTAGGTAGTTTTTTGTCTTCTATAACTAAACTTACTATATTTGTAACAAAGAACATCAGAAACAATGTTCCGGTTTTGTAAAATGATGGAACGACTATTTTCGACTTGTTCTTTGCTAAGCAAAAACGTTATTAAATTAATCAATATGTCTGTAAATAAAGTCATCCTATTAGGAAATCTGGGTAAAGACCCAGAAGTGAAGTATATGGAAGCAAACAAACCTGTTGCTCGAGTATCTTTGGCTACAAACGAACGAGGATATAAGCTTCCTAACGGTATAGAAGTTCCTGAGCGAACCGAATGGCATAATTTGGTCTTTTGGGGATCTCTTGCTAAAACAGTAGAAACGTATCTCCATAAAGGCGACAGATTATATGTCGAGGGCAAGATTCGTACTACTCACTATGATGATAAACAAGGTATTTCCCGTAGTTATACTGAAATATTGGTAGACACGATGGAGATGCTCTCTGCTCCCAAACAATAAATTAATACTCCTGATTCTTGAAAAGTTTAGTCTTTCTTGGCTCTTTAGCCGCTCTATTTACTCAAATAAATGTCACTACGCCTGCTATAAGTGATTGGATTGCGTTGTTTATCGCGTCCTTCATGTTGATTGTATCAGGATTTGCTTCTGCATCTGAGATTGCTTTCTTTTCTTTGTCTCCCACGGATTTAAATTCGATTGAAGAAGACATACATAGTTCGGACCCTATTATCAAACGGTTACTTGGTGACTCTGAGCGGTTATTAGCAACAATATTGGTTACGAACAATTTTGTCAATGTCTTAATCATATTACTTTATGATTATTTTTTCTCTCAGGTATTTGATTTCGGAGGTAGCGAATTAGCTGAATTTCTCGTGCTTACGGTATTGTTGACCTTTCTGCTTCTCTTATTTGGGGAGATTATGCCTAAGATTTTTTCTGCTCAGAATCGTTTACGCTTTTGTCGCATAGCGGCTCCTGGCATCTTGTTTTGTAGTAAGATTTTTTATCCTATATCAGAACTACTTGTCAGATCTACATTCTTTATTAATCGACGTTTGCGAGGAAATAAACGGACACTTTCTGTGGATGATTTATCTCAAGCATTGGAACTAACCAACAAGGAGGATATACAGGAAGAAAATCAGATTCTGGAAGGGATAGTTAGATTTGGTAATGAAAGTGTCAATGAGGTCATGACTGCTAGACTTGATATGATTGACCTAGATATACGAGCACCATTTAAGGAAGTGCTTAATTTGATTGTTCGCCATAGTTATTCCCGTATCCCTGTTTATTCAGAGACACGTGATAATATCAAAGGCGTATTGTATATCAAGGACTTATTGCCTCACATCAACAAAGGGGCAGATTTTCGATGGCAATCACTTGTCAGACAAGCTTTTTTTGTCCCTGATTCCAAGATGATTGATAGTCTGTTACGAGATTTTCAAGCAAACAAAGTTCATATGGCTATTGTGGTGGATGAATTTGGTGGAACTTGTGGCTTAGTAACTATGGAGGATATTATAGAAGAAATTGTAGGAGAGATAAGTGACGAATATGATGAAGAAGAACGCATATATACTCAGATAAATGAGAATACTTGGGTCTTCCGAGCCAAAATCTTGTTGAGTGATTTCTATAGAATAACCTCTATCGACGAATTTGACGAATCTGTAGAAGGTGATGCGGATACTTTGGGAGGATTGCTTCTAGAGATGAAAGGAGATTTCCCAGAGCTTCATGAGGTGATATCATACAACGGGTATCGTTTTGATATTTTAGAAATTGATGATAGACGTATTTTGAAAATTAAATTCACAAAATTAAAAACTTGATATGCCATTATTGAAAAGAATTGATGAAGGGGATACTCATATTGGTGTTTGGTGCGTCACCGAAGGACTTGCCGAGCTTATGGACCTCTTGCCCAATGCTAATCGCTCCTATTATGAAGTGATGGTTCAGGAATTCAAGATGGAGAAGCGTAAAAAAGAGCGCATTGGGGCTCGTGTACTTCTACAAGAATTGGTGGAGGGACAAGAGAAGATTGTAGCTTATCGTACTAACGGTGAGCCTTATCTTGTAGATCAATCCTATTCAATAAGCATCTCGCATTCTGGCCCTTACATTGCAGTAGCTCTTGGTAAGTGGAATGCTGTGGGTATCGATATCGAGATTTATAGTGATAAAGCCAAGCGAGTAGCTTCTAAGTTTGTCAGTGAGAATGAACATGTCTTCCCTTACAAAGAAGATATGACTTGGCCCTATCTATTGATATGGTCAGCCAAGGAAACAGTGTTCAAGAGTTTGAAGTTCAAAGGGGTATTAGATTTCAAAGAACATCTATACACTTATCCCTTTCAATTAAATGAGACCGGTTATCTGATTGTGAAAGAGACAAAGACTGGTTCTTCTAATACGTTCAAAGTTCAGTACGAGAAGCATAAAGAGTTTATCTTGACTTGGACCATTTAATTGGTTAGGTTATTCGAGATCCAGAGCATGTTCTTAGAGCGTATATTTCCCTTTTTCTTTTCCTTTATCGAGTGAGAAGACAAATTCACAGCCACCCTCAGCACTTTGATGTAACTCGATAACTCCTCCATGTAACTTGATTGCATTATTCACGATGGATAGTCCCAATCCTGTTCCTCCCATTTTGCGCGATCTTCCCTTATCTATTCGGTAGAATCGTTCAAAGATTCGAGCTCTATGTTGTTCTTCCACACCTTGTCCGTTGTCCGAGAAAGTGAAGTGATATTTATCTTTACTTTCGTATTCACACAATATTCGGATTGTAGTTCCATTTCCTGCATAAGCGATAGCATTATCTATTAGATTACGAAATATAGAGTATAGGAGGGATTCGTTGCCACGTATCTCAATATCTTTGGTCAATGTATTTACTACATTCATCTGATGTTCTTCTAGTTCCAAAGCCACTTCGCTAAGAATAGAATTGACCAAAGAAAAGATGTTGACAGAGGTCTTATAAATCATGTTTGGAGCTTCAGTCATCCTATTTATTGTAGAGATATCTCTCAATAGATAAGTGAGCCGGTTAGCTTGAGCGAGGCATTTTTCCAAAAAGTTACGAGTCGTTTCCGGTGGAATACTATCGTTACTCAATATGGTCTCTATATATCCGTGGATACTACTAATTGGGGTCTTTAATTCATGTGATATGTTATGAGTTAATTGCTTCTTAATCCTAATTTGATTTTCAAGCGAATTGACCACTCGTTCCCTTTCTACATTTAGACTATCTTGTGTCTCTTGTAACTTCGTGTATAGACTGATTATCTGTTCTGAGAGTTCTCCTATCTCAGTATTAGGAAATTTCACCGCCTCTTTAGGGATAGTCTTTCCTTCTTTGACCAATTCGGTAAACTCTTTCAAGCGCGCTGAGACTCTTCCAAACCTAAGGACTACGGCATACCAAATCGCTATCATGATTAAAGAAACAAAGATAACGAAAAGGATAAAATAGTTACGTAAGTGTAAGTTAGTCATTAAGTCAAACGAGTAAGGAGCTGTAGACCTAATGATACAATCATCATATTTATTGATAACATAGAAGAATCGATACTTCTCACCATTTATTTGTTGCGTCTCAATTCCTTTTTCATCAGATGGTTTGACTGTATTCAGTATTTCAGGATTATTCAGCATCTGCTGAGTATCACTGAGTGAGTCTTCAAGATGGAATATGACATTTCCATCCAAATCCAATATCATGACATTTTTAGCAAAAAGATTCGGACGTAGTTCCTTGAGTCTTTTCGGATTGTTATGAATCTCATAGAGCAAATCATTCTGGCTCACTAATTTACCATACATGACTTTCTCATAGTTTCCTTTTTCATATTTATGTTGAAAACCAAGGAGAAACAAGGTGTAAACAATAAAGCTAAAAAGGACTCCATAAAATAATTTCAAGTGGAAAGGTATCAATGTCTTATGGCTCGAAGCAGTATCCATATCCTAGTCTCGTTACGATTTGTTTTCCATATACACCTATTTTCTTTCTCAGTCTCGTGATATTCACATCTATAGTTCTATCAAGAACATAGACATCGCCTTTCCATACCTTGGTCAGGATATCTTCTCTCGAGAAAACTTGATTTTGGTTTTTGATAAAGAGAGATAGGATTTCAAATTCTTTTTTCGTAACCTGGATAGATTCATCGTTGATGGTTACCTTCTTCTGTTTGAGATAGATTTTTAATGTCTTGTAAACAAGAATCTCAGGTTCTTTAGGTGCTTCACTTACATGCCCAGATGAACGTCTAACCACCGCTTTTACTCTAGCGATAACTTCTCTAAGCGAAAAGGGTTTAGGTATATAGTCATCGGCACCGACATTGAATCCAGTCATCGTGTCGTTTTCAGTATCCTTTGCCGTTATAAATATGATAGGTACATCTTTCGTCTTCGGGTCATTCTTCAAAATGTTAGCCATTTTAAATCCAGATATTTCGCCCATCATGACATCCAATAATAATAGGTTATAGCTAGAAATATCCAATTTCAAAGCCTCTTCTGCAGAGTTTGCCGTATCAACATGAAATTTTTCGTTCTCAAGGTTGAATTTGAGAATTTCGCATAAATCCTCTTCATCATCAACGACGAGAATGTGATATTGGCTGTAATTATTGTCCATATCTAATATTTGTTTTAGTGACAATACAAATATAGTTAATAATGTAGCACAATGGAAAATAATACTACGGAAATGTGACAAAGTATGTCGTTGTAATCAAAAAGAAATAGCTATGATATTGTTTCGTCATACCAGTGAAGAAAATATTACGAAATCGATTGCTAATTATTTGTCCATTCTATCTAGGATAGATGCTTCTTAATTGTTCTAAAATTCTTATATTGAACCTTTGTAGAGAAACAACCTTATATTGTATAACTAATTTTGTATAAAATGCTTAAAACAAAGGTCCTAACTATTTCTATTGTTTTATTCGTAATGATGATGTTTGCTATGAATTCACAAGCTGCTACTATCGTACCTAAAGTGGATAAGATAGATCCACCCTGTTGGTTTACACAGATGAAAGACCCCTCATTACAATTGATGGTTTATGGGAAAGATATTGCATCTAGCGATGTTCATTTAAATTATCCCGGAGTTTCCATTCAAAGTATCGTCAAATTAGAAAGTCCTAATTATTTACTTGTTTACTTAACCATTACGGATGAGGCTAAGCCAGGAACACTTCAGCTCGTATTTACCAATGGAACCCAGAAACTGGTTCAACCATACGAACTCAAAGCACGCAAGCGTGATGCGCTGGACCGTAAAGGATTTAGCATGTCAGATGTCTTGTATCTCCTGATGCCAGACCGTTTTGCTGACGGAGATGAGTCCAATGACCAAATCACAGGCCTTGCTCCTTACAAAGTGGACCGGCAAGACCCCAATGCTCGTCATGGAGGAGACCTCAAAGGAGTCATGAACCATTTAGATTATTTCACTGACTTGGGAATCACTGCATTGTGGTTCACACCAGTCATGGAAAATGATATGAATGGGGGAAGTTACCATGGCTATGCGACAACTGACTATTATAAAGTAGACCCTCGCTTGGGGACTAATCAAGAATACAAGGCACTTATCGAACAAGCTCATAAAAAAGGGCTGAAAGTTGTCATGGATATGATTTTTAATCATTGTGGCATCGGACATCCATGGATAAAAGATATGCCAAGTAAAAACTGGTTTAATCATGCCGATTATACCAAAGAATTTGAGCAAACCAGTTTTATTCTCACTCCCCATGTTGACCCTTATACATCCAAATATGATTTCGAGAAAATGAACGATGGCTGGTTTGTTCGTGAGATGCCTGACCTAAATCAGCGCAATCCTTATGTATTGACTTATCTTATCCAAAATAGCTTTTGGTGGATTGAAGAAGCTGATATCGACGGCATTCGTATGGATACGCATCCCTATGCTGATTATGATGCCATGGCTACGTGGTTACGTGATTTAAATGCTGCTTATCCAAATTTCAATGTAGTAGGAGAGACTTGGGTTACTGAACCAGCCTATACAGCATGGTATCAGAAGGATTCTAAATTATCTGCTCCACGCAATAGTAACCTCAAGACGGTGATGGATTTTAGTTTTTACGATAAACTATCACAAGCTAAATCTGAAGAGACGACAGGTATGCATAGCGGTTTAAATCGAATTTACAACAGCTTTGTGTATGATTTTCTCTATCCTGATACAGACAATATCTTAGCATTTATAGAAAATCACGATACGCCAAGATACTTGTATGATGGTTCCGACTTGACGATGCTCAAGCAAGGCATCACCTTGTTGTTGACAACACATCGTATCCCTCAATTATACTATGGGACAGAAATGATGATGAATGGAACCAAAACAAAAAGTGATGGAGAAGTACGTAAAGACTTTCTAGGCGGATGGAGTGATGATACCCGAAGTTGGTTCAACCCTGCAGATCGTACTCCTTTAGAAACATCTTGTTTTAACTTTTTTCGTACGTTGTTGCACTGGCGTCAAGGAAATGAAGTCATTGCCAAAGGGAAGATGATACAATGGATTCCCGAAAATGGGATTTATGTGTATGCGCGTCTTTATCAAGGAAAGACCGTGTTAGTCTTATTGAATGGGACCTCAGAACAGCGAGTCTTGCCTATACAAGTGTACAAGCAAGTCATCAAAGACCACACGTCGGCAACAGATGTATCGACAGGTCGAGTGTATGACTTAACCAAAGATATTGTCATGAACAAGCGTGAATCGTTAATCCTTCAATTTTAGAATACCTCAAGCCAATGAAATCTTTCTCTGTATTTAGAAGTCTATTGATTGTTTTCTTATTTATTTCTGTCGATGTTTATGCTGACTGGAATCCTTTTATCATACATTATGATACCCATCAATATGGTGAAGGAACACACACCTGGGGGCTTAAGAGCGCTGTAGGAGGTTGGACCTATGCAGCAAATGAGGGAGGGCTCTTTCAGTATGATGGCTCTAATTGGGTCAGGAAAGAATTGCCAAATCACTCCCCATTACGTTCCGTGTGTCTTGATTCGCTGAATAGACGAGTATATGTGGGTGCCATTAATCAGATAGGCTATTTCCAACCCGATGGTTTCGGCCAATTAAAATACACCATGCTGTTTGATGTTACTTCTCCAGGGATGGGGGTACTCAACAATATATGGGATATCCATCAAGTGGGGTCCGTTTTTTATTTTAGAGGAGACCGTGGAGTCATGCGTTATAGCGAGCAACGCTCATTGCATGAGATGATTGAAGCTCCAGCAAAGATCACAGCATCAGCCATAGTCAGCGGTTTTCTATACATAGGTTGCCAGAAAGGGATTTATATCTTGATAGACAATCAATTTCATAGACTCCATGGAACAGAAGATTTCAAAGGCCATCTGATACGTTCTATCGTATCTTCGAAGGAAGGCACATTGATTTTGACTTCCGACCAACTTTTTGTCTATGATGGGGTCAGTGTCAAACCGTTTAAATCTCATCTCACCAAAAAGGTAATACATGGTGATGCCTTTTGCATGGCTGTACATGACAATACCTTAGCTGTAGGGACCATCAACCGTGGCGTTATTATCTGTCAGTTAGCATCAAAACAGACTTCCAAAGCAAACTTATCTCAGCAGTCTTCTATCCGATTCATAAATGAAAGGAAAGGGCTTCAAAACAATACTGTACTGTCTCTTTGTTTTGATCAACAAGGGATGCTTTGGGCAGGGCTTGATAGAGGAATTGATCGGATATTGCTATCCAGTCCACTGACAAATCTATATACCTTTCCCGATAGTTATGGTACTGGTTATACCTCGGTGAAGTACCATGGAACGATGTATTTCGGTACAAATCGTGGCGTGTATGTATTTAACAAGAAAACAGATGCTAATCAGTTCAACCTACTCACCGAAATACCCAATTCCAGTGGACAAGTTTGGAAATTAGCTCAAGTAGGAGACAATCTCTTTTGTTTGCATGACAAAGGGGTCTTTATTATTGAAAACAAACAGTTGAAATCCATAGGAGTTTCACAAGGAACATTTGATTTACTCCCTCTCAAAGATGAAAAGCGGGTTTTGTTAGCTCATTACGATGGATTATCATTGATTGAGTATCATGCCGATAAGGTATCGTCACAACGATGGAAGAAAAGATACACCTATCCTCAGATACAAAGTGGCTATAATCATTTGGTGATGATGCCAGACTCCAGTGTTTGGGCTTCTGATATGTATTCGTTGATCCATATCCAATTCTCTAAAGACTGGAGTAAAGTCATCAGTCATCAAACCATTCCTTATGAATCCATATGTGCTGATATCTCCGGAACTTCTATAGATTCTTTTCATGGAAGGTTACAATTGGCTACTAATGTAGGGCTCTTTTATTACGATGAGCAAACGAAGCGCTTCAAGCCTGACCAGTCTGTAGATAATCCCTTAGATAAAGGGGGCAATTATCGTTTCGTGACTAGTCGAGGTGATGATTTGTGGACTCTAAGCAATCAGACACTTCGTCAGGGAAGTTTTTTTACTACTTCAAATCTAGATACAGTATCTTCTCCTTCAGCCGATGCGCTATCATCTCCGCGAGTCTATCGCTCCTCGTCTCAATTTCCTTTGAGCAGTCACCTTGATTTTGTGACTCGGAATGGGGCGTGCATATGGTTTGGTAACGATAGCATCATAATACCTTATGATAGAGGATTCGCTCTTTTTGATGTCGCCAAAGCCAAAGCACAAAGAGTATTCCCTATCTCAGTACATATAGAACAATTCTATATCACTTATCCAGAAAAGAATTTAGTTTATCAGCATCATATAGGACGTGAGATAGCATGTCCAGAAATTCCATGGTATTCTAATTATTTAGAGATTTCGTTCGGAGTAAATAGAGCTAGCCATGATACTGGTGTCGTCTATAGATATAGACTCAATACGCAAGAATGGTCTCAATGGACAAAGAAAAATGTCAAAGAATATGCTGGACTCTATGAAGGTAATTACACATTTGTAGTGGAAGCGAAGAACTTGTCTGGACAGACAGCATCCACGACCTTTCATTTTACTGTATTACCTCCTTGGTGGCGTACAGTATTTGCCTATCTAATTTATTCTTTCTTCTTTGCTGGATTGATAGGCGTATTCTATATGCTTGAGAAAAGACGTCTTAAGAAACGCCTTGATGAGGCTGATAAAGTCTCTCGAAAGCGTATTGAAGAGCAAGAAGAAACGCATAAGAAGGAACAAGAATACAAGCAGAAATTAATCATTCAGTTGGAGAAAGAGAACCTGGAGTATGAGTTGTCAAATAAAAGACAAGAAGTGACTAATTTGCTACTTAGTTCCGCCAAGCAAAATGAGCTTCTGGAAGAACTAAAAGCCGATTTGCATAAGGTGCAACTTGCAGTTCGCCCTGGTAATATAAAGGAATTGCGCCAACGGTTACTCATTCTAACCAATCGTATCGATACAACCATGAAAAATAAGGAAGTACTTGAACGCGTGGAGAAAGAGTTTAATATGCTTCATAATAACTTCATGGATCGTCTCAAGCAGCAAAATGCTGATTTGAATCAACACGAACGTATGATGTGTATCTATATACGCATGCACCTTTCTAGTAAAGAAATAGCTCCTCTCCTAAATCTTTCGACTCGGGGTGTAGAAACAATAAGGTATCGATTGCGCAAGAAATTTAATCTTCAGCGTGGAGATAGCTTAAGTAGTTTTCTCAAATCAATGGAACAGCAGGAGACAGAATCCTTAGACTCCTAATTCTTAAAATACAATCTCTGATTATTTATTTTCCTTTTTGTATACGTATATTGACAAATGTCAAAAAACTGAACTGCTGTATAATGAACTGATTATCAATTAATTATATATACTTGACGTATTATTGAAGTAACTAATATATTGGATTGACGTAATTGTGATGTATCCATAAATAGAACTTAAATGTGTTTATTTTATATGTTTGTAGCAGTTTGTTAACTAAAGCAAAACTATTATCTAATATAAAACACTTTTAAGTATGAGAAAAATTCTTTCTTTTTTGTTGTTTACAACAATTACTTTAACTGTCTTTGCACAGAAGATACAGGTCAAAGGAACTGTTACTTCCAGTCAAGATGGATTGCCACTCATTGGAGTGAATGTACTCGAAAAAGGTACATCGACCGGAACCATCTCAGATCTAGATGGTCGTTTCACTTTATCTGTAGCACCCAATGCTACGTTGTTAATCACTTATATTGGCTATAAATCGCAAGAAATAGTCATAAAAGGAAGTGCACCTTTAAGTATAGTATTGCATGAAGACACTGAACTTCTTGATGAAGTCGTTGTCGTTGGTTATGGTGTACAGAAGAAAAGTGTTGTTACTGCCGCTATTAGTCGTGTGACAGCAGATGAATTAAATGCAAATAAGCCATCACGTGTAGAAGATGCCTTGAAAGGTAAAGTTTCTGGTGTACAAATCACACAATCATCAGGACAACCAGGGGCAGATTCTAAAGTTCGTATTCGTGGTATCGGTACCATAAACAATTCCGAGCCATTGTACATCGTAGATGGGATGGCAGTTGATGGTGGTATCAACTACCTTAATCCCGTAGATATCCAGAGTGTCGAGATTTTGAAAGATGCTGCATCAGCTGCTATTTATGGTGCTCGTGCTGCCAATGGAGTCGTCTTAGTTACGACTAAGAGTGGCGACGGTGGTCTAGGGAATGGTAAAGCAACTATCAGTTATGATTTCTCTTATGGTATGCAAAATCCATGGAGAAAGAAAGAGGTGCTCAATGCTCAGGAATATATGACTGTGATGAACGAAGCACAAATCAACGATGGTAATTCTCCACGGTATACACAAGACCAGATTAATTCTTTCGGTGAAGGAACCAATTGGCAAGACAATGTATTTAATGATGATGCCAAAGTTGTTAGTCATCAGTTAAGTATCAGTGGTGCGAGCGAAAAAATGCAATACTACTTGTCATTGGGTTATTTTAATCAAGAAGGTATTGTAGGAGGAAATTATGGTAAATCAGACTATGACCGTTGGTCAGTTCGTACCAATTCAACTTACAAACTATTTGAAGATAAGACTCGTAACTTCTTAAATAAAGTTCGAGTAGGCGTAAATATCGGCTATTCACGTAGTAAATCTCACGGCATTGAAACCAATTCAGAATACGGCTCTATTTTAGGATCTGCAGTTACTTTCAGTCCTTTGGTTTCAGTATATGCAGATGATGCAACAGCAGCATCTATCCTTGCATCTCATCCTTACGCAGTAAAAAACAGTGATGGACGTGTATATAGTATTCCACCTGCAGGATTCCAAGAATTGACCAATCCTGTGGCTATGCTTGATTCACCTACCAATACCATTAATTCAGATGATAAGATTGTAGGTAGTTTCTGGGCAGAAATAGATGTCGTACCTGGTTTGAAATTCAAAACAAGTTATGGTGTCGATTTAGCCTTCTGGGGTAGTGATGGTTATACATTCCCTTACTTCTTAGCTACTCAAGGAAAAGATATCACACAGAGTTCTGTGACTAGCACCATGAATCGCGGATTCAAGTGGCAAGTTGAAAATGTCTTTACCTATACCAAGAAGATTCAAGACGTACATAACTTTACTTTTGTACTTGGTCAATCAGCACAAAAATACACCTACCGCAATTTAGGAGGAACAGCCTATGACTTGCTTGAAAATCTTCCTTCCAAAGCAAATATAGACAGTTCAATCGGTGACCCAGACGACCAACGTACATGGGGTGGAACTGGAGGCAGTAACTTCTCTTCTCTTGCTTCATATTTCGGTCGTGTAGATTATAACTATGACGAAAGATATATCTTCCAAGCTACCGTTCGTCGTGATGGCTCATCTAATTTTGGACCTTCTCATAAATGGGCTACATTCCCTGCATTCTCTGCTGGATGGAACGTTACAAATGAAGCTTTTATGGCAGATAGACCAGAATGGTTCGATGCCTTGAAACTACGTGCTAGTTGGGGTAAGAATGGTAACGAGCGTATCGGAGCCTTCCAATATACAGCACTTATGGGCGGTGGTCAGAATTATTATTTCGGTGGTGGCTACAATGTAGCTGACGAGTCTAATAGTGGTGAGATGCAATATGGTAGTTCTCCAGCAAACATACCAAATGCAGATGTGAAATGGGAAGAAAGTGAACAACTTGACCTTGGACTTGAAGCACGGTTCTTCTCTTCAGCCTTGACTTTTGGTTTTGATTACTTCAAGAAAACAACCAATGGTATGTTGATGACACAACCTATTCCTGGTTATGTAGGACAAGGTGCTCCTATCGGAAATACAGGAGATATGGAAAACTGGGGTCTTGAATTTGAGACTTCTTGGAAACATCAGATTGGTGAAGTAAAATACGGTATCTCTGCCAATGCTTCTTACTTAAAAAATAAACTTACCGATATGGGTAATGAAAGTGGAGAAGTCATCTATGAAACAGGTGGTGCATCTGGTACTGGTAGTTATGTCAAAGGACAAACAGGAGAAGTATTCCCATTCTTCTATGGATACAAGACAGCTGGCATCTTCCAAAATACAGCAGAAGTGGCTGCATATGTCAATGATGAAGGCGTAAGCCTTCAGCCAAAAGCTGAACCAGGTGATGTCCGTTTCGTAGATGTAAATGGTGACGGTACCATTGATGACAGCGATAAAGTAAAAATAGGTAAAGGAATGCCTGATTGGACTTATGGAGTGACATTGACTTCTGAATGGAAAGGATTCGATTTGAACTTATTTTTCCAAGGTACTGTAGGCAACGATATCTTTGATTTCTCGATGCGTGGAGATGTCCCATCGATGAACCGTCCAGGATGGATACTTGACCGATGGGTTGGTGAGGGAACTAGTAACTCTATTCCTCGTATGACCAATGCTAATCCAAATGCCAATTGGAGATCTTCTGATTTATACATTAAAGATGGTAGCTATTTACGACTCAAAGCAGCAACTCTTGGATATACCTTACCTCAACAACTCGTTGAAAAGATATCATTGCAAAAAGTACGCTTCTTCGTTTCTGGCGAAAATCTAATTACTATCACTGATTATACAGGATTTGATCCTGAAGTAGCATCAGGTAGTTATACGACTATAGGTGTAGATAAAGGATGTTATCCTCAAGCGCGTACCATCACATTTGGTGCAAACCTTACATTTTAGTCAATAATTAAAAATCAAGATACATATGAAAAAATTTATACTATTGAATCTAGTCTTTCTATTGTTTACCATGACTAGTTGTGATGATGGTTTTCTCACCAATGCGCCGACTTCGAGTCAAGAAGTAGGAGGAGAAGTGACTGAAGGAGCTCTCCTTTCGAATTTAGCTGCTGCCTATCAGCCTCTATTGCTGGATAGTTATGCAGATAACAATTACAATTCACTCGTGCTTTTGAGTGATTTACGGTCTGATGATATTTACAAAGGAGGCGGTGATGCAGGTGACCAGCACCAATTGTTTTTGCTTTCAGAATTTGCTTCTACTGCTACTGAGAATCTAGATGGTATCTGGGTCGTATTATACAACGGAATAGCACGATCTAATAATGTGCTACAAGCCTGTGACAATGCAATCGGAGTAGACGAAAGTAGTTTGGCTCAATACCGAGCAGAAGCTCATTTTCTTCGTGCTTATTACCTACATTGGCTCTGGAAATTCTGGGGAAATGTTCCTTATTTCGAAGAGGCCATCAAAGCTCCTTACGTAGCCCCACAATATACTGCAGATGAAATCTATAACCAGATTCTTGAAGACGTAGATATGGCTTGTACTGAGGGTGCACTCGACATGCGAACCACAGGAGCTAAGTTAGCTCGTGTAAGTCGTGCAGCTGCCTTGATGCTTCGTGCTCGCGTAGTGATGTATCAAAAGGATACAAGTCGATATGCACAAGTGACTGAGGATATGGCAGAGATTATCAATAGTGGCTTATACGATTTATCTGCTGCTCCTGGTGAAATATTCTTAGATGAAGGCGAATGGGGACCTGGTTCTATATTCGAGACCAATCAATTACCTGAAGGTAAGACTTGGGCTTCTGGTTGGGGCGGTTATGGTACCAATCTACCTGCATTTATCTCACCTAATGGTTTATCTGTAGATGCTGATGCTGTAGACGGCACGCCTAAGGGAGGTTGGGGTTTCGGCCCTGTCCGTACTGAAGCAGCAGCAATCTATGAAGATGGAGACTTGAGAAAAGAGGCCTCTATCAATAGCTTCAGTGAAGGAGAATATACTACTCGTTTCCAAGATACAGGACTATTCCAAGCTAAATATTGTGCGCGTGTAGGATACAATCCTCCTCCTGGTGATACCGATTTGAACTATGCTAACAATGTGCGTATCTTCAGATATGCTGAGACATTGCTCAACTATGCTGAACTGATTGTTATGGATAATCAAACTGAAGTAGACGGAATCACTGCTGCTCAATGTTTGAACTTAGTTCGTCGTAGAGCTTTTGGAACAGAAAGTGATATCACTCCTAGTGATGAGAATATCAAGATGGAACGCCGTCGTGAATTTTTAGGAGAAGGGATGCGTTTCTGGGATCTAGTAAGATGGGGAGATACTGATTTACTCAATGATAATGATTCATTCAGTAATCGTACTTGGACTGATTCTCAAAAGTATCTACCTATACCACAAAGTGAGATAGATAAGACTAAGGGAACGACTTACCCATTACAGCAAAATCCTTAAACAATAAATAGATATTACAATGAAAAAATTATATATACACATCCCTTTGTTGTTTGTTATGGCATGCTTACTTTTAGCATGCTCAGCAAATACTGAGAATAAATACAGCCTAGGAGTACTTCCTCAATCTGCCGACTTGGCCTTCGATGTGATGCCTCAGACTGATTTGCCTAACCGAATCACCTTCAAAAATAGTTCTAAAGTAGCAGGAGTTTCTCTATGGGACTTCGGCAATGGAACCACTGCCAAAGGGGACGAAGTACAAACTGATTTCCCTATGAAAGGCGTTTATACCGTTACCATGACTTTGTATACTGAAGGTGGATCTACCGAAATGAGTAAGGAGGTTATTATCTTAGATGATGATTATTCTTTGCTTGATACTCCATACTACAGAGCGCTTACTGGTGGACCAGACGATTTAGATGGAAAGACTTGGGTCTTCGACCAATATCATGATGGCCACTTAGGAGTTGGTCCAGCAGATGGTTCAGGTCCAGACTGGTGGAGTTGCCCTGCTATGGGTAAAGATGAGACTTCACTCTATACTCAGAAATTTACTTTCATTCAAAAAGGAGTACAATTGAAATGGGAGAACAATGGGTATATCTATACAGGTGCTGACGGAAGAGATATCTTAGACGAAAGTGTCACAGAGGAAACTCCTGATGGAGATTTTGATATCCCTTATGTCCCTGCACAATCATTAAATTTCTCTATGAATGAAAGTGAGGGTACTTTAACCTTATCTGATGGTGCTTTCTTCGGCCAATATCAAGCGGTATCCACTTATAAGATTCTTTCGTTAACCGAACACGAGATGTATCTCTATTGTACAAGTGGCCTAGATAACAATGGCTGGTTTTATCGTTTGATTCCTGAAGAAGAAAATATTGAACCTGTAGTAAATATAACTGTCAAAGCTGTTCCTTTTGAAGATGACATGGAATCTGATGATTCACCAGTCGTTTATCAACCCAAAGAGATGGGGGACACGCCAAAGACTAAACGAGGTTATGATAATCCATTACCTGTAGGGATTAACACATCTTCTAAGGTCTACTTATATGAAAAGACTGATAGTTATTACAGTAATCTTCTTATTCCAAATGCTGGATACAAATATGACTTGACAGACCAACATATAATCAAGGTAAAAGTATATCTTCCTAGTTACAATGACTATACCACTGAAGGTTTAGTAGCAGGTGATTGGATTACCAATAAGCATTTGCAAAAGACGGTTGCGGTAAAACTTCAAGATAGTTCGTTAGGTGATAATGCATGGTCAACTCAAGCCGAAATAAGTATGGATAATCTACCAACCGATACGTGGGTCGAACTTACTTTTGATTTTAGTTCGTATAAATTACGTACTGATTTTGACTCTATCGTACTCCAATTTGGAGGTGAGGGACATTCTATGCCAGGACTATTCTTCTTT
>Ga0055584_100002996_pt1 | contig 16718 bp, 17 predicted proteins | sample OSDHelmetaG_FD_58716 | JGI IMG/M metagenome (GOLD analysis project Ga0055584, IMG submission 58716) | Pelagic marine sediment microbial communities from the LTER site Helgoland, North Sea, for post-phytoplankton bloom and carbon turnover... | ecosystem: Environmental > Aquatic > Marine >... | reverse complement strand
GATTTGATGTATTCATAGGTTGAATATATCAAATTTATGGAGTTAACTTGTCAATACCTTAAAAATAGCTTTATGCCTAAGGCATCAAGAAGGGACGCCACTTTTTGGCAACCCACGGTTTGACTTATTATGTTTACCTTTTACTGATGGTTTTCTAAATCCTATTGATGCTTATATTTTTTTGATTTCTTTAATTTATTTATACTTTGATTGCTGTAGCAACTCCCATGCCTCCGCCCACGCAAAGTGAAGCAAGCCCATAAGTCAGTTGGCGTTTTTGCATTTCGTGAATCAGAGTTACCAGAATTCTGGCGCCGCTCGCACCAACCGGATGACCAAGCGCAATTGCACCGCCGTTTACGTTAATAATATCCTGGTTTAGATTAAGTTCCTTGCATACGGCAAGAGACTGAGCTGCAAACGCCTCATTAAGTTCAATTAAATCGATTTGATCTAGCGAAAGTTTACTGTTGTCCAGGCATTTTTGAATGGCTGTAATTGGCCCTATGCCCATTATTGCAGGATCAACACCTGTTGATGCTGTGCCAATAATCTCTGCCATTGGTGTTAAGCCAAGCTCTTTAACTTTTTTATCAGACATTAGTAAGATAGCAGCGGCGCCATCATTAATACCAGAGGCGTTCGCAGCTGTAACGGTGCCGTTTTTATCAAAGGCTGCTTTGAGTGATGCAAGTCCTGCGGTAGTCACATCTTTGCGAGGGTATTCATCTTCTCGAATCTCCAGATCCTCACCTTTTTTATTGCGTATTGTTACCGGCACAATTTCATCTGAAAAGCGTTGGCTCTGCAGTGCTTTTTGAGCTTTCTGCTGGCTTGATGCGGCGAATTCATCTTGTTCTAATCTGCTTATATTATATTTTTCGGCAACGCGTTCAGCGGTGATGCCCATATGGCAACCATCGAATGCATCAACTAAGGCATCGCATAGCATGCTGTCGACTAATTCTCCATTACCCAGACGATAACCCCAGCGGCCTTTGTTTAATAAGTAGGGAGCTGCACTCATGTTCTCCATGCCACCAGCAATGATGACATCGGCCTGTCCGCTCTCAATCATGGCAACACCAAGATTGACTGCTTTTAAACCCGAGCCGCAAAGATTGTTAATGCTTAGTGCCGGCACAGAAACATCTATGCCAGCATTTATGGCTGCCTGTCGAGCAGGGCCCTGACCAAGACCTGCTTGTAAAATGTTGCCCATAATGACTTCATCAACTTCCTTGGCGTCACAGTTTGCTCGCTCTAAAAGTGACTTTATGACAATGCCGCCCAGGTCGGGCGCAGAAATACCAGATAGGGCGCCGCCAAATTTTCCAATGGGTGTTCTGACTGCTGAAAGGATTGCGACCATATTCTTCTCTTATGTAAATTATTTGATGCTAAAGCTAATCAAATCTTTAGCTCTTTTATATCAGTATATAAATCCAGGGATTCGGGGTTAGCAAGTGCGTCTACATTTTTTAATTTTTGACCGCGGATAGTATCGCGCACTGCAACTTCTGATATTTTTCCGGATCGTGTTCTGGGAATTGCATCCACCTCAATGATTACGGCAGGGACATGGCGTGGAGTAGCTCCATGGCGAATTTGCGATTTTATTTTAGTGATGAGCTCATCATCAAGAGTTTGTTCTTTTGACAAAATCACGAACAAAATGACTCGTTGATCGCCATTTATATCTTGGCCAATAGCGATGCTTTCTTCGACTTCAGGAATGGATTCTACCTGCCGATAGATTTCAGCAGTACCTATGCGAACACCGCCTGGATTCAGTGTTGTGTCAGAGCGGCCATTAATCACAAAGCCACCGGATGGACGCTGTTCTACGTAGTCACCGTGTGCCCATAGACCAGGAAAACGATTGAAATAAGCTTCATGATAACGAGATCCATCTTCATCTCCCCAGAAGCCCAAAGGCATGCTTAAGTGTGCATTGCGGCATACCAATTCCCCCGGAGTCTCAAGGATAGATTGGCCCTTATCGTTCAGCACATCGATATCCATGCCAAGGAAGCAACATTGTAATTCGCCTTTATAAACAGGTAGTAAAGGATTGCCGCCAACAAAGCAGGCGCAGATATCTGTACCGCCAGAGATGGAAGCCAGTTGCATATCGCTTTTCCAATGGTCGTAGATGTAATCGAAATTACTGGGGATAAGTGGTGAGCCCGTAGAGAGCAGTAAGCGTAAACTTTCAAGTGAGTGTGTTGACTGTGGTGTCAGTTTGAAATTCTGGCAGGCATCGATGTATTTGGCCGAGGTGCCAAACAAGTTAATATTTTCATCATCAATTAAATCAAGCAAGTGATTTTGCTTGGGGTAAAAAGGATTGCCGTCGTAGGTTATCAAAGTGGCTTCAAGTGCGAGCCCAGACACCATCCAATTCCACATCATCCAGCCGCAGGTCGTAAAATAAAAAAAGCGTTCTTCTGGTTTAAGATCACAGTGCAGTTTCAGTTCTTTTTTATGCTGAATTAATAAGCCCATTGCAGAATGAATAATACATTTGGGTTGGCCGGTTGTGCCTGATGAAAATAAAATAGCCAGTGGCGAACTGTAAGGTAGTCGATTAAAAACAATTTTGTTTACCTGAAAAGGCTTTAACCAATCATTCATGCTTATGCATGGGAGCTGATTTAATTGTTCATGAGAGGGATCATTAATCAGAATAACTCTTTTTAAGTTGCAGGCATCTGCAACCGCTTTGATAGTAGGAGTAACATCAAAATGCTTTCCACTATAAGCATAATGTGAAACAGCCAATAAGACGCTAGGGTCTATTTGACCGAGGCGATCACTGGCAGCATTGGGTCCGAAATCCGGCGAGCAAGATGACCAAATTGCCCCAATCGCAGCAGTTGCCAGGTAGCCGACTATCGCCTCAATATCATTACAAACAATAGCCGCGACGCGATCACCTTCCTTAACACCTTCAGCCTGCAGAGCCTGCACTATCAGCGAAACTTGGTCATACAATTGTTTACGGGTAATAGCTCGTCTAACACCATCATCACGGTAAGCAATTATTGCGGGTCTGTCATCGGGGTTTTGTAAAAGATTTTCGGCATAATTTACAGTGGCATCCGGATAGAATTCCACATGCTTAATATCATCATTGGCGACATAAGCGACCTCACCTTTATCTCCAATAATGTCTAAAAAGCCCCACAAGCTTGAATAAAATTCATGGGGTGATTTTATAGACCAGTCATGAAGTGCTGCATAATCATCGGGTGCGCCATGATGATATTGCTGAGTCGAATCTGCAAACTGCCATAGTGATGTTTGCGGTTTTTTATCTTCAGCCAAACGCCATAATATTTTATTTTTGGGTAATTCAGTTTTCATTCTTCAAATGGCTACCTGATGCGATGCAATGACAGGAGATGTTAAAGTGAAGTGATTCCATGCTGTTCATTTTTTGGCAATAAGTATACGCTACCATCCTGATCTATTCGATTAGCTTTGACAGATAATTTACAGATATAGAGTTAATAAAAAAATGAGTTACAAATTTGCACCCGATAAAATGTATCGTATGCCAATCCAATTTGGGCCAAGCTTGGGTCCTAGGCAGGTGCCAGATGGGATTAATCTGGATTATATAAATAGCCCTAATACTACAACGCTTGCCGTATCTTTTCGTTCAAATCCAGAGCAGCTCGAAGCGCTATTACCAGGATGTTTTGCCCTCGGTGAAGCTCCCATAGTTACTATAAGCTGCAGTCAGATGACAAATATTGACTGGTTAGCTGGACGCGGTTATTCAATGATTGGAATCAGCTTCCCAGCCAAATATTCCGGCAAAAAAGACAGACTTCAAGGGTCATTTCTTTGTGTGCTGTTTGAAAACATGTGTGAGCCCATTATTACTGGAAGGGAAGAATTAGGGTTCTCTAAGGTTTATAGTGAGATATCTGGCCCTGCAATTTCAGAAGATAAGGCAAAAGTTTCTGCCAGTTGGCAGGGGTTTAAATTTTTGGATATTGAGGTGAACCAGTTAGTTGAATCATCTACAGAAAGCGCCAAAAGTACTACCAGCAAAACTGATGGAATGTTGCATTATAAATATATTCCTAAGACAGGAGATTGGGGTGATTCAGATATCGAATATCCCACATTCACTCCTACTTCAAGTGACCAAAGCAGAGTCCATAAATATTTTAAAGGGCTAGGGCGTATATCTTGGAATAAAGCACAGTGGGAAGATTTGCCAACTTTATATAATTTAGTTAATACACTGGCAGACTTGGAAATAATTGAATGCCTAGATTCATCTTTAACGTATTCAGTCGGAGGTAAAAAACTTCGTAAACAAAGAATATTGATATAGATAATTGATAGAGAAAATAATAAATTTCAATGAGTATCTTAAGTTATTTTGCATATTCCCAAATAAATAAAAAAGTATTCGATAGTTAAACATGTGTTAATAATCGATAAAGATTTTAGGATGCGATGGCAAGTCAAAAAAATAAAAATAACATAAGTATAATCATGCCTTTTATTTTTTATTTAAAAAGGTTAGCTTGTTATACAGACAAACTTTGGAAGCATAAATTCATTATTAGTTTGATTATTGGTTGGAATGTCAGTTGGAACAGCGCTTGAATCTTGTTGCCGATATAGGCGGAACTAATGCCCGATTTGCAATCACCGAAATTGGAAGTCCACTATTAACTGAAATTCTGATTTTTCCATGTTCAGATTTTTCTGGTCTAGCTGAGTCCATTCAATTTTACTTTGATAAAGTAGGACTCAATACTATTTCAGAAATTTGCCTAGCTATCCCGGGGCCGGTTGATTTTGATCATATTGAATTGCCAAATTGCCATTGGATAATAGATCGCAATACTCTGTACCAGACATTTGATGCAAAAATTTCAATTATTAATGATTACAGTGCGCAGTTATTGAGTCTAGATGTACTTGCTGAAAAAGATTTATTGTGGGTTGGTGAGCCCAGGCCAGAAAAATCAAAGGTTAAAGTAATCCTTGGTGCCGGGACAGGACTGGGCGCTGCAATCATGTCGCAAAATGGGGATATTCTTCCTTCTGAAGGTGGTCATTTAACTTTCGCACCTACTACTCCACATGAACTAGAAATATTGCAATTGCTTTGGCAGCGTTATGACAGAGTATCCGTTGAAAGAATTCTTTCAGGCCAAGGAATAAGCAACCTTTATTGGGCGAATAGTCTACTGATGGGGCAAGAAAAGGAAGGTAAACCGGAAGAAGTGCATGAGCTTATTTTGCAGGAAGACGAATGTGCCTTAAGGTCTCTGGAGGACTTTACGGCAATATATGCTTCAGTTGCTGGAGACATTGCAATTGTCAGTGGGGCGCTAGGTGGTGTGTATTTGTCTGGAGGCATCCTGCCAAAGTTGATAACACGAATGGATGTAGAATTGTTTCGGCAGCGTTTTAATAGCAAAGGTCGATTTAGTGACTATTGCTCAAGAATTCCTCTGGCGCTTGTGCTTAATGAGCACCCCGGATTACTTGGTGCTGCAATCAAGCTTCTGGCTAACCAATAAGCTGTATTCAGCTGGTTTTTTTTGAGCTAAGAGTTAAAAATTAACAGTGGTAGATTTGGACCTAAATATTAATTTTCTAAGGAAGTAGACTTATGGCAAAAATGCCCCCATTCAGAGCTGATCATGTCGGTAGTTTTCTACGGCCTGCAAGGCTCATTGAAGCACGCGAAAAGTTTTTAGCTAATAATTTAGCGCTTGATGAATTGCGAATAATTGAAGACGAGTGCATCAGCCAACTGGTTAGTATGCAGGAGCAGGTTGGGCTTAAAGGTATTACCGATGGTGAGTTCCGTCGTACTTTTTTTCATGTGGATTTTCTTGAGCAACTAGACGGAGTCAGTGTGACCTACGGCGATTTTTCGTCCAAGTTTCGTAAAGATGATGGTACGGAAGTAGGCTTTCGTCCGCCCACCATGCATGTTGATGCAAAAATACAACATACACGATCAATTCAGGGTGCAGACTTTGATTATCTAAAGTCGCTGGTCATTCAAACGCCAAAAGTGTGTATTCCGGCACCATCAATGTTGCATTTTCGCGGAGGACGTAAAGGTATTAGTGAAACTGCTTATCCTGATCTTGAGCAATTCTATGAAGACCTCAGTGCCGCTTATGCGAAGGAAATAGCTGACCTAGCTGCCCGTGGGTGTCGTTACCTACAGATGGATGATACTAATCTAGCCTATTTATGTGATCCTGAAATACGTCAAAACACTATTGATAGAGGGGATGATCCTGACGAATTGGCACATTTATATTGTCGAATGGTTAATGAAGCCATTAAGAGTCGACCAGCCGATATGCGGGTTAGCGTGCACCTATGTCGGGGTAATTTCAAAAGTGCATGGGTAGCTCAAGGCGGTTATGAACCGGTGGCTGATATTTTGTTGAATGAGATGAACATCGATGGTTTTTTTCTGGAATACGATGATGAGCGATCGGGTGATTTCGCTCCCTTACGTTTCTTACCTAAAGATAAACAGGTTGTCCTCGGTTTAATGAGCTCGAAATTAAGTGCAGTAGAAACTAAGGAAGAAATTATCAAGCGTATTAATGAGGCTGCCGAGTTTGCTCCGTTGGAACAATTGTCGCTGAGCCACCAATGTGGTTTTTCCTCAACGGCTCATGGTAATGATATTATTGAAGAAGACCAATGGCGTAAATTGGAACGCTGCGTTGAAATCAGCAAGGAAGTTTGGGGGGATTGATATGAAAGGGCTATTTCACTGGTTTAATGTGTTTATTAAAAAATCGCTATTCGGTTTAGCTAGCGGTTTTTGTTTTTATTTTTTATGCATCGCAAGCCTCAATGCTCAACCCTCCACAACAATTCAAAACGCTCCGGCATTTAGTGCTGAGGAACTGCTCGCATTGCCGACCGATGGTTGGCTTACTAATGGCGGAAATCTTTATAACCAGCGCTATTCTCCTCTGACTCAGATTGATCGTGATAATGTCAGTTCGCTAAAAGCTGTATGGCGAACCCACTTAAATGGTTCTGGATTAGACCCTATTTATTCAGGTGAAGGGCAGCCCATTATGTACGATGGAGTGCTTTATGTTGCTACCGGTGAAGATGATGTTTTTGCCTTGAGTCTTGCTACAGGCGAAATACTCTGGTCATTTGATGCGGACCTCGATCCAGCCATTGACGTGATTTGCTGTGGTTGGAATAACCGAGGAGTGGCCCTTGGTGATGGCAAAGTATTTGTCGGTCTGTTGGATAATCGCTTAATCGCATTAGACCAAAAAACCGGAGAGCCGGTATGGAGCGTGCAAACGGAACGCTGGCAAGAAGGTTTTAGTATTACGACGGCGCCTTTATATTATAACGGCATGGTAATAACGGGTTATGCGGGAGCAGAATACGGTGTTCGGGGCAGGGTAAAAGCCTTTGATGCTAGTAGCGGTGATCTGGTTTGGACTTTCTACACAGTGCCTGGGCGTGGTGAGTATGGCAATGAGACCTGACCTCAGGATAATGAGGTATGGACCAAAGGCGGGGCTACTGTCTGGAACACTCCAGCTGTAGACCCTGAACTTAATCTGCTGTATTTCTCAACCGGTAATCCAGGGCCAGATTTCAATGGAGGTGTAAGAGAGGGTGATAATTTGTTCTCTGATTCTGTTGTTGCTGTTGATGCTATGACGGGAGAGTATCGCTGGCATTTCCAGCAAGTTCACCATGATATTTGGGACTATGACGCCAGCAATCCGGTTGTATTGTTTGATCTTGAAGTGGATGGTGAATCGCGCAAAGGTATCGCTCAGGTCAATAAAACAGGATGGGTTTACATATTAGACCGTGTCACTGGAGAACCCTTAGTTGGAATAGAAGAGAGGGCGGTACCACAAGAGTCGCGTCAAGCCACATCTGCTACTCAACCTTACCCTCTTGGCGATGCAGTTGTTCCTCAACAAGTGGATATAGCAGTCGAAGGTTTTCCGCTGGTGAATCAAGGGCGGATATTTACGCCATTTTATGGCGAGCAAGGGGTTGTTGTTAACCCAGGGCCATCAGGTGGTGCAAACTGGCCTCCTAGCGCCTATGACCCGGAAAGGCAAACGTTGTTCGTCTGTGCGACGGAAAATCCCGGATACTATTCTGGAGGTGATACAGATAATGAGCTTGCCGAAGAAGGCGACCTTTTCACAGGTGGTCCCTTTGGTTCGGCTGGTGTCACTCCGCGTGGCATTATTGCTGCCATGGATATGGCGACTAACACGGTTGTGTGGCGCTATCGTTGGGAAGACCGTTGCTATAGCGGCACTACTGCAACTGCTGGCGGCCTGGTATTTGTGGGTCGTAATGATGGTCGGCTCACCGCGCTCGATTCAGATACAGGTATGCAACTTTGGGAATTCCAAACCGATGCTGGCTTAAATACCAGTGTCAGTGTGTTTGAACACGAAGGGCAACAATATATCGCTGCTTTTTCAGGTGGAAATTTATTTGCCAATTCACGTCGTGGTGACAGTATTTGGTTATTTTCTCTAGAGGGTAATCTGGAATCACTGCCGCCTGAGTCTATGCTGGAAATAACAGCTGAGAGTCAGTTAGATTTTTCTCCGGCTGGAGGAGAAGCTAACCTGGCTAATGGCGAAGAGTTATTTATTCGTAATTGTGTTGCTTGTCATGGTGATGATGGCAAAGGCGGTCATGGAGGCGGTGCCGTTCTGACAAATCTGGCAGATTTTAATGGTGTGCAACAAAGAGTTGCTCAGGGCAGAAATTTAATGCCTCCTTTTGCACTTTCATTAACGGCTGAAGATATTAGGGATGTTGCTGGATTTGTATTTGAAGATTTACAAAACCGCTAACGGCTAGAGTCTAAAAATAGTTATAAAGACTAATGTGGAAAGTCACATCAGATGAGCTGTCTGTGATGACATCTTCAGCAACTGCAAAATCGATTTTTAGATCATTGCTGATTCGATAAGAACCACCGATACTTAATTGCAGAGCATCTCCCAATTGGTTGAGATTACTCTTGTAGAGTTTAGTGTGACCGTCCAGTTGCAGCTTTAATTGCCAATTTCCCGATACATCTTTTATTAAACCAGTATTGTAATAAAGGGCGCTGTTTTGTCTGTATTGCGCTAATATTTCACCATCTGCTGCCCACAGCACGCCAGCTGTAAAAAAGTAGCTGGCTTGATAGCGCTGCAAGCTGACATCATCTCCCAGCACCAAGGCGAGGTTTACATCAAAGCCATCACTACTTAGAAAATGTTCTCTTTTGCCGGTAGGAATTTTAATGCCGCCACGCAAGGCCATATCAAAGCGCCCTCTTTTACTTAATTGATATGCGCCAGTTAATCTTGTGTCGCCAAAGCCAGAATGGCCTTCTGTTATATCTAATTGCGCAATGCCGTTTCTATAATAGATATATTTAAGTTGATCAGATCCTACGGTTTCCCTGCCGCCATTTGGCAAATTAAACCAGTCATGCCAGTTTTCTATGAAGTTATCGAGTGAACCGCCAGAATATCGGGAATAATTTACATCGACCCCAAACTCCCAGAGATCAAAACCATAGCGCCAGCGAATATCAACCCGAGCGCTTTCTCCGTCAAAAAGAATGGCTTCACTTGGGTTATTACCCGTCGTGTAATTGTTGGCCCAGTTAATGCCAATATGTGAAGTCTCCTGGCCAGATTGAAGAATCGTGGCACTTTCTGCAACGGGCATCCCAAATATCAGAATAAATGGGCTTTGGTTGGTAAGCTGGAGCGGTGTTCTGTCTTGTGCGCTACATACTGATGCTAAAAGGGTGCAGCATAGAAAGAGTGTTAGGCGAACAAGCGATAAATCAAACAACATTATTTTCTCGTCGAATTGTAAAGCATGATGTATATGCTAATTCACATCGTTGACGTAAGCATTAAGATTCAGGATTGATACTGATGACATGTATTTGATTGCCTTGTATTTGCCATTTAATATTCAGATCATACAGGTTCATGCCATAGCGCTTTTCATCGATTTCTTTCTTGCGCCATGCTGGTCGCGGGTCCTGTTGTAATACTGAGCTAATAAAGGCTTTTAACTCAGGATAATCTTGCTGCAATTTATTAAGTTCATGCTCAGCCTCTGCGCTAAAAACAATTTCATACTGAGAGCCTGGAATAGATTCAGCAAAACCTGCTTTCGCATCAGGCAAGGCATCGGCATAAGGTAAATACGGTTTGATATCCAAAATGGGTGTGCCATCAAGTAAATCCAGTCCCCCAATTTTCAGTATTAATGATGAACCTAATTGTTCCCAGCCGAGATTCTCTACTACTGACATGCCTAATGGGTTAGGGCGAAAGGTTGAGCGCGTGGCAAATACGCCTACATTTTCTTTGCCGCCTAAACGGGGTGGCTGCACGGTTGGTGACCAGCCTTTATCTTGCGTTTCATGAAAAACAAAAATAAGCCAAAGGTGTGAAAATTGCTCTATGTCACGTAAACAGTTTGGGTCTGAGAAATCTTTTTCAAAAACAATTTCACCCTTGGCTTCCTTGACCAGATTAGGCTGGCGTGGAATGGCAAACTTCTGTTTGTAAGGACTGGTGATGTAAGCAATTGGTGATAAATTCATAAAAAGCAAAGACGTCTTTGGGCTTTGAAACTAGGATAAATATTTAGCTATACATTTTATTACGTTTAGGTAGTTCTGGCTTAATAACTAACCAGTCAATATGTAGAAACCCTCGCTTGGCTAAATATCGTAAAAAGGCTGCAGTAAAAATAACAGATATGTCGATAAGCATTTTTAACTGAAACTCTTCTTCAATTATTAAGCGGAAGTAAAAGATTATTATTCCCACAACAGAACTGACCATGAAAATAAATAATATTGGGTTGGGCCAGTTATTTATTCGGGACGCTAATCCCATATAAGTAATCAATGAACTAATAGCAATCAACGAAATAATAAATTGTATAAGAATTGCTAATCTGAAATCTGTAAAAACAAAAATTATCAGACTTGATAATAGCAGCATAATTAATTGCAGATTTAGATTTGAAAACATGGTGCTTTCAAGGTGCTGCCAGTGCCATAGCCTGTTGCCACCACACCAAACCAGAGGTAACGGCTGCGAGGCGCCAGATTTGAAAAGTTATAAGTGCCAATGCTGACGGTAAAAAAGCTAAATATTAGAAAAAATTCAGGAAAAGAAGGTAGCGTTTCAACTTCAGAGTCTCTCCCAAAACCTATCATCATAAGAAAAATAGTCACGATAAAGGGAGAAAGGATACACACCATGAAAGCTCTCTTAAGTCTATCTCCTAAACCATCTGGTAAGCCAGTTAACAGTGTGCCTGCTGAACTATTGAGTTTTCCAAAGGTAATATTGTTCAACCATGTAGATTCAGGGTTTGCTAAAAATTCTTGATTGAAAATGGATTGGTCAGCTGCTTTGAAGGTTTTCTTTTTAGCTAAGATGCTTATTGCAACTACCCATCCGGTTATACAAAGTAAGGCTAAGCCTGAAGCAAAGTATGGCTCTTTCAATAAACTAATAATAGTTTCTCCGAGTAAACCTAAAAAGATAACAAAAAGAATAAGGCCGTAACTGACTATGTAAATAAAATAACGAGAAGGTAATGTAAGTTGAAATAACAGTGTATAAAAACTAGCGGCACAAAAGATATTTATGCTACTCAAAATGATCTGATTAGGGTTTATAGGTAGATTCATTGTCGGTATTAAACTGATGAGAGGAAGCATCGAAAGAGCAAAGGTGAATAACAATAAACTTAAGCCGGCTTTTATTCGAAAATTGGGAATTAAGGATAGTTGAGAATTAGCAATGAGGTTGCGAAAAGCTAAAGGGCTTGATAAAAATGGAAAAGCTATTAGACACAAATAGGCATAGAGATTGACACTAAAAGGGCTGAATACAGTAAAGTTAAATATAAAAGTGCCACTAGCAAAAAAATATAATAGATAAATGAATGGCAATACAATCAAGAAAAACAATCCAACAGCGCTAAACCATCGAAGCATTAGCTGCCAGCTTAGAAAATAACGACATATCAATAAAACCCCCTTCATTGTAAAAGCTCCAGAAAAATATCCTCCAGTGATAAATATTCAGGTTCCAATTTTTCCCCAATCAGCTGCTCTAATTCCTGATGACGCTCAGCTGTCCATTGTGTGAAGAGCAAAATATTAGCCAGCTGTTCGTTACGGTGATGAATTAATGAATCATTACTGAAACTTTCGGGTATAGCAGTGTTTGGAGGCAGTTTTACGCGCACCGTGTGCTCTTTTAATGTATCCAGATCTTCCCTTACAGCTATATCGCCATCTTTCAATAACCAGACTTTGTTTGCGACTCTTTCAAGGTCAGTGACAATATGAGTTGAAAAAATAATAGTGCGTTTTTGGTCATCAGCTATATCGACAAGCTCTTTCAGAAATTGCCGCCGAGCAAGCGGGTCGAGACTGGCAACCGGCTCATCCAATACAATCAATTCTGGTTCATGGCCAAGAGCGGTTAAAATGGCTAGTTTTTGTTTTTGTCCGACAGATAATTTTTCGGTTCTTTGCTCAAGAGGGATATTCCATTCCGCACAAAGTCTTTCGATCAATTTAATATTCCAATGGCTGTAAAAACCCGCAATAAGGTTTAGATAATTTTTTACTGAAATATTTTGCATCAATTCATCACTTTGCGGGACGAAGCCAATACATTTCTTAGTGTCGTTATCTATGTCACCAAAACTGTTCTTACCGAAAATTTCGACTAAACCGTCAGAAGCAGGGGAGAAGCCTAAAAGTGTTTCAATTAAAGTAGTTTTTCCTGAACCATTTAAACCAAGTAGTCCAATGACATCGCCTCTTGGTACTTCAGCATTAATCGAATTCAACACCTCATTAGAGCCAAAACTTTTTGAAAGGTTTCTAATGCTTATTACAGGGTCAGTCATGTGTTGTTCTCCGTTTTGCTCTTTATTTTTGCGTCATTTTGTTCTGCAATAATGTAATTACATCATCTGGATCTAGCTCTAATTGATCGGCGGCCATAGCAAGCTGATTAATAGCTGGTTGTAGACGTTTGAGTCGATCTTGCTTGTTTTCACTTAATTTGTTCTGGGTAGAGACCGTCATGGCTTTACCCCGTTGACGTGCTAATAAGCCTTCGGTCTCAAGCATGTTGTATGCTTTTGAAATAGTCATAGCATTGACGGTATGTGTTAATGCAAGATCACGCACAGAAGGTAATGAGTCGCCAGGTTTAAGCTGTCCACTCGCTATCATGCGACGTATCTGCTCCATAAGCTGTTTGTAAATTGGCTGGACCGAATTTGGGTTGATACTAAACATATATTTCCTCTATGTGTATTAATACAATAATACACATTAAAGCTTATGTAAACATATATTTAATAAAGGCTTGTATAAGTAGGAGAGGATTCTAATAATAAACAGACAATATCGATTTTACGTGAACCATCTCTTTTAATAGTACGTATAAATCATCATACTAATTGGTGTTTCTAGGAAAGGAATAATGCCAAAATATTTCGCAGCGTTTGCTTGCCCATTAAGTTTGAAGCAGTTTAAGCTATTAAATATTATTAGTTTCAAACTACTTTGGTTTATTTTGGTGGTGTTCCAAGATAACGCGGCAGTTCCAGCAATAATAGTGCTTATCGTATTAAATTTATGGCACCCCAATAAGGATGAAGCATGGAAGTCGCTGTTTGTGATTGCATTCACTGGTATAGCGATTGACTCAATACTCAGTTTAAGTGGTGTTTTTAACTTTGCGAACCCATTTCTGCTGTTGCCAATTCCATTGTGGCTGATATTGCTTTGGTTAGCTTTTGCAATGACCTTGCCCTACGGATTTTCGTTTATCAAAAAATATACCATCACGGTACAGGCTATTATTGGTGGATTAGCTAGTTTTAGTTATTTGATCGGTCGAAATCTTGATGCAGTTAGCTACAGCTACTCAAGTATTGCCACGCAATTTTTCCTTATCGTCATGTGGGGTTTTTTAGTTCCATTGTATTTCATATTGGAGAAAAGGAGGGCGAGTAAAAATGCACTCCTGTTTTAAAATCTTTTCGACCTTAATCACGGCTCTATCTCTGTCTACTTCAGTCTTGTGTGCGCCAGCCCAATTAACTGAGGTGTTTTCTGAGATGAATAGGATTGGTTCTGCTTCATTTAAATTTATTTTTTGGTCAGTATATGAAGCAGAGCTTTATTCAGAGCAGTCTTCATTCAGCTTTACGCCACTTCCTCGATTTATTTTAACGCTTAACTATCAACGTGCATTTAAAGGCACACAGATAGTAAATGAAACTGAAAAGCAGATGTTGGAGATTAATTCAATTGAATCTGAAAAATTTGAACCTTGGCTTAGCAGACTGGATGAGATTTTAATTGATGTTATTAAAGGCGATAGTCTAAGTCTTTATGTTGATGAAAATAAACATAGCAGCTTTTATCTTAACGGTGATTTTCTGGGAACTATTGAAGATGAAGATTTCAGCCAAAGTTTCTCTGCTATTTGGCTTGCTCGTGATGATCATTATGCAGATTTTACTCGTGAATTAACTGGAGTTTTGTAATGAAACTATTTAATTTTATAGTTGTTTTTTTTGTTTCTTTTCTACTTTTTGCCTGTAGTTCGCAAAATCTGGATCAATATTCCTCTACCAGTCCAACTTTGGATTTAAAGGAGTTTTTTAATGGTGAGCTTGTGGCATATGGCATGCTACAAAATCGAAGCGGCGTTTTGACTAGGCGTTTCACGGCCACTATTGATGCTAGCTGGGATGGAGATAAAGGCACATTGGTCGAAGAGTTCCTCTTTGATGACGGAGAAATACAATATCGCACATGGACACTAACAGACTTGGGGAATAACAATTATCAGGGTGTAGCGGGTGATGTGCTTGGTGAAGCCGAAGGCTCAATTGTTGGATCGGTATTTCAATGGCAATACCAGCTCGATGTTCCCTATGGGGATGGCACTATCGTCTTGAGTCTGGATGATTGGCTATACCTGATTGATGATAATCATTTAATTAATAAAACCAAGCTGACGAAGTTTGGTTTCAAGGTAGGGGAGCTAACACTGGTAATTGAAAAAGTTTAAATCTTAGCTTTCTAATGTCACATGATGTTTGAATAAAGCCAGATGCTCATCATCTCTATGACTGGCCATCACCACAGTAGTTTGTTGCTGTGAACTTAGGTGCTCCAGAAAATACAAAAATCGATGCCGGTTAATTTGATCCAGTCCTTGTGTGGGTTCATCACAAATAAGTAATGCCGGTTGCTTAACCAGAGCACGTGCAATCAACACTAGACGTTGTTCACCATAAGCCAGTGCTTTAAATGAAGCGGATGTTTTTTGTTCCAAGCCAACCAGAGTCAACCAATGTTTAGCATGGCTAATCTGTAGGGGAGAGGCCGCCTCATAAAGACCTATGCTGTCGAAAAAACCACTCAATGTAATTTCCAGCGCTGAACCTGATACGCGATGATTTCTGTGTAATTCTGGAGAGACGATGCCAATATTTTTCTTTAGTTGCCAGATGCTTTCACCACTGCCACGTTTGAACCCTAATACGCTTATATCATTGCCATAGCATTGCGGATGGTCACCGGTGATCAAGTGTAAAATAGTGGACTTACCGGAACCATTTGGACCAGTTAGTAAGGTATGTTCCCCAGGTCTGATCAGCAGGTCTATATCGTCGAATATGACTGTTTCACCATAACTAACCTTGGCTTTATTAAGCTGCACAATCGGATCGGGTGCTTGTGCGTTTTCCAGTGACTCAGGCCAAGGGGGTAAAGTGCTGGCATCGAAATCTAATAAGGCATGAAGATCTTGGTTATTTAAAATGTCGTGATGCTTACCTTGGACAATGAGTTCGCCTTTTTCCAATATGGCTACATGACTATGCCAATTATCTACCTCATTGATATCATTAAATAAAAATATTAATTGTGTTTCTTTATTTGCTGCAAGCTTGGAGAAAAAAAGTGATAACTCGAGCTTAGATTGTTTGTCCAGACTATCGTAGGGTTCATCTAGAATCAGATAATCAGGCTTTTGTATTAATGCTTGAGCCAGTAAGGCTTTGCGGCTTTCGCCACTGCTTAATAAACGATAGCCTCTATCCAGTATGCTTTCTAAATTTAAAAATTTAAGCGATTCAATCTCATCATCGCTAGCATTGAGTAAAGACCTCACTGTAGTGCCAGGATCCAGCTTATCCATGAAATCAGTATCGTCTTTTTTTAGCTCCTCTTCATAGAAGGCTTGCTGCTCTTCAAACGATATTAAGCTAAAAGTAGAGTGATTATTTTCAGGTAGAAGTTGTTGATCCAACAAGGCCTGAGCAAGGTGCTTTTTGCCAGAACCATTTCTACCTAGCACCGCCCAACACTGACCAGGTTCTATGGGCCAGTGCTCGATATTTAGATTTTGTGTCTTAAACTGCTGAAAAATCATTAAAAATAGGGTGTTAGAGGCTTTTGCCTTGACACTTTAAGCTAATTCCAAGACAATTCCCACCCTTCAAAAAGCAAGTCACTTCTAGCTTTTAATAGGGTTTTAAAAATTACGCACCCGTAGCTCAGCGAAGGGTAAAGAGAAGTACCTGGCTCAAGTCAGTTAATATAGAAAAGTTTT
>Ga0055584_100002994_pt1 | contig 16721 bp, 11 predicted proteins | sample OSDHelmetaG_FD_58716 | JGI IMG/M metagenome (GOLD analysis project Ga0055584, IMG submission 58716) | Pelagic marine sediment microbial communities from the LTER site Helgoland, North Sea, for post-phytoplankton bloom and carbon turnover... | ecosystem: Environmental > Aquatic > Marine >... | reverse complement strand
CTAGTACGGTCGACGGATTCGGGGGAATGTGAATGGCAGCATGACCATGGATGGCTCGTTCGCTACACCGACATTCTTACGAGCCGACTTTGGTCCTTTCCTTGACTTGGGGTTCATCAATAATTCTGCCAGGCAGGCCTACCAGATCAATATAAGCTTGGCCTATGACCATCAGGTCAATTCCGACACGTCTATTGAGACGGGCATGCGTTCGGATATCGACCTCGAACTAGACGATTTCGAAATCTTCAACTCCAAGGTGTGATCGGATAGCTTAGGAATTGGTAACAAACTTAACGAGGTCGATTTAAATACATTCAGGGGAGAAATCAGCGATAGGGAGCTTTTTCAAGGATCGTTTACGGTAGGTCCTGGAGGCTCGTCAAAGTTGAGTTTGGACTATACCTTGGACGGCATTAGGATTGACACAGAAAGCAACTCCATTGGGTCGGCTTCATTTCGCCTTTCCATTGATTCGTTGAGCGCCGCGCCGGAAGCTGGTGCTGTGTCTATGTGCGGCATTATCCTTCTCTTCACAGCATTCCGCCGCTCGCGACGGCGCCGTTTCTAGCCGAATGGCGAAGAACAGCACTCAATAGGGGTATACCAATCCTTTAGCTTACGATTCTATGGGCAATGTCTCCATGCACATCAGTTAGGCTGAAATCCCTGCCTGTGTACTCGAAGGTGAGTTCTTCGTGGTCCAGTCCGAGCAGGTGTAGGATGGTGGCGTGAAGATCATGGATGGTGCAGCGATCTTCGATCGCGTGGTAGCCATACTCATCCGTAGCGCCATATCTAAAGCCGGGTTTTACGCCACCACCGGCTAGCCACATGGTGAAGCCGTCGGGATGGTGATCACGACCGACGGGTCCTTTGCCTTGCTGGGTGGTTGGCGTGCGGCCAAATTCGCCACCCCAGACGACGAGGGTGTCTTCAAGAAGCCCCCTGGCTTTGAGATCGAGGAGCAATCCAGTAATTGGCTTATCAATCTGTCGGACATTGATCGAATGTCCTTTTTCTAGGTGGGAGTGTTGATCCCATTGCTCGTTGTTAAACTTTAAGCTGTGGGCATGACTAACTTGGATGAAGCGCACACCGCGTTCGGCAAGACGTCTAGCGAGAAGACACTCACGCCCGAAGTTCTCGGTTTCGGGATCGTCTAAGCCGTAGAGTTCGCGGGTTGCTTCTGTTTCGCTGCTAAGATCCGTGGCTTCGGGAGCGGCCATTTGCATTCGAAAGGCGAGTTCGAAGCTTTTAAGGCGAGCGTCCATCGCTGCATGAAAGCCATGACGATGCTGGTCCCGCTCATGCAACTCGCGAAGGAGTTCCAATTGAAGGACTTGCTCGCTTCGCGCGATGTCAGGGTGATTGATGTAGTGAAACTGCGCGTCCTTGGCTTGGGTATTTGGATATCCAGGGGTGCCTAGTGGGACGCCCTGATACTCAGCTGGAAGAAAGGCCGAGCCAAAGTTATTGGCACCCCCATGGAGTGAGGTCGGGCAAATGGTAACGAAGCCGGGCAGATTACTGTTCTCCGTGCCTAAGCCATAGCTGACCCAGGAACCCATGCTCGGTCGTAGGAGGGCTTCCTCGCCCGTGTGCAGCTTCATGCAGGCGCCGCCGTGAGCGACATTCGTCTCGCAAACGGAGTGAATGAAACAGAGCTCGTCAGCGACCTTGGGAAGGTGTTGCCAAAGCTCCGACATCCAGGCGCCAGACTGCCCGACTTGGCGAAATTGCCAGGGTGACGCCATGAGATTTCCTCGAGCGGCAAATTGCACCTTGCGCTCGGGAAACGGAAGTGGTTTTCCGGAATCCTTGATGAGCTGTGGTTTGTAGTCGAAGAGGTCCACGTGGGATGGCCCTCCATGCATGAAGAGAAAGATGACGCGCTTGGCTCTGGCCTTGGTGTGGCTCAGTGGAATAGCGTTTGCCGTGTTTCCAAGTAGCGCGTTAAAGGCGAGTCCGCCGAATCCGGTGCAGATATTATTGAGAAGCTGGCGACGGGAGAAATGCATCAGTCTAACGGATGTAGAGGAATTCGTTGCTGATCATGAGCGTTTGGCACAGAGCTGTCCAGGCAGCACTCTCGGGTTTTTGGCGCGTGTAGCGTTGCAGGAAGGCCTCACTACTGGCGATTTCCTCCTCGGATGGAGGCCGAGAATAGAGCTGCTGATAGAGATGCTCAAGGTCTCGTTCTACTCGTTCGGCCAGATGTTTCGCATGCTTGGTGAGCCAAGGATTGTTTAACATCAGGAGTGCCTGTGTTGGCACCGTAGTTTCGTTGCGTTCGCCGACGGGGGAAGCGGCGTTTGGAAAATCAAGTAAGGTGAGGAGATCGTAGAGATGGCATCGGACGATAGGAAGATAGACAGAGCGGTGAGGGTAACCCTCATACACTTCTCGGTTTTTAAGGAGATCTTCGGGTGATGGATCTTGGCTCTTCACTTGTGGAGGAGCAGATGCAGGAGCCGTGGGATTGAGTTGACCGGAAACCGTGAGGACAGCATCCCGAAAGGCTTCTGCTTCCAACCGATGGGGCGTGCGTTTCCAGTAGAGCGTGTTCTCGGGATCGGTCTTGTTCATTGCCGCAGAGTTTGGGTGATGACCGCTGCGTTGCCATGTACGACTCATGACGATGGTCTTATGGAGGCTCTTGAGGGACCAGCCATCCTGTGTGAACTGCTTGGCGAGAAAGTCCAGTAAGGCTGGATGCGTCGGGGAACGGCCACGAGTGCCAAAGTCATCTGGGGAGTCAACGAGAGCCTGGCCGCCAAAGTGCCAGCGCCAAACACGGTTGACCAGCACACGGCTCGTCAGCGGATGGTCCGCTGTGACCAGCCATTCAGCAAGTTCGCGGCGACCACTGGTAGCAGTGCCTGGGCTGGTGTGATTCGCGCCGAACGCTTCGAGCATCCCGCGGGGTATCTCATCGCCCAAATCGTGAGGGTTTCCTCGGCGGTTGAGTTTGGCGTGCGCTATTGTCCCATCTCGTACAGACATGACTTTCTTGTTAGGCTCTTTCTTCGCCGCTATCTTCAGCGCTTGGCGTCTCTTGGTTAAATCGATTAGAACTTGCGCGTCTTCGGCGTTTTTGAGCCGATGCAACTTGAGCTTATCTAGATGCGACATCATCGGTTCTGACTCGATACGAAGTGTGTGGGGCCCAGGAGTGACGGTGAGAACGCCCTCGATGGACCAGGCTTGATGCTCGGGCTCCCATCCTCCGGTCACTTGTTCAAGGGCGGGCGTGATGATGGGTTCGCCATCCAGCAAAACTCGCCCAGGTCTAGCTTGTGCTGCGGCATAGCGAATCTGTAAGAGTAGTGCTCCCGCTTCTTCTGCTATGAAGTCATACTCGGCGAAGTTGAGCTGACCACCTGGATCCGAAACAATGCCAATGCCTTTGCCATACTGCGTGGTATCGATCACGACATTACCTCGGTCGAAGTCCTCGGCTTCCCAATCGATTAGGCTTGTGGACGTAGCCTGCTTGGCGGTTTCATTCTCCAACTGGACAATCGAAGCTTCGATTTGTGCTAGCTCTACTTGAGCTTCTTGGCGGGTTTGGGCCTCGCTCTCCGTTTCTAGGCCTTGGCCGTTCTCAATGGATGTGCTGTGGAAGATGCCTGCGAGTGCGTAGTAGTCGCGCTGAGAAACTGGATCAAACTTGTGATCGTGACAACGGGCACAAGCCACGGTTAGTCCCAGGATGGCGCGCCCAACGGTATCGATCTGTTCGTCTATGATGTCCGCTTGCCTTTTAATCGGATCTTGTTCTGCTAGTATTTTAGTTCCCAGGGCAAGGAACCCCGTGCCAGTGATCGACTCTGAAGTGGGTGAATCGATTAGATCGCCAGCAAGTTGATGGGTGAGAAACGCGTCATAAGGTAGATCGTCATTGAGTGCGGCAATGACCCAATTGCGGTAGTGGTAGGCATTTGGGTAGGCGTGATTCTCGTCGCCGCCATTGGAGTCTCCATAGCGCGCGATATCTAACCAATGACGCCCCCAGCGCTCTCCGTAGTGTGGGGATGATAAGAGGCGGTCGACCATTTCCTCATAGGTGAAAGCGTTGTCCAAGAAGGCGGATACTTCGTCTGGTGGTGGAGGGAGCCCAACGAGGTCGAAGTAGAGCCTGCGAATGAGGATGCGCTTCGTTGCTTGAGGGCCAGGCGTGAGGCGGTTGGCATGTAGCTTGGCCTCAACGAAGTGATCAATTGGGTTTGTAGCGTCTCCATGAACCTCAGAAAGGTCTGATTGGGATAATGGAAGAAAGGCCCAATGCAAATCCTCCGCTTGTGCTGGCCAGGTGAGAGCCAGGAGAATGAAATAGGTTGTGCGGACCATCTGCATAATTTCTCGTTTTAGACTTCAGCCAACATCACTTCGAGCTGCGTGCGGACCATCTGGCCCATGGTTGTGCATTTGGAGAAGGCAAGAGTTTCATGGTGCTGATTGAGCTCTTCTCGGAGCCGTTCAAGGTTCTCATGTGGGGCAAGTTCCTCGGGAGCCATACATTTTAGAAGGGCCTCGTAACGGCGTTGAGCTAGTTTGACGCGAGATGCGATCAGTGTGCGTTCCTCGTTCTGGTACTGTTTGATCGTGGGCCAGTTGAGCAGCTCGGTCACGAGTTTTACTGCGGGGGCGTTGTCCTCAAAGAATTGGCTGAGATACATGTTTCGCCGACCGGCGTAAGATTGGTAGTCGAAGTCGATCGGACGAACGCGGTATTGCACTTCCTCGAAGTCGGGTGTGATATCGATGACGTAGTTGACAGTGCGCATGTCTCCCAGCAGCCGGATAAAGCAGCGTAGGTTGAATTTGACGAACTCTTTGGCGATTCGGACACGATTGAGATCCGGGCGAGGGAAGTAATCTCGAATGAAGGCGTCTCCCGGGATCCCCGCGATGTGTTCCTCGATTAGGGTATCTTTGGTCGTGAGGTAGTTGATCCGATTTGGAGACAGAATATATTCTAACTCTAAGCCATAAATACGCGATGCATCGGCGGTCTTCACGTAGTAATGGTCGTAGTTGTCGTTGAACCTGTTGCGTACGCGAATACGAAATGGGCGTGAATTCCCAAACTGACCAAAGTCGATCCGGTCGATGCGCAAGTGGTCTGCCAGAGCGAGATTGCCACCGATCTTGAGCTGGGCGTAAATGGCAGTGAGCCTCTGCTTAAGGTGATCCATCTCCACTGACGGATAAACCACGGTTTGCCAGAGTGTCTCGTTGCCATCTGGATCAAGGCAGGGAAACGATTCGCGAAAGTGACAGAGATCACCGTAGATGTCGGGAATGTCGGATTCGCGACTGTAGGTTCTGAGATAGGTGCGAAAGTTATCGGAGACAGGATAGGTCGTCTTACGCTTGGAAATGATATTCCAACTATTGTCGATGGTAGACATTTGGCTGCTAGAGTTTGCGAAGCCCGTCTTCGGCGAAGGAATTGGGAAGCGCCTCTTCGACGTCGTCGAGAAGATCCATGGTTTCGTCATTGAGGACAAGGTCGGCACCAAGAAGACACTCTTCGAGCTGTTCTACTGACGTGGCTCCAACGATGGTGGAACCGACGAAGTCATGTTGCTTGCTCCATGCCGTAGCCATCGTCGTGACACTGTGGCCAATACTTTCAGCGATGTCGATGTACCTCTGGGTTGCGTCGAGGGTACGTTCATTGATGAAGCGCCGCGCCATCGCCTTCTGTCGATCATTGCCAGTGTCGAGGTAGGCTGAGAATCGTGCGCCTGCCGGATACTGACCATTAAGGTATTTGCCAGTGAGGACACCACCAGCTAAAGGAGAGTAGGGGAGCAACGAAACGTCTTCTTGCCGACAAACTTGGGCGAGCTCGTTCTCGCAGCGGCGGTTGAGAAGACTGAAGTTGTTCTGCACGGTTTCGTAGCGGCGGAGCCCGTGTACGTCTGCGGCCCAGAGACTTTTCATGAGTCCCCAAGAAGTTTCATTGCTACATCCAAAGGCGCGTATCTTACCCAGCTGCACAAGGTCTGTTAGGGCTTCTAATACTTCTTCGTAGCGCATACCATGATCAGGCCAGTGCGTTTGATAGAGATCGATGTAATCGGTTTTTAGGCGGGCGAGACTTGAATCCACCGCGCGGAAGATCTGGTGGCGATCCAGAGTGGTCATGCCATGCCTCACTGGTGGGACAAACCAACCGTGTCCAGGTCCAGCGATCTTGGTGGCGACGAGCATTGAATCGCGAGGTTTCGTCTTCATCCACCGGCCAACAATCTCCTCGGTGACACCATACCTCTTGGCGCTAGGGGGCACTGGATACATTTCGGCAGCGTCAAAGAAATCGATCCCGGCCTCAAAAGCGCGTTCCATGATCTCGAAACTCAGTTTCTCGTCACACTGCTCGCCGAAGGTCATGGTGCCCATGCAAATCTCTGAGACAACTAGTCCTGTCTTGCCTAAGCGACGTTTGTTCATGAAAGAAGCTTGCTGGATGGCGCTAAATTGGCAATGCAAATGAGGACAAATACAATTATGAAACCTCGTTTTACAGGCCTCGTAGCGGCCACCTTCACGCCTCTCACGGAGGACGGACTTCTCGATCTCGGTCGCGTGCCTGACCTGGTGGATCATTTGGTAGCCTCTGGGGTGAGCGGGATCTACATTAATGGGACGACAGGAGAGGGCGTATCGTTCTCTGTCGATGAGCGTTGCGAGATAGCTGAAGCCTATGTAAATGCTAGCAATGGCCGTTTGAAGACATTGATCCAAGTAGGGCATGAGTGTCTGCCTGAAGCGATTCGGCTGGCGACGCATGCAGCCTCGCTTAAGGTTGATGCGATTTCAGCAACGCCACCGTGCTATTTCAAGCCGACCTCGATCGATTTGCTCTTGGACTATTTGGAACCGTTAGCGGCTTCAGCTTCGGAAGTGCCGTTCTATTACTACCACATTCCGCCCATGACGGCGGTGGCTTTTGATCCCTTAGATTTTCTCAAAGAAGCCTCCAGAAGGGTGCCTACATTGGGTGGCATCAAGTATTCTCACACAGATCTCGCTGCTTTGCGGGCGTGTTTGGACCATGAAGACGGCTCTTGGGATATTTTGTTTGGCGTCGATGAGGTGTTGCTCGGAGGGTTGGCTACGGGTTGTGAAGGTGCTGTGGGTTCGACCTACAACTTTGCCGCTTCCATCTATCTCAGGATGTGGGAAGCCTTCAAGCGTGGAGATGTGGACGCAGCTCGCCGTTGGCAGGGGCGTTCGGTCAAGTTGGTGCGCGCACTGGTCGAGGTGTGTGGCGGAAGACCAGGATTAAAACCGATGATGGCAATGATCGGGCAGGACTGTGGGCCGCATCGCCTGCCACAGCGTGATCCTCAGAGGGGGCAGCTGGAAGAATTGCGTCAGCGGCTAGAATCGATGGGCTTTTATTGGTGGATCTCGGGAGATGCCGAACTAGGATAGAAGATATGGATGAGGCGCCGCCTGAAGACCCCGATATCTCGACTTCGGTCGAGTTGGATAAGGCGTTTAAGCTACCCAAGGCCGAACAGGCCTTGGATCGGCTTTTGAATGCGGAGTCGGCTGCTCCTGAGCTTTTACCAGCATCGAAGAATGAGAAAGAGGAGGAATTAAGTAATGCGCCGCTAGAGAATCGCAATGCGGTGGATTCTCGGGATCGGCTTAATTACCGACTGAATTACACGGAGCAGCGTCGGCTAGAGAGGGGAGAAGAAGAGGAGCGTGAGAGCGCATTTGCTCAAACATGGAAAGGACGACTGGGAAGATGGCCAGTAATGCGGTGGCTCTTTGATAGTCAAACGAAGCGGATGGAGAAGCTATTTGCGTTTGGTGTGCTGGTTGCGCTGGTTGGCGTTGCTCTAAGCTTCGGGCTGACGCAGCGTGACATGGATTCAGCGACCGCTTCCGTGATCGAGGTTGATGAACCAATCGAGAGTATGGGCCAAGCGTTGCTCGATGAACAAGAAGCCTCAGGAGAAATCATCACCCAGTTTTTTCAGGCAACATCTCTGGAGCAAGTCACTCCTTTGGTGAGGAGCCCCAAGATCGTCCAACCGTTGATGGAACAATGGTATGCGACCCACGCTTTCCGATCTGAATCTAATCTTATTTTTAACCAGGCGATTGCGAAGCGCGTGGATGGGAAGCGCTATTACCTACACTTTGTCTACCTAGAAGATGATTTGGCGGCACGGCCGATTGCCGTAGAGTTGACCGATGATGGGTTCCGCGTGGATTGGGAAACGGCGGTGGGCTATCAGCGCATGCCTTGGAAAGAGTATCGCTCAAGCCGCCCGGAGGAGAAAGTCTATCTTCGCGTGCAGGCCCGAATCGATGACTATCATAACTTCGAGTTCGAGGATTCTTGGAAATGGTCCTGTTTCCGGATGAACCATCCTAATGGCGAGGGGGCCATTTATGGGTATGTGAAACGGCTGTCAGAGATTGATCGGCAGCTTCGTGATGCGATGGGTAGGGATGAGAAAGGCGCAGACTACCTGATATTGGGACTAAGATTTCCAGAAAATCCACAGTCTGACCATGCTGTCTATATTGATGAGATTCTACAGCGCGGTTGGGTAAGGTACTATGCACCGGACGATAAACATTTTGATCGCCCGGATGCCTAGGTGGTGAGTCTGTGGGGGTCGATGTTTGCTATTCTAATGAACTGGTCTCAGTATTCGCCTTAAATGGTGAGCGAGCTGCAAACTGCAGGTAATGAGAAAAGCGAGCCGCAGCCGAAGCGGCGGTGGCGTCGTCGTTTATGTTGGTTGGGTCTTGGTGGGATTGGCATTGCTTTGTGGCTGAGCGGTCCAGGATTCCGCTGGCTCGGGGGACGTCTCCTTCCCCGTGTCGGAATGGAACAGGGGTGTGTGCTAGAAGGGAATCTTTGGTCTGGTCCCGTGTTGAAGGACTTTGTTTGGAAAGATGAAGCCACGGCTACCGAAGTCCGAGGCCGTGAGGTGCGAGTGGCCTATTCACCGTTCAATTTCTTTCGCGGCGGAGTTACAGGAATCGTCGAGTCGATTACTCTAGCAGACGTTACGGCGGTGATTGATCAACGGGATGCCACGGAGAAAGAACCGGATGAGGGGGGGATGAAACCACTGCCCTTTAAGAAACTGCCCCAGCCTCGGCTGGTGCTTGAGAATGTTGATGTGACCGTGCTTCAACCCGAGGACAAAGAAATTCGGTTGCAAGACTTTGATGTCTCGCTGGGTCAGTCGTCTGACGGAAATCTTTCTTGGGCATCACTAGCGTTACCGAATGGCACAAACCTTGATTCTATTAAAGGATCATTGAGTTACTCGGGCAAGTCTCTGCGCTTGGCGAATCTGCCTCTGATAGATGAACTTGCGATTAGCGATTTGGAAGTGTCTGTATCTCCAGAGCGGATGTTAGACCTTCACGCGGTAATGGCCGTGCCGGGAAGCTTCATCGTTGCCGATGTGACTTTGGGTAAACGGGCTTCTCTTCGTATGAGCGAGGGCACGTTGGACCTTGCTAAACTCCTCCCAAACGTGCTGTTGAGAGGAGAGGTGACGCGAACGGACGTGTCAATTGCACAGATGCAAGCCCATTGGTCACAATGGCAGGTGGATGGTAACGCGACGATGGTAGGAGTGGAGTATCAAGGGATCACCGTAGACAAGGTTGATGTGACTTTGAGTCAGACGGATTTTGGTTCTAACGTTGGTGTTGCCGTTCAGCTGGATTCCGCGAACAAAGTCAGTCTTTCAGCTGCAGCGGCAGCGATTGAGCCTCGCGATGATCTCGCCTTAGCTCCGTGGACCCTCTCCGTTGAACCCCAGGCTCCGTCATTGGCGAAGTGGATGAGGGACTCGAAGTTGCCTGCCGAGGTGGCGAGTTTAATGGGAGAGATTCGTGTGAAAGGAGCAGGAATGGATCTCCGTAATGTTGATGGTGAGGTAAAGTTGGGGCAAACACTTGTGGCGGCCTGGGAAATCCCGTCGCTTGTCGCTCGTCTACAAACCGAGGATAAAGGTCACCTACTATCGCTCGCTGGCGATGATCAATGGATCGACGGCGTCGTTCGGTTGTCTACGGATTTTGATGCCTACCTGGGCAAGCTTTCGGTCAAGAGTGATCGGTTAGCAGCTCTCCAGCCGAATGCCTCCGAGGCTGAGCAGATTGGCGGAGCGGCTGCTGTTGTCTGGGAAGGTGAGGGCGTGATAAGTGTTGCTGCTAGTCATCGCGGCACTCTGCAGATCGATGGGACTAATATTGGGTCACCAGCTTCGGGATTTCCTTATGAGGCCGATATTATGGCGTCGTATGAGGGTGATGCCGTTCAGTTAAACCGGATTGAGGTAAAGACTGCAGGTCTTGAGTTTGAAGCGCAGGCGGCCCTTTCAAAGGCATCGTTAGCGGTGTCGGATATTCAGCTGTCTCGTAGTGGTGAAACCTGGTTGCAGGGGCGTATTCAACTTCCTCTGTCCGAGGACGAGGGCAGCATGATTGAGCGTTTCTGGGGGGCCGAGGAGTCAGCACGCATCGAGCTACAATCGGTATCGATTCCTGTTCAGAGTCTGGCCCAGCTTGCCGGCCAAAAATCTACCTTTGAGGGGACGATCGAAATCCAGGCTGACATTTCAGGGCCTCCAGCTTCGATGCAAGGTAGTCTCGATCTTAAAGGTAGAGGTCTTGGTCTACCGGACAGCGAGGGAAGCTTTCCCAGTAAGGGAGATGTTGATTTCGAGTTGGTGTTAGGAGATGGCGGATTAGATTTGAAAGGCGAGGTTCGGCATGAGCTCATAGAGCCTATAGCTCTGGTAGCAAATGTGCCCTTGCAAATCGATGAACCGGCGATGATAGCCGACACTCCGGTGACTGGCAGCCTGAAGTTGCCGCCTACGAATTTGGCTTTTGTCAAAGACTATGCACCTGCTCTGCGGGAGATTGTTGGAAATCTCTCTGCCGATATGCAGATCTCGGGAACAGCGCAGAAACCAATTGTTGCCGGAACACTGGTGCTTTCGGCAGACCGCGTATCGTTTGTTAGTGATGGTCTGCCTCGTCTTGAGAATACGAAGATTAGCTTAAGGAGAACACCGTCCGGTGTTGTCATTGAAGAAGGGCGCACGGGGTTTGCTGGTGGCCTGTTAGAACTCAGTGGTGGGGTCAAACTTGATGGAGAGCAGGGGCCGACCCTGGATCTTTTACTGACGGCGAAGCAGGCACTACTTACGAGAAATGAGAACATGGTGGTGCGTAGCAATGGAGAAATCCGAGTTGCGGGCCCTTGGGCGGCGGCCTCAGTTTCAGGTAATCTTCGGCTGGTTGAGAGTCGCTACTTTCAGGAGATCGACCTCCTCCCTACGAATAAGCAAGGCACCACGTTGCCATCGTCGCCTATGAATGTGGAGAAAACCTATGGCACTGAGGCTGAGCCTTTCAAGGATTGGCAGCTTGATCTAAAAATACTAACGGAAGATCCATTTCGCGTCCGTACCAATCTCGCAGCTGCGGACATCGTTGTTGATCTCAGATTGAGTGGTCCGTTATCTCAGGTTTATCCGGAGGGCTTTGTCGACCTCAAAGATACGTACGCGCAGCTCCCCTTTAGCCGCTTGGATTTGAATAATTCGTATGTACGTTTTTCGGAAGAGACGGGGTTTCCAGGACAACTCGATATCCGAGGGGAATCTCAAATTCGTGATTACCTCACTCGAATTGTGGTGAGTGGGAACGCGAATAAGTTCGACTACGTCCTTACGAGTAATCCTCCGTTGCCAGACGAAGAGATCATGGCACTCCTCGGGACGGGGGCTACTCGGGAAGATCTTGTGGGGAGTGGCCAGGCGGCAGCTTCGCGAGCGGCAATCCTTCTCTTCGATAAACTCTGGCGAAAGATCGCCAAAAAGGATTGGGAGGATCCTGGTAGTATGCGAGAGAAGCGTCTCACTTTCGAGAGTGGAAATGTGAATGCTAGAACTGGAAGCCCGATGACCACGGCGAGGCTGAGGTTAACGGATAACTGGAGTTTGACCAGTGATGCTTCCTTGGGGGGGGACTTTCGAGGGCTTCTGCACTATCTTTTCAAATTCTGACGTTGTGAGAGGTTTCTTTGTTTTCCTTATCTTGGTGTGGGTTTGCGGCGGCTTTGTGTTCGGGCAAAGTCAGCGGCTTGTGATCGAGGGGCTCAAACGATTCTCGGATGAGGATGCTCGTGAGATTCTCAAGGATCATTGGTCAGAGATCGAGAAGAAGGGGTTGACGTCTTCTCGAGCCAATGATGCCGCCTTCTTTCTTCGCATCGGGCTTCAAAGGCAGGGCTTTGCTGAGGCAGACGTCACCTCAAGAGTATTGTCAGCTGGTGTGTTAGAGTTGAGAGTCGATGAAGGGGAGCAGCTCTTGTTGGGCGAAATTCGGGTGGATGGTGTGGACAAACTTGATGAGAGCTTGCTCAAGGAATCCATGATAGCCGAGATGAAGAAGCGCCGGTTCTTGTTGGAATCGGATGACAACTTGCCCTTTGTTAGGAGTGCCATTGAGGGCGGTGTTGGTGCCATTCAGAGCTACGCGCGTTACGAGGGGTTTCTCAGGGCCACTGCAGAGTTAGTTTCGATCGAGCTTCCCGATGAGCAGGGGCGGGTGAATGTGCATGTAAACGTGCGTGAAGGTGCTCAGTCGCTTATTCGTTCCGTCAAGACTCGCGGCGTGGAGGGCGTGCTTCTGCGGAAGCTTCGCAATGTTGGCGATCCCTATGAGAAGCGTCCTGTGAATGTTTCGAATACTCGCGCAATTGAAGGAGAATGCCTGCGTATCCTCACCGAGCTGGGCTACTTTGATACAGGCATTTCGATCGTGCAGGGTATTCCAAGTCCGGACCTCACTGATACTGAAGTGGATGTAATCGTAGAGATTGATGCAGGTGAGATCTATCGCCTGAAACGGGTTCATGTTGAGGGAAGCAGCGCATTGCCTGACGGCTTCATATCGAAGCGTTTCAATGCGATGTTAGGCGAGCGCTATGATCCTGTAGAGATGCGTCAAGTCTATCGTACGCTCATTCAAACAGGACTTTACAACGATCTCGAGATGACGCCGAAACCAACTGGCGATGGAGAGCTAACTCTTGATGTAAAAGTCGAGGAAGCCAAGTTTCACCATCTTAGCGTGTACGGAGGCTTTGGAAGTTTCGTTGGCTACATCTTGGGGGTGGGTCACACGAATCGAAATCTGTTTGGGACAGGGCGATCGTTTCGCTCGGCGGTTGAAATCAACGGGCGGGGCATACACGGAGAAATGAATTATCTAGATCGGTGGTTCATGGATTCGGAATGGCAGCTCGGTGTGAAGGTTCACTCTGGCTCGCGCGAATACGAAGGGTATACCAAATGGGGTATTGGAGCGATTGCTTCCTTTAGCTATGACATTTCGGATCATACTTCGGTAGGATTTTACAGTGGTTTCACGCACGTTAATCTCACAGAAGATTCGTTTGTCGATGTGGAGATAGGTCCCTCCAGCTATCAGGTGCAGGAACTGGGTGCCGTCTTTACCTGGGATCATCGTGAAGATTTAGATCTTTCGGGGCATGGCTACCTCTTTGAAATCTCGTTAGACTATGCAACTTCTTTCCTGATTGGTGATATCTCCCTTTTGAAATCGCAGATGCGCCTCGCGCATTATTGGAAGTTGCCTGGTAGAACTGAGCTCCGGCTTGGCATGCGCGCAGGTATTATGCACCCGTTAGGTGATGCGGATATTATTCCAGTTGATCTTAGGTTCTTCAGTGGAGGCAGCCAGTCCGTTCGAAGCTTCCCGGAGCGTGAGCTTGGCCCACAGGATCGTCGTCATCATCCCACTGGTGGTCAATTCTACACCATCTTCAATGCCGAGTTTATTGTGCCCTTGCGGGATTCGTTCTCCTTGGCGGTATTCGGAGACGCAGGAAACCTACTCGAGGATTCTTCTGACTATGGATTTGCGGAGATGCACTACGCCGCTGGCCTAGGTTTGCGTTATGATCTTCCCATAGGTCCGCTACGAGTCGACTATGGATTTAATTTGAATCGCGAACGTGGAGAACCCAAGGGAACGTTCCATATAGGATTCGGATTTGCATTTTAGATTGCCTTGTCGAGACGAGCTGGCAGGCTGAGGTTCGTCGTTATGAAGAATGGTGTGAAGACGATGCTGGCCGGTGGCTTCCTCTTGGCGAGTGCCATTGCGATTCCTGTTATGATCATGGTCCCCTCATTGTCGAGTGAAGGGCCCAGTGGTGAGCAGTTCAAGGTTCCAGGAGTAGGTGTTTTAGATATTGATGCTCCTGGCCGGTTTTATGTTTGGCACGAGTACAAGGGGAGTTTCGAGGGGCAACGTTATTCACGTCGCAATCGAAAGGCCAGAGGAGCGATCATCGCGGTTAAGAGAAATGGTGGTGAACTGATCAAATTCGTTAATGATGAGTCGATTTCGTTCAGCTTGGGCAACCGGTCCAAGCAGAGCCTCGGTTACATAGATGCGACGGAGATTGAGCCGGTTGTCATTGAAGTTTCCGGTCTCGAGGATGAACTGATTTTTTCAGCGAGCCGGTATCAACTTTTCAAGACACTTCGGAAGATCGGTTTGAGTGTCGCTTGTGGAGCTGTCTGCGGACTTGCCGGTCTTGGATTCCTGATCTGGGGCATCTTCAAGCTGGTCAAGGCGGGCAGGCGTGAACGATTGTTGGCAGCGAATCAGCCGCCGCCTCTTGGCTAAGCAAGCGTTAGATGAGTTCTTGGATCGGCTTCACTCCCGCATCTACAAGGTAGTGCGGCCTGCCAAGTGCATCCGAAACGGTCGCGGTATTTAGATCGATTCCGATGTTGTGATAGAGGGTGGCGAAGACTTCCTGGAACTTGACTGGGCGTTCGGCAACTTCGCCTCCGATCCGATCTGTCTGGCCGATGACTTGTCCCGTTTTCATGCCTCCTCCAGCAACGAGGGCGAAACTGGTGCGAGGCCAGTGGTCCCGGCTGTTGAGCTTGTTCAGTTTGGGCGTGCGACCGAATTCACCCCAGACGACGACGGAGACGTCATCATTCAGACCGCGCTCGTGAAGATCGGTGATGAGGGCGGAGAGCCCCTGATCGAAGAGGGGAAACTCTTCGCGTGAACGCGGGAAGTTCATGCCGTCGCCACCATGCCAATCCCAGCGGCTGTAATTGAGCGAGATCACACGTGCGCCGGCTTCGACGAGGCGACGGGCGACAAGGAAATTACGGATCATCTTTGGCGCGCCATCGCGTTGGTATTTCGGATCGTTCTGCCCATAGCGTTCGAGTACGCGAGGGTCTTCCTTGGATAGATCTAACGCATCGACCAAGCCGCCGCCGCTGAGAATGTTGAGCGCCTGACCATGAAAGGTATCAAAGCCTTCCATAGCGCCCATGGCATCGGCGTCCCGTCGATAGCCGTCTATAGCTTTGAGTAGAAGGTCGCGTCTGCGAAGGCGTTCTAGTGAAATCCCTTCCAACGTCATGTTGCGTGCTTTGGCCGCGGGATCTTTGGCGACGAGGCTCATCGGCGCATGTACGGACCCCATGTAGCCGCCGCCACGGGGGTCACCCCAGCCACGGAAGCTGCTAGGATACATGAGAGAGAGATTTGCCGGAATGCCAGGATTGGCGCCTTGGAGTTTGGAGATCCAAGAGCCGAAAGAAGGCCAGCCGCCGGGAGGGGCGATGTCTTTCTTCTTGCGCCCAGTCATGCACTGGAAGCCATCATGATCGCCTTCGGAGTCGTGCAGCGAACGGATGATGGCAAACTTGTCTGCCATCTTCGCCAATTTCGGAAAGAGCTCACAGATTTCAATCCCTGGCACATTAGTCGAGATGGGGCGAAATTCTCCGCGAATCTCTGAGGGCGCGTCCGGCTTGAGGTCAAACATGTCCAAGTGTGAGGGGCCACCTGGCAGAAAGATATTGATGATCGCCTTATTCGAAGACCCGGTCGATGCCTGTGCTTCAATTGCTAACAACTGTGCTAGGGAGAGCCCGCCAGCAGCCATGCCCCCGACCTTCAAGAAGCCGCGACGAGAAAAGCCGTCACAATGCGAGCGATTTGCATCGTAGTGTCCAAGAATATTGAGCATTTTTGGAGATTGCCATAGTGATCACGTTCCTTGCAAGTTTTTCTGGTGTCCTGGTATCGATGCGGAACAATGAAGCTATGATGGAAGACATATCAGCACCGTGCGATGGGAACGGATTGCAAATGAGTGTCAAAGAGCGCTGTCAGGAAGCTCTGGCCGCGGAGTAGTGAACTCAGGCGTCCCACTCAATGAGCTTGCGGTTGTTCCAGACGTAGTTCCATCCAGAGATCACGGTTGAGAGGAGTGTAAGACTAATCAGGATCGTTCCAACAATATGCGAGGATTCAAATAGGGGGGCGGCCGCTTGCAGAAGAGATTCTTGGGTGGCGAGGAAGAGAAATAAGTAAATCGCAGTGACCATCTGCGTGATCGTCTTCCATTTGCCCAGGGCGTCTGCAGCTAGGACAGCACCTTGTGAGGAAGCCACGAGTCGGAGGCCCGTGACAAGAAATTCTCGCGTTAGGATGACAACAAGAGCCCAAGCAGGGAAGTGGCCTGCCGCGCATAGCATGACGAAGGCAGCCGCGACAAGTACTTTGTCAGCTAGCGGGTCCATCAGCTTCCCAAAGTTGGTGATGAGATTGCGCTCTCTAGCAATCTTACCGTC
>Ga0055584_100002993_pt1 | contig 16722 bp, 15 predicted proteins | sample OSDHelmetaG_FD_58716 | JGI IMG/M metagenome (GOLD analysis project Ga0055584, IMG submission 58716) | Pelagic marine sediment microbial communities from the LTER site Helgoland, North Sea, for post-phytoplankton bloom and carbon turnover... | ecosystem: Environmental > Aquatic > Marine >... | reverse complement strand
TTTTTTTTACCGTTTTTAAACTCTAATTTTAAAATAATCTAACGATTCATAATTAAATTCTAAATAATGTCAATTTATACGCATATAATTAGAATTTGATAGCTGAATTAGGCTATTTTTAAAGCCTAATTTTTCTGGTAATTCAATATCATAGTTACAAACAAAATCGAGTAGTGGGTTTATGATTATTGGTGTCCCGAAAGAAATTAAAAATAATGAGTTTCGAGTCGGTTTGACTCCAGACAGTGTTAAAGTCCTAGTGTCCCATGGTCAGACATTGAAAGTTGAGACAGGAGCTGGGTTAGGCATAGGTGTTTCTGACAACGAGTATGCCGAGGCTGGTGCTGAAGTAATATCTTCGGTTGGCGAGATATTTAGGGATTCTGACCTCATTATTAAGGTAAAGGAGCCTCAACCCGAGGAATGCCGGCTTTTGAGGAATGGACAAATTTTGTTCACTTATTTGCATCTGGCTGCGGATAGATTGCAGACTGAGCTTTTGTTAGAAAGCGGCGCTACCGCTATCGCTTACGAGACTGTAAAAGAGGATGATGATTTACCGTTACTTACTCCCATGAGCGAAATCGCGGGTAAGCTTTCAGTGCAAGCTGGTGCTAGATTTTTGGAAAAATCTTCGGGAGGTATGGGTATATTATTAGGTGGTGCTGCTGGCGTTGCGTCTGCGAGGGTATTAGTTATTGGTGGTGGAGTAGTTGGACAAAATGCGGCTCAGGTTGCTCTCGGTATGGGGGCGGAGGTTTTGATATTAGATGCTTCGGCAGAAAGGGTGCGTTACCTTAATGACAAATATAGTGAGTCGATCAAATGTCTTCTATCTGGGCACGATACTATTGAGCGGTATAGTCAGACGGCGGATCTTATCATTGGTGCGGTTCTTTCTCCGGGAGCCGGTGCGCCTAAGGTTGTCACAAGGGAAATTTTAAAGATAATGCGACCTGGTACAGTGATTGTTGATGTTGCAATAGATCAAGGCGGTTGCTTCGAAACGTCGCGCCCGACTACTCACGAAGATCCAGTATTTTTAGTTGAGGGAGTATTGCACTATTGTGTGGCTAATATGCCTGGCGCTGTTCCTAAGACGTCCACTTTTGCATTAAACAAGGTGACACTGCCATACATAACAAAACTAGCTACCCTCGGGCTAGAGGGTGCATTCTCTGAGATGTCGGGATTTTCCGATGGTCTAAATATTTTTAAGGGACAGGTTACCCATAAGGCTGTGGCTGATCATCTAAAATTACCGTACGTGAATTGGGTCAGTGCAATCCGTTAGGGTTGATACCTCTGCATAGCCTATTAATATTTGTTAAAATAATAAGGAGAATTTTTGTCATTACACGCAGCGCACCATTTTTAAATGACAGGGTTTTTAAGTCTAAATTTGGAGAAGTCTTATGAATAAAAAACAGATAATGTCGCCTTTGCCAGGTACTTTCTACAGAAAGCCCTCTCCCGATAGTGAAAACTTTAAAAATGATGGTGAATCGGTTGAGATTGATGACGTGGTGGGCTTGGCTGAAGTAATGAAGAGCTTTCACGAAATTAAATCGACAGTTACAGGTAGAGAGCTAAAGTTTTTAGTTGAGGATGGCGATGCGATTATGCCGGGCCAGGTTATCGCCGAAGTAGAATGACAGATTCTCGTTCGGTTCTTATAGCTAATCGCGGCGAGATAGCTGTTCGAATAAATAAAGCATGCAGAGAACTTGGTATAAAGACTATTCAAGTATACAGCGATGCCGATATAGATTCTCTCGCGGTTAAAATGGCTGATAATGCTATACGTATTGGTCCCGCCGTTTCAGCTAAATCTTACCTAAATATTGATAACATATTGGCAGCAGCGAAGTCATCTGGTGCGCATGCGATTCATCCCGGTTACGGATTTTTAGCAGAGAACTCTGAGTTTGCGCGCGCAGTAGAATCTTCGGGGATAAAATTTCTTGGTCCCAGCAGTCACGCAATAAAACTTCTAGGTGATAAAGTGTCTGCGCGTGAGCTTGTGTCCTCCTTGGGTGTGGCGACTGTCCCTGGCAGCGATGGACGAGTCGTCGATGTGAGTCATGCTTGTACATTGGCGAAGGATATTGGGTTTCCATTGATGATAAAGGCGAGTGCGGGCGGTGGTGGAAAAGGGATAAGGCCAATCTACACTGAGGATGATTTATCTCAATACTTCCCGCAGGCTAGCGCAGAGGCGCTTGCGTCTTTTGGAGATGGAGGTCTATACATAGAGAAGTATATCTCTAGCGCTAGGCACATCGAGGTTCAGATTTTGGGTGATGGTGAGACATATTTACATCTTTTCGAGAGAGATTGCTCACTGCAGAGAAGGCGTCAAAAAGTTTGGGAAGAAGCACCAGCGACATGTTTGTCCGATGAGAATAGACAGAGCATGTGTGATAGTGCTCTAAAAATTTGTCAGGCGGTGAGCTACCGCGGAGCGGGAACCGTTGAGTTTTTGTACGATACAAACTCAGAAGATTATTATTTCCTCGAAATGAATACCAGAATTCAGGTGGAGCATCCCGTTACCGAAATGGTGACCGGTATAGATATTGTTAAGGAGATGATTTGTGTTGGGTTTGGGGAAAAATTATCACTAAAACAGAATGAACTGAAAATGACTGGACATGCTATTGAATGTCGGATTAATGCTGAAGATCCTTCAAAAGACTTTATGCCCTGGCCTGGAACTGTCTCCAAAATTTCTTTTCCTGAAGAGCCCGGCGTCAGATTTGATTCGATGTTATTCGAGGGCTATGAAGTTCCACCCTTCTATGATTCATTATTAGGAAAGTTGATCGTATATGATGAAGATAGGTCGTGTGCCCTAGATAGGTTAAAACGTGTGTTGGACAAGTTTGTAATTGAAGGGATCCCAACCACTTTGATGCTGCACGAAAAACTAGTCCGAGATGGCGATGTGATGGCTGGTAGAGTTGATATCGAGTTTTTGGAAAAATGGCTTTTAGAACAATTTTGACTATATTCCCGCGAGGCCTTTAATGGGGTCAAGATTCACATTTGGGGGAGATGAGCATTTGCTCGTTGAATGCGCGGATGAGATGTCGATGAGGTCCTTCTTTAAGAGTCTGTCTGCGGCCCAATTAATCAAAAAATCGCCGTTAGTAGGACTGGATGAGATAAATGCCGGCAATGCTTCTTATCTTATCAAGTTTAATCCGGACTTCATTAAACCGGCAGAATTATTGTCGGAAATTAAAAAAATTGACCGCATAGCAGAGAATTCGGTACCTGTTATCGAAACTCGAGTAGTTGAGATTCCGGTGTTTTACAAAGATCCATGGACGCATGAAACTGGAATGCGGTTTCGCGAAAGGCATCAAGATCCTACTGTCACAGATTTGGAATATGCCGCTTCTTTAAACGGATATGCGACGGTAGAGGAATTTATTAATGCCCATCATTCTTCGCCCTGGTTTGTGTCAATGGTCGGATTTGTAGCTGGTTGCCCATGGTTATATCAAATGGTGGAAAGACAGTATCAAATTGAAGTACCTAAGTACCTCAGACCTCGAACGGATACGCCGCGACATACAATAGGTCATGGAGGATGTTTTGCTTGTATTTACGCGGTTCAAGGTGCAGGCGGATATCAGATGTTCGGTGTAACGCCGGTGCCGATTTTTGACCCTTTAGCTACGCATAGCCATATTGACGAGTCAATGGTATTTTTTCGTCCGGGCGATATAGTCAAATTCAGAGCTATAAGTTCTCACGAGTATGATGCGATTAGTGCCGACGTTAGGGATGGTATTTTTTCTTTAAAAACTATCCCTGTAGAATTCGATTTGCGTGAATTTGAAGAAAATTCGCCGAACTATAATCGCGCGTTATTGGACAAACTTGATGGGAGTTAAAGTATTAAATTCTGGTTTATCTACGACCATTCAGGATCTGGGTCGTCCCGGTTATTTCCATTTGGGCATCCCCATGAGTGGGGCGATGGATCAAAAGGCTATGCGAATAGCCAATCTACTGGTAGGAAATCCAGAGAATGCTGCTGGCTTAGAAATTGTATTTACAGGCCCGACCCTCCGCTTTGATGAAGCATGTCTTATAGCGATCACCGGAGCGGAGATGCCCTTTAAATTAGATGGGGTTAGTCAGTCATCATGGCAGTCTATTCAGGTCGAAAAGGGTCAAACTCTTGAATTTGACTATTTGCGAGCAGGGGCACGATGTTACTTAAGTATATCAGGCGGCATTAACGTGCCTTTGGTATTAGGAAGTCGTTCGACTTATCTGGTGGGTTCGTTTGGGGGAATGCACGGCCGACCTATCGCTGCTGGAGATATTTTACCATTAGGGCGCTGTGATTTTATGGCTAGTCAAGTTGGTAAAAATCTACCGACAAAGATGCTACCTAATATTGGTGTGCGGGAGATACGGGTATTGCTAGGGCTTTATTCTTACAGGCTAACCGAAGGTTCTATTTCGAAGTTTTTTTCAGAAAAATGGGTTGTAGCTTCTGAAGCTGACCGAATGGGTTATCGATTTAAAGGTGGGCAAGCGTTAGAGTTTGTGGAGCGTAAAGCCCCGTTTGGAGCAGGGTCCGATCCATCTAATATAGTCGATAGCAGCTACGCTTACGGATCTATCCAAGTTCCAAGCGGGACAGAGCCGATAATTCTGCATAGAGATGCGGTATCTGCTGGAGGCTATTTCACATTAGGAGCAGTCATTTCAGCCGACATGGACTTGATTGCACAACTCCAACCGAATACATCTATTCAGTTTGTTTCGATCGATATGCATCAAGCATTGTTAGCTAGGGCTGAGCGAGTCGCGGAGATGAAAGAAATTCGTGGTTACATTTCCAATAGTTAATTCCTTGAGTTTTTGATCTGATTATTTGATAGCATTCAGTGATGATTATTTTCACTAAAATTAAAGTTACATTGCACCTCATGATAGCGAATTTTTTTCTAATAGTGACGCTCAGCGTAGCGTCTTTAAATTTGCTAGCAGGTGAAGCTCTGAGTGGTAATTGGGTACTAGATGATGAATTGTCTGATGAGTTCAATGCGGTATCTAAAGCATTAAATAAGGCGATAAAAAAGGCTAGGCGCAAAGCTGAAAGTGAAAACCAGAAATTTGACACCGGTTCTAAGCCGCGTGAAAGAAATAGATATGACTCTCAGGTTCGAGCAACTGAAGCCCAGATCAAAGATTCGACGGCGGAGAAATACTGGGGAGGACCAGAGGCGCAAAACTTGATTTTTCAAACTGACGCAATCAAGTTTTACGTTGGACGTAAAGTAGTTGTTTTGTATGGCGCTTCACAGAAGCGTCTGTTAACGATTAATCCTTCTGGTAGAGCTTATTCGTACTCAGGGACGGAAGTAACTAATGATTATGTTGGTCGTTCACTCACTTACTTTGATGAAGATGTTTTAGTAATTGAAACCACGGGGACGACGGGCATGGAATTTATAGAAAAATACCGCGTGGCGGAAGAGACAGGTCAGTTAATACAATCGCTAGAGATAGAGGACGACCGGCACGATCACACTCTAAGTATGACCCGATACTTTGATCGTAAGGATAAATAATATAGTCGGAGACACGGCACAACATTCTGTCCTGCGTATCAGCCAGGACAGAATGTTATAGCGCTAAATTTAGCCGATTAGGTTCCATCCCCAGTAAGCAAGTAATACAAGCTGTACACTAAATAAAGTGGCACGTAATAGAACCATTGGTACCGATGTGGAGATAAGATGAACTATAGTTTGTCCCACCCTACAATACAGGTAATACTTGGCGAGACTATCGGTTACCGGGGTCCCCTCAGCAGTGACTACAGCCACCAGCATGATGCCGACAGCCAAGGCTAGGTTTTCTAGGTTATTCCCTAGTGCTCGCGTTGCTCTCAGCCCAAATGCACTGAGGTCGCTTCCGTCATTTCTGAAGGTGTTCAGTTCTTTACCAGATGTAACCCGCACGCCTACAAGTATGAATGAGCAGACTATTGCCCAAAGCACAAGGTACACTACGACTTGAATAGTATCCATTTAAATCCCCTTTGAAACATTTAATTATTATGTATCTAGATAATAGCTGGAATTATGTGCGCGTGCGATCTTTAATGTTATTTTAGCTCTTATAGATTTAACTGTAGATCTTTGATCGCCGTGATTATCCGAGGATGGTAGTAAGGGCTCGCGCACACTATTCCTTTATTTCCCAGCATTTCTTTGCCATCCCTAAAATTGAGATCGTTTCCGTTAGCATCCGAGACTATAGCGCCAGCTTCCGATGCTATCAGGAGTCCTGCCGCATGATCCCAGACTTTTTCTAGGTAGTACCTATCTGTCGGCAGCCGGATGAAGGCATCGGCTTGACCTCTACTTACTATCGCATATTTGCATTGACTATCTATTTTTAACTTGTGATTTCTTTTGTTGAGGAACTGTGCAATCTGGTCGTTCTTTTTAGTTACTGAATGTAGCGGTTCGACAGAACCACAGATTCTTATTTCTTCAGATTGACTTAATTTGCAAGATATCTGTTCAGGATCGAATGAAGTGTAGGCATCTGGAAGCACCCATGAACCTTTTCCCTTTAGGCTGAAAAAAATACTACCTGTAGGACTAATCGCGTCTAGAGATTTGTCTTTAGAAGTAGATAGATTGGGGCAACCCATTATTGCTTTAGTAACTTCACCTTTATCAATAAAAGCTAAGGCAATGGCATATTGGGCCCCTCTAATGAAGCCTTTTGTTCCGTCGATTGGGTCAAGCGTCCAGTAGGACTCCTGTATACCCCTGTGGTTTCCCATATCGATTGCACTTGTGATATTTTCAGCAGATACAGTAGGCCAGTTCATACCAACCAGCTCACATACGCGTTTTAATAGTGAGCTTTTTGTTTTAAGGTCCGCACTACTTTCTTCAGCTAATATTTTGACTCCTTTATAAAATTGGCCAAGTTTTCGATTGATTATGGCTTGAACTGCGAAGTCAGCAGCTGTCACTGGAGTTGAATCTGACTTCGAATGTTGCGGGAGTGTGAGGCTCGCCTGCTGAGCCGCTCTTGCGATACGACAACAGGCTGCTACGATATCGAGACATTCTCTAAAGTTCGCATCATGACTTATATTTTTGTTCATTGTGTTGCCTTTAGACATTGATGTAATGTCTTTGTAAGAGACCTCTATGTTAAACTACTAGTTAAACAACTGTAAAAAATCTAACCATGTCAGTTTTAAGGAACAAAATGGTTGTAACATTTCCGGGGTAGTTTCCTCGGTTCGAGGACTTGTCTAATGACGGAAGCGAAACTTTATCCTGTGTCCGGTGCGGTCGAAAAATCGGCGCATATCGATGCCGAGCTTTATAAGACTATGTATCAGCGTTCGATTGATGAACCTGAAAAGTTTTGGGGTGAGAAAGCTGAAGAATTTTTAACTTGGGAAAAGAAATGGTCTAAGGTAAGTGATTGTGACTTTAGTTCAGCCAAAATAAACTGGTTTGTTGATGGCAAGCTCAATGTAACCGTAAATTGTATCGATCGCCATCTGGGTGAGCGGGGAGATCAGACCGCCATAATTTGGGAAGGCGATGAGCCCAGTGATGACAAGCAGCTCACCTATAAGGAGTTGTACGAAGAAGTTTGCCGATTTAGTAACGCATTGAAATCCCGTGGCGTGAGAAAAGGGGATCGAGTTTCTATATACATGCCGATGGTTCCAGAGGCAGCAATTGCTATGTTGGCGTGCGCGAGGATAGGAGCCATACATTCTGTGGTTTTTGGGGGGTTTTCTCCGGACGCACTGAAAGACCGTATATTGGATTCAGAATGCACTGTTTTAATTACCTCTGATGAAGGGGTAAGAGGCGGGCGCGCGATACCATTAAAAGCTAATGCTGATATTGCCTTAGATCATTGTCCGAACGTGAATACTGTTTTTGTGATTGAGAGGACAGGAGGAAAAATATCTTGGGTTGAAGGGCGTGATATTTGGTATCACGAGGCAATTGCCAAAGAGGAGCCACATTGTCCAGCCGAGGTGATGGACGCGGAAGATCCTTTGTTTATTTTGTACACATCGGGTTCGACCGGAAAGCCAAAAGGCGTATTACATACGACCGGAGGCTATCTTTTGCATGCGGCGATGACCCATAAGTATGTTTTCGATTATAAGAGCGACGACACCTATTGGTGTACTGCAGACGTGGGTTGGGTAACTGGACATTCTTATATCATTTACGGTCCTCTGGCGAACGGTGCTAAAACGCTTATGTTTGAAGGAGTGCCTACCTATCCGGATGCGAGTAGAATGTGGCAGGTAATTGATAAGCATAAAGTAAATATCTTTTATACCGCGCCAACTGCATTGCGAGCTCTCATGGGGCAAGGAAATCACTTCGTCGAATGTTGTGATCTAAGTAGTTTGAGATTATTAGGTAGCGTCGGAGAGCCTATTAATCCAGAAGCTTGGGACTGGTACTATTCGGTGGTTGGAAAGTCCACATGTCCGATAGTAGATACTTGGTGGCAGACAGAGACCGGAGGCATATTGATTACGCCTTTGCCAGGTGCGGTCGCCTTAAAGCCAGGCTCTGCCACAGTGCCATTTTTTGGAGTAGAGCCAGCTTTAGTAGACGATACTGGGGTTGAGTTAGAAGGGCCAGCGTCGGGTGCTCTCATAATTAAGAACTCGTGGCCAGGTCAAATGCGCACAGTTTATGGTGATCATGCTAGGTTCAAAGAAACATACTTTTCTATGTTTCCAGGTCGTTACTTCACGGGCGACGGAGCACGGCGCGACGAGGATGGCTATTATTGGATAACAGGAAGAGTAGACGATGTCATTAATGTGTCTGGTCACCGCATGGGGACCGCTGAAGTTGAAAGTGCGCTCGTGCTTCATGATGCGGTAGCTGAGGCGGCGGTGGTGGGTTTTCCGCATGATATTAAAGGGCAGGGGATTTACGCGTATGTCACGCTCATGAATGGCGTTACGGAGAGCGAGAAATTACGAGATGAGTTGGTGTTGCATGTTCGTAAAGAAATTGGCGCAATTGCGGCACCTGACGCAGTTCAATGGGCTCCCGGTTTGCCCAAAACCAGGTCGGGTAAGATTATGCGACGAATACTTAGGAAAATCGCGGCAAATGAAATTGATAATCTTGGTGATGTTTCTACTCTGGCCGAACCTTCGGTGGTAGACGATTTAGTTACCCGAAGACAGCAATCGTAAGATGCGTTAGGGATATGACTCTCTTATCGAGTGATTTAAAGACTAGTATCGTGGAGTCGGTTACTGCTAGCTATATAAGCTTTATGGAATCAATAACCGAGGTGCTGAAAATGAGCCACGGTAGTGACCAAGGAGCGAGTATAGCCGCGTACATAGATTCGATACGCGAAAGTTTTTTGAGTAGTTCAATTCCTAACGATGAGTGGTACGCAGAGATATTTTCTGGTAAAGAATTATCAGTGGGAGCTGATACTTTAGATGAATCCTCAGAATTTATAACCGCGGGGAAACGATTTGTGCATTCTACCCCAATCGATATATCTATTATGTCTTTCGCACATGTGCGAGCGTCTCACGATGTCCTGCATTTAGCCTATCGGGATCTTCAAAAGTCAGTCGAATTGGTCAGAGCGCACTACCGAAAATCTACTCTGGATGCTCTCAAAAATTTCTCGAGTTTTCTGAGAGATAAAAATGGAAAAAAATTATCCTCTTTGCGTGATATTTATAACGTTTGGATAGATAAAGCAGAGGAGGCTTATTATACATCTGTCATGACTTTAGATTTCTCAAAGAATTTTGGTGATATGATTAATAATACTTTTGCAATGCAAAAAGCGGTAAAAGTGTTTAGGACTGCTGTTGAAGACATACTTAATTCTAAAGAGTGGGGAAGATTTGTAGAACAGGAATCATTACACGCGCGGGAAGGTGATAAGTTGCGATTTCTTATGGAAAAATTAGAATCCACTAAAGTAGATGTTATGACGCAAAGTGATTTACAAAAGTAAATATTTTTCTGCAGATTGTGCCGGGACACTAGGTGAGTTTTGTCCCGCGTAACACTGTCTTTGGAACGTGCTGAACAAGAGATTCGACGTTTTAAAAAAAAGTCAGTACAGACTTCCAAGGTGTTCGAGAAATTATCTGACACCCAAATTGGCTTCATGCCACGAGATCCTCTCACCGAAATTGAGGGGGTTACCTTATATAAATATCAAAGTCAGAGTGCAACAACTGTAACTATTCCAGTACTAGTTGTTTATGCATTAGTAAACCGGCCGGAAATGATCGACCTTCATCGTGGCAGATCATTTGTAGAGAGTTTAGTGGCGAAAGGCTACGAGGTGTACTTGATAGATTGGGGACATGCGTCTAGCGATGATCCAACACTAGGCTTGGAGGACTACGTTTTACGCTATCTTGATTTCTGTGTAGACTTTCTCAGAGAATATCTAGCGCTAGAGCGCTTGTCCTTGCTAGGGATTTGTCAAGGAGGTACTTTCTCTATTTGTTACGCTTCTCTTTTCCCACAGAAGGTAGAGCGCTTGATCACTGCGGTCACTCCGGTAGATTTCCATACTAATACGGATATGTTGAGCCATTTATTACGTCAGGTTGATATCGAAAATTTAGCTAAAATCTCTGGCGGCGTAAGCGACGAATTTTTAAACACAATGTTTCTTTGCTTGAAGCCCTACAGACTCATGCAGCAAAAGTATGTTCGTTTCGTTGAGAGGATAGATGATAGTGTGGCCGTTAATACGTTTCTCAGTATGGAAAAATGGATTTTCGACAGCCCAACAATGCCTTTCAGAGTGTCTGAAGGTTTCGTTAAAAATTTCTATCATGGTAATAAATTGGTTAAAGGTAATTTGTCCATTGGAGGTAGAGAAGTTAAGACTCAAAATCTTACTATGCCTATTTTGAATGTTATGGCGACCGATGACCATTTAGTTCCAGCCGCGGCGTCTCAGGCATTAGCGCTTATTACACCCGATGGCGCATATACTGAGTGTTTCATAACGGGCGGTCATGTTGGTATATTCGTCACCTCGAATGCTAATAGCAATCTGGCTGACAAAGTAGATACTTGGCTGAGGTCCTAAGATTCAGTCAAATACAAGATTTGGATCCTGTGCAAAGTAGGCTTTTGATATCTAATTATCGCCATTCTTTGAAAGAATTTGATGGCGAGATTGCGGGCTATCATAAGGTGTCGTAACATAGCCCGGGACTCACAGTTAATGTGCTGGTTTTAACCGAAATAAGTATCGGAAAAGGTTGCTTAGGCGACTAAAAGTTCGAATCAGTAGCGTTTTTTTTACAACCCTTTAAGGTGGAGAATTAGAGTAAAAATGACTAGTAACGTCGAACTAGCGGCATGGGTGGAAGAAGTTGTTCAATTAACCAAGCCAGAGGCGGTCCACTGGTGTTCTGGCAGTGAAGAAGAGAATTCTTCATTAATTAATTTGATGGAAAATTCAGGTGATTTGATCAAGTTAAATGAGGAGACTCACCCTAATTGTTATTTGCACAGATCTGACCCTAAGGATGTGGCTAGAGTGGAACACTTGACGTTTGTGTGCACAAAGAACGAACTAGATGCTGGTCCCAATAATAACTGGTTAGAGCCCTCGGCTGGGCATATGAAAATAGATAAGCTGTTTAATGGATGTATGGAAGGACGTACGATGTATGTTATCCCATATTTGATGGGACCATATGGTTCACCTTATGCACGGGCGGGAGTAGAAGTCACCGATAGTCCATATGTCGTGGTAAACATGCGGATTATGGCTCGGATAGGCCTGCGCGCGTTAGAGCATATTGAGAAAGGAAATGGCTTTGTGAAAGGTATGCACTCGCTCGGTGATCTGGATCCTGACAAGCGATTGATCATGCATTTCCCGGAAGAACTTTCTATAAAGAGTATTGGTTCGGGCTACGGCGGCAATGCCCTGCTTGGGAAGAAGTGCCACGCACTGCGTATTGCCAGCTCTCAGGCTCGCTCTGAAGGCTGGTTGGCGGAGCACATGTTGGTTTTAGGAATGGAGTCGCCCACTGGTGAGACAAAGTACGTGGCTGCAGCCTTTCCGTCGGCGTGCGGTAAGACTAACTTAGCTATGTTGGTTCCGCCCAAAGGCTATGAAGGTTGGAAGATTTGGACTGTAGGAGACGACATCGCCTGGATGCACCTAGGGCCTGACGGACAACTTTGGGCGATCAATCCAGAGGCAGGTTTTTTTGGAGTCGCACCCGGAACAAGCCTAAAGACGAATCCAAACTGTATGAATACTTTAGGGAAAAATGCTATATATACCAATGTTGCGGTTACTAAGGATATGCAGCCTTGGTGGGAAGGTATAGATGGTGACAAGCCGGATTCATTGGTAGATTGGCAGGCGCGACCACATGACTTGGAGCTAAACGGGCCAGCTGCACATCCAAATTCTCGATTCACGGTTTCTGCAGAGCAGTGCCCCAGCTTTTCACCCAAAGGCAATTCGCCTGCCGGCGTCCCTATCTCGGCTATTATTTTTGGAGGTAGGCGGGCTACAGTGAGTCCTCTTGTATATGAGGCATTCGATTGGAACCACGGAGTCTTCACTGGAGCTGCAATGGCATCGGAAACTACTGCGGCGGCTGCAGGCGCTACAGGTCAGGTACGAAGAGATCCTATGGCGATGAAACCTTTTTGTGGGTACAACTTTGCCGATTACTGGCAGCACTGGTTAAGTTTTTCTCAAAAATCTAATAATTTGCCTAAAGTTTTCCATGTTAATTGGTTTAGAAAGAATGAAAATGGCGAGTTCATCTGGCCTGGTTTTGGTGAAAACATGAGAGTACTTGAATGGATATTAGGGAGGTGCGCTGGTCATAGTGATGCGTTAGAAACACCTATCGGGTTTGTTCCAAGACCGGAAGCTATTAATTTTGATGGGTTAGAGCTGACTAGAGAAACTATATCAGCGCTATTAAATATTGATCCTGAAATTTGGGCTAATGAGCTGTGTGAAATTGAGACTTATTTTGAAACTTATTCTGAAAAATTACCGGAGAGCCTGCGCTTGCAATTAGAGCGAGTGAAGTCCTCTTTCGCTAAAGAATCCGTAGCGTAGGGCGCAACTTAACGCAAAATAAGCGGGTGCTATTTTTTTGAATCGTCTGTTGCATTGGAAAAGTGTTTTTTAAAAAAATCTGCCTGAAATTTATTCCACATTTCAAAATTCTGTTTAGCTAGATCAGTGAGAGGGGCAGTAGCTGGGTTAGTCCGCATTGCTTCTGTCATTTGAGATTGTATTTTTTCCTGCTGTTGTTGGAAGATAGCTAAACTTTGACAAAGACAGTCTCCCGCGAGAGTTTGAACCGATTTTCCATAAAAACCTATGATCTTTTCTAGTGCCTCGACAGTGAAGAGTGGCTCCCCTTCTTCTTCTTGTTCTGTGATTATCTGAAGTAGGATGCTACGAGTGATATCTTCCCCAGTTTTTTTATCTGTTACTGAGAAATGGATTCGTTCAGTTACTAATTTTTTTATATCCGTGAGAGTCACATAGCGGCTTTCTTCGGTGTCATACAAACGTCGGTTAGGATATTTTTTTATGACCCGTTTTTTATTATTTTCCATAGTGTCTCCCTCGCTAACAGTGCGGAAGTTCCATTGTGATCCGTAAATATGAGCGCTTGATAAGCGATTGTTTATGGAACGCTGACTTAATTTACGCTGCAGTGCACCATTATGCAAGCAAATATACATGTCTCAATAAAGTTAGCTATTTTTGCAGGGTGGAAATTTCTTAGTATTACCTTATTAAAAGTGTAACGCTCGAGAATCTACCGCGAGCGCAGCCTCATGGAGAGACTCCGATAGAGTGGGATGACCATGGATAGTTCTTGCTAGATCTTCGGCACTGGCTCCAAACTCCATGGCTAAAACTGCTTCTGCTATTAATTCGGAGGCATTTGCTCCGATTATGTGCACGCCTAGAATGCTATCGGTATTAGCATCGGCGATTACTTTTACGAAACCTTGATTGTCTCCCATCGCGTGTGCTCGTCCGCTAGCTAAGAATGGAAAGACACCTGATTTGAAGGCTCGACTTTCCTGAGTTAATTGTTGCTCATTTTTCCCAACCCAGGCGATTTCAGGCCAAGTATATATAACCCAAGGCACATTGTTAAAGTCGATATGACTTTTCTGTCCTGCCAGGTGTTCAGCAACTGACACTCCTTCCTCGCTAGCTTTATGAGCAAGCATTGGTCCTCTAACGCAGTCTCCAATGGCATAGATATTTTCCACAGATGTTCTACACAGGTCATCAACCTCAATAAATCCTCGTTCATCGGTAGAGATCGCGACTTTGTCTAGGCCTAAGTCGCTTGTGTTGGCGCGCCGCCCGACAGCCACAATAACCTTATCAAAGTTCTCTGTTTTTTCGGACCCGGCAATTAGATATTTCACCTCGACAGATTTTTTATGCAATCCTGCGCTCGAAACCTTTGCGCCAAGCTTTATATCTAATCCTTGCCGTTTAAATATTTTTAGCGCTTCTTTAGAGATCGACAAGTCTGTGGTTGGGAGGAAATTTGGTGATGCCTCTAATACCGTGACATCTGTACCTAGGCGTCGCCAAACGCTGCCTAGTTCTAAGCCAATAACGCCCGCCCCAATTACGCAGGCACGTTTTGGAATTTCAGCGAAAGACAAGGCTCCCGATGAGTCAACAATATGCTCTGAATCTATTTTCGCACATTCTAGTTCAATAGGTACCGAACCTGACGCGATTATAAAGTGTTTGGCGCCTACCAACTCATCCTCACCAGATGTATTTGTAACTATGACTGTTTTTGGATCCTTAAAGCAGGCACTACCCTGCAACCAATCAACCTTATTTTTTTTAAACAGTCCCGCAATTCCCTGAGTAAGCCCAGATACAATTTTATCTTTTCTGGCCATCATTTTGGTTACGTCAATCGCAGCTTCGGCTTCTATTCCATGAGCACTAGATTCCTTTTGAAGGAACTCGAAATGGTGTGAGGAATCCAGTAGTGCTTTCGAAGGGATACATCCCACATTCAAACACGTTCCTCCGAGAGCTGGCTTATTTTCATTGCTTACCCAGCGTTCAACGCAACCAGTATTGAAGCCGAGTTGCGCGCATCTAATGGCTGCAACATATCCGGCCGGTCCACCCCCGATAATTAATACATCATATATTTTTTTAGCAGCCATAGTTATATCGCCAACAGAAGCCGCGAAGGCTCTTCTAACGTCCGCCGGATGGTATCTAAAAATTGTACCGCGTCTCGTCCATCTATGATCCTATGATCATAAGTTAGTGCAAGATACATCATTGATTTAATCACTATTTCTCCATTCTCTACCATTGGTCTGTCTTGTATTTTATGCATTCCAAGAATCGCACTTTGCGGAGTATTAATAATAGGTGTAGATAACAATGAGCCGTAAACGCCTCCGTTGCTAATTGTGAATGTTCCCCCGGTGAGTTCGTCTATAGTAAGTTTCCCATCCCTAGCGCGCTCACCAAAATCTCTAATGCGTCTTTCTATATCTGCTAAAGACATATTTTCAACATCTCTCATTATCGGAACAACGAGTCCTCTTTCCGATCCGACTGCTACCCCGATATCAAAAAAGCCGTGATAAATTATATCGTCACCATCTACCGCTGCATTTACAATTGGGAATTTTTTCAGGGCTTCGACAGCAGCTTTCACAAAAAAGGACATGAAGCCAAGTCTCACTCCGTAGCGCTCTTCAAATTCTTCTTTGAATCTACTACGAAGATTCATGATGGGCTTCATGTCTACTTCATTAAATGTGGATAAGAGAGCATTTTCGCTCTGCGCTATCAAAAGTCTTTCGGCAGTTTTCTTTCGCAGGCGTGTCATAGGCACACGCTCTTCTATTCGCGACTGGTCTTTGGAGATTGGTCTGATTTCAACTGTAGGAGTGACTGAAGTTACGTCTTTTTCGGGAGCTTGTTTGTTGGTTTCAAGATAATTTAAAACATCCGCTTTAGTGATTCGTCCTTTGTTGCCAGTACCTGTTAGAGAGGAGATGGCTATATTATTTTCAGCTATGAGTTTACGAGCCGCAGGGCCTAACCGCTTATTCTCATTATCGCTATTGTCGACAATATTTTGGGTATTCGATGCCTCAGCAGTATTTGCGGTGGTGCGGGCGCCTTCGGTATCTATAACAGCGAGTATGTCATCAGTTAGGACTACGTCGCCCGACTTCTTTAGGATATCTTTGACCATCCCGGCCTCAGGTGAAGCTACTTCTAGAGTGACCTTGTCAGTTTCTAGATCGATTAAGATTTCGCCTCGCTCAACGAATTCACCAATATTTTTTTGCCACTCCAAGAGAGTGGCGTCGGGAACGGATTCGGCTAAAACCGGAACTTTGATTTCTATTATCACGCTCTTCCTCCTGGAAGCTTAGACTACTTAGTTTAAGGAATACTTTATATGACGCGGTCTCCTAGACGAAGCGCATCTTTAATAATTTGATTTTGTTGTTCTAGATGCAGTGCTGCATAGCCCACGGCGGGTGACGAAGACGGTGGTCTCGCGATACATGTCAGAGGCTTATCGCCATCCAGGCATCCAGCTAGAAATCGTGACGAGCGTAACGTTGACCAAGCACCTTGGTTTCTCGG
>Ga0055584_100002992_pt1 | contig 16723 bp, 21 predicted proteins | sample OSDHelmetaG_FD_58716 | JGI IMG/M metagenome (GOLD analysis project Ga0055584, IMG submission 58716) | Pelagic marine sediment microbial communities from the LTER site Helgoland, North Sea, for post-phytoplankton bloom and carbon turnover... | ecosystem: Environmental > Aquatic > Marine >... | reverse complement strand
GCGGCAGGCCGATAATCGAGATCGCGCCGATGGCGAAAAACGTCATCGTCCACGGCATCGTGCGACCGATGCCCTTCAATTGGCTCACGGCCGTCTTACTCGAGGCGACGTAGATCGCACCGGCGCAGAAGAACAGCGTGATCTTGCCGAACGCGTGGCTCGCGATGTGCAGTGCGCCGCCGACAATTCCGGCCGAATTCGCAAGCATCGCGGCCAGCACGATGTAGCTCAGTTGGCTCACCGTCGAATAGGCGAGCCGACGCTTCAGATTGTCTTGGCGCAGCGCGATGATCGAGGCAATGAGGATGGTCGCGGCTGCGACCCACAAAAAGAAATCCGTTCCCGGCGCGATGGCCATGACGTCGATCCCGAACGTGTAGGTCGCGACCTTAAGCACCGAAAACACACCGGCTTTCACGACGGCCACCGCATGCAACAACGCGCTCACCGGCGTAGGGGCCACCATCGCGGCCGGTAGCCAGCGATGGAAGGGCATCACGCCCGCTTTGCCGATTCCGAACACGAACAGCGCCAGCATCGGCGCGATCAGGCGGAGGTCTGCGTCGGCACCGAACACACCGCCTGGCACAAAGGCCAGGGATCCGGCTTCATGCCATACCCACAACACCCCGAACAAGAACAGCCCGATCGAGGTGCCCAGCAAAAGGCCTAAATATGTCCGCCCACCTTTGCGGGCAGCGTCGTTGTTGTGGTGGGTTACCAACGGGTAGGTCGAAAGCGACAGCGCCTCGTAGAAGATGAACAGTGTGATCAGGTTACCGGCGTAAGCCACACCCATCGTGCTCGCGAGCGCGATCGCGAAGAACGTGTAGAAACGTGTTTGGTTGGCTTCGTTCTTGCCGCGCATGTAGCCGATGGCGTAGATCGATGTTACGAACCAAAGCCCGCTCGCAATCAAGCCAAAGATGACGCCCAACGGTTCGGCCGCCAGCATGATCGGTGCCCCCGGGATGAACCCGGCAATCTCGAATGTCGGCCGCGCCCCGTCGAACACCTCGATCGCAATCGATACGTTCAGGATAAAGAGTGCCGCGGCCGTCGCCAGTGTCGCGGTTTCGCGCAGGTTGGGCGTCCGGTCGAGCATCGAAATGATGACTGCGCCGCCCAACGGCAGCGCCAGCGCGAGAATCAAAAGCGTCTCGGTCGCCATCTCAGCGCCCGCCCATCAAAAACAGCGCGGCTTGTTCGGAAAAGCCTACCGACAGCGATGTCTCGACGCCGAAATAGACGCACGCGCCCGTCAATATCCACGTCGGTGCCATCAGCGCCAACGGCGGGTCGGCGAGTTCGGGGCCGTCCGCCGGCGGATCGCGGAAATAGGCGAGTTCCACGACGCGCCAAATGTAGACCGCGGCCAACAAGGAGGTCGCCAGGATGACCACTGCTACCGGCCACCAGCCTTCTTCCATGGCGCCCAACACCAAATACCACTTGCTAACGAACCCGGCCGTCAGCGGCACGCCGATGAGGCTGAGGCCGGCAATCACGAAGGCCGCCATCGTCAACGGCATGCGTTTGCCAAGGCCGGCGAAGCTCTCCAACCGGCACGCACCGGCGGCATAAGCAATACACCCCATCACCAGAAACAGCGCCCCCTTGGTGACGGCGTGATTGAAGATGTGGACGATTGAAGCGGTTAGTCCGGTGACGTTGGCGTAGCTGATCCCCAAGATGATGTAGCCCACCTGCGCGACACTGGAATAGGCGAGCAGGCGCTTCACGTCGGTCTGGAAGATCGCCACCGTCGAGGCCACGATGATCCCTGCCAGCGCCAACGTCATGAGCACCGGGGTCGAAGGCACGATGTCGAACACGAACTCGGCGCCAAAGACGGTATAGGCAAACCGCAGCAGCAAATAGAGCGCGACCTTTGTGGCCGTTGCGGCCAGAAATGCCGTCACCACGGAAGGCGCGTAGGTGTAGGCGTTTGGCAACCACAAATGCAGCGGAAACAACGCGAGCTTGAGCAAAATACCGACCGAGATGAACGCGAACGCCGCCAATACAGTTCGGCTCTCGTAAAGCGGCGGCAAACGTTCGGCCAAGTCGGCCATGTTCAACGTGCCGGTCACGGCATAGATCAAGCCTACGCCGATCAGGAAGAACGTCGCCCCTACCGTCCCCATGACGAGATAGGTAAAGGCTGCCGACAACGCGCGGCGGTCGCGCCCCATTGCAATCATCGCGTAGGACGACAACGAAGAAATCTCAATAAAGACGAACACGTTGAACGCATCGCCGGTGATGGCCATCCCCAACAGGCCGGTCAGCATCAAGAGGAAGCCGCTGTAGAACAGGTAGTGCTTTTCCTCAGGGATTTCCTTGGCAACGCTCTTGTACGCAAACGGCAACACGATGCTGCTGGTGCCCGCCACCAACAACATCATGAAGGCGTTCAGCACGTCGATGCGGTACTCGATCCCCAGAGGCGCCAGCCAACCACCAATCGCATAGGAAATCTCGCCGCCGGCGGCCACCTGGCTCAACAGCGTGGCCGCCATGAACAGCGCGACCCAACTCACCAATAGGGCAATCAGCCACGGTAGGGCGCCGCGCCGCAGAATGATGCACAGCGGTGCGCCGATCAGTGGGATGACAACCTGGAGGGCGGGGAATTGCGAGATCATGTGTCGCGATCCATTTCGGTGATCTCGTCTTCTTCGATACTGCCGTAGGCTTCGTTGATCCGCACCACTAGGGCCAGTCCGAGCGCTGTGGTGGCGACGCCCACCACAATCGCGGTCAGGATCAGCACGTGCGGCAGCGGGTTGGAGTAGATTTGAATGCCTTCGGCGATGATCGGCGCCGACCCGTCGGTCACTTTGCCGAAGCTGATGAACAGCAAAAACACCGAGGCCTGGAAGATATTCAGCCCGACGATCTTCTTGATCAAATTGGCGCGGGCGATCAGCGCGTAGAAGCCAATCATCATCAGGACGACGACGACCCAGTAGTTGAAATGACCGAGCGCTTCCATGGTTTAACGCTGCCGCCCCGCGAAGGTCATGAAGATCGTGATCATCACCGCGGCTACCGTGATTCCAACACCCAGCTCAACCGCCAGAATACCGAAGTGCTGCCCGTCGTGGGCGTCGGCGGCCAGCACGTTGTAGTCGAGGAAATTGCCGCCAAGCATCTCCGAGAGAATGCCGACTCCGGCAAAGACCAAAACGCCCAGCGCGATGAAGCCGGTGATGACGGATTGGGGGGCAACCCGGCGCAAATTCTCTAAACCGAAAACCAGCCCATACAAGATGAACCCGGCGCCGAAAATAACCCCGGCTTGAAAGCCTCCGCCGGGCCCGAAGTCACCGTGGAATTGGACGTATAGCCCGAACAGGAGAATGCCGGGGATCGTCAGCTTAGCGATGACGCGCGGGATCAGGTGATTTCTCACGCCACGTCCTCCGGCTTTTCGTCCGGCGCGCCGTCCTCTTCCCGGCGACGCCGCAGCGTGCCGCTCCCCGACAGCAACAACAGCACACCGATCCCGGCAGTGAAGATCACGGTCACTTCGCCCAGCGTGTCATAGCCGCGATAACTCGCCAGCACGGCGGTCACCACGTTCGGGGCGCCGGTTTCATGCGCGGCTTCCGCGAGATAGACCGGCGCGACATGCTGGTGTGCTGGCGCATTCGGATCGCCAAACACCGGCAAATCCCATGTGCCATAAATCAACAGGCCGCCGGTGATCAGTACTGTCACCAGGGGCAACAGCGGGGTCGATACCGGAATTTTCTCGCGACTTTTCGTCAGGGCCAACACGCCGAGTAACAGCACGGTGGAAATGCCCGCGCCCACTGCGGCCTCTGTAAACGCGACATCGACGGCATCCAGCAGCACAAACGTGCCCGCCATCAACAGACTGTAAATCCCCGCCAGCATCACAACGGCAAACAGGTTGCGAAGCCGAATGATCGCAATGCCGACAACCGCCAGCATGACCAACAGCACGATGTCGATCGCGAGGATCATCGTTCGGGGTTCTCCGGGTTTTTGGTCCAGGGTTTCAGACCACTGGCTAACGCCGCGCGCGCCAGGGCATGTGTTGCGGTCGGGCTCGTGAAGAACAGGAAGATCACAATCAGGACAAGCTTGACCGCCACCAACCAACTCTCGGCCTGCAGCAGAACGCCGACCATCAACATCCACGCGCCCAGGGTGTCGGTAATGCCAGCGGCGTGCAGTCGAGCATAAAAATCCGGCATTCGCAGCAGGCCAATGCCGCCAATCACGCTAAACACCGACCCCACGACGATGAGGATCCAGCTCAGAATATCGAGGGTCGCCTCCATTACTCGTCGGTGCCTCCCTCAGAAATGAACTCGCCGTATTTGGTGAACCGCAGCACGGCGATGACGCCGATGAAGTTCATCAGTGCATAGATCAGCGCGATATCCATGAAGTCCGGCCGATCGGTCAAAAAGCCCACCACCGCAATCAGCAAGGTCGTCTTGGTGCCCACCATGTTGAGCGCCAGGATGCGATCGAACGTCGTGGGTCCCAACAACGCACGCATCAGCGCGAGCGACATGGTGATCACGATGCCGATGGCCGCCGCTGAAAACATTAGCCCGTCATGCCTTTGGTGCGGCGTGCCATGCCACCCGACTCAAGGTCCTCGGCCGCCGCGTTTGTCAGCGCATGCACCAAGATGCTGTCTCCCGGCAACATGCGCACCGACACCGTGCCCGGCGTCAGGGTGATCGCGTTGGCATAGGTCACGCGGCCCAGATCATCCGCTTGCGGTGCGTCGATCTCAATCATCTTTGGATCGATCGGCAAGCGGGGCGACAGGATGATGCGGGCGACCGCGATGTTGGAAACAATGATCTGCCAACCCAACCATGCCCAGTAGAGCGGTGCCAGCCAGGTCAGGTGGACCGGGTGGCCCTCATGGTCGATCACGTCCATGCGCCGTGCCAGCCACACAACAAAAACTACCGAGACGAGGCCGAAGGTCAGGATCAGCGGGGTGTAGTGCCCGGACAGGAGCAACCAGATGCCTGCTAAGAAAACGCCGAGACTAAATGTGCGGATCACGCACAACCCCCTAACCACGCCTGGACCGGCCTTGTGGCCGGGGCAGTTGTGGCACAAACGATATGGAATCAGCGGGCCAAACCGGCCCACAGTTCTCAGTGGTAGTTTAGGATATTACTCCAAGTGATGGAAACAATTGAATAAATCGCGTTTTGAGCAGTCGGCCGTCGGTTCTTGGGGCCGCCCGCTGAATCCGGCTAGAATACCCGAGAAGTGAGGGGGCACATTTCATTCCCCCGTTTTGTTTGGTTTTTTTGACAGGGCCTTGATCATGGTCGATGGCTCCAACGAGTCGGGGCACGGCAACGGAGAAGAAGTCCGCGGCACCGTAAAGTGGTTCAACATCTCCAAGGGATTTGGATTTGTCACACCGCTTGACGGACTGGGGGATGTGTTCGTCCATCTCTCGGCGTTGCGCCAAGGCGGTTTCGATGTCGTGGAAGAGGGCGTCACGATTGCCTGTCGGGTGGTCCAGGGACCCAAGGGCCGTCAGGCCGTCGAAGTGACCGAAGTCGATCACTCAACCGCCGTGCCGACAAAGTCCGACGGACCGCCGTCGATTCAACCCGAAGGCGACGCTTTCGTTGCGACGGTCAAATGGTTCAACCCCGAAAAAGGCTACGGCTTCGTCACCCAGGGTGAAGACACCCAGGACGTGTTCGTGCACATCAAGACCCTACGCCGGGTCGGGATCGAACAGTTGCTGCCCGGCCAGTCGGTCAGCGTTCGTGTCGGTCAGGGCCCCAAGGGGCCGCAGGTTGCCGAGATCGAATTACTGACGGACTAACGCGCCAACTCAACCGCGTAGCGGTCGGTCGGCAACACCGTTTCCAACATGCCCCGCTCCTTCAAGAATGCTGCAAAACGCGCGTAGCGTCCTTGATCCAACGCGGCTGGGCGTAACGCAAAGCGTGGCAACGTGTCCGTCCAAGCCCGCCGGTTTAGTTCATCATCAAGATCCGCACGGCCCTTGATGAACAGCTTCCAGCTCTCGTCAGGGTGATTGATCAGGTACTGCACCCCTTGCTCCAACGCGGTGAGAAAGCGCGGCAGCCGCGGATCGTCCAGCTTGTCGGCGTTGGCGACCACGATCAGTTCGTCGTAACCCGGCACGCCTTCTTCCTCGACAAAGAATGCCCGGCCCGGTCGCTCCAGGATGTCCATTTGGTTCAGTTCGAAATTGCGAAAGGCGCCGATCACCGCGTCGACCTGACCACTGATCAAAGACGGTGAGAGGGAGAAGTTCACGTTGATCAACGTAATGTCGTCCAGCGTCAGGCCGTGCTTTTCCAGCATCGCGCCCAGCAGCGCATCCTCAAAGCCCCCCACGGAAAAGCCGACCTTTTTGTCCTTCAAGTCGGCAATGCTCTGGATCGGGCCATCCGCCAGCACGACCAGCGAATTCAACGGTGTGGCCACCAGGGTCGCGATCCGCCGCAGCGGCAAGCCCTGCGCCACCTGCAAGTGAAGTTGGGGTTGATACGACACCGCTAGTGCGGCCTGGCCTGCGGCCACCAGTTTGGGCGGATCGTTGGGGTCCGAGGGCTGCACGAAGGTGACGTCTAAATCCTGTTCGGCGAAGTAGCCGCGCTCTAGCGCGACATACAGGGGCGCATGGTCGGGGTTGATGAACCAATCCAGCATCACCGTTAGCTTGTCAGCCGCCAAAGCCGGCGTTGCCAGAATCGAAATCGCGAACACAATCGCGAACCTACGGAACAAAGACATCATCATCTCCATCAGGAATCGGTGTGGGGCAGGGTGTCGGGTTGCCAGGGGATGGCTTTACGCAAAACGAAATCGACAGTGAAATAGAGCGCAACCGCGAGGGCTGCGAGGGTGATCAGGGCGGCGAACATCAGATCGATCTGTACGCGGGCATTGGCTTGCAGCATCAAGTAACCCAGCCCTGCGCCTGAGCCGACCCACTCGCCGACCACCGCGCCGATCGGCGCGACGGCGGCGGCTACGCGCAGCCCGGAGGCGAGCGCCGGCATCGCCGCCGGCATGCGCACATGCAATAGCACCGCCAGGGGACGTGCCTTGGGGTCGCCCGTCATCGTGTGGGCGAGGTCGATCCAACGGGGGTCGGTCCGCCGCAACCCGTCGAGAAAACTCGATGCTACGGGAAAGAAAATAATCAGCGTCGCCATCCCAACCTTCGACGCCATGCCGTAGCCCAGCCACAACACCAGCAACGGCGCGATGGCAAACACCGGGATCGCCTGGCTCGTTACCAGAATCGGCAACAGCCAACGGCGCGCCGGTCGAAACAGCGCAATGACGATCGCACTGCTCACGCCCAACGTCGTACCCAACGCAAGGCCCATCAAAATCTCCGCCAAGGTGACCCCGGCATGACCGGCAATAAACCCGGCCCGCGCCACCAAGACGCTCAGGGTCTCAACCGGGCCGGGCAGCAAATAGGGTGGGGCGCCGCTCACCCAGACGACTGCTTGCCACAACACCAGCAGGCCCAGAATGGTGACAACGGCGCGCACGACCTTCATGCGTTCACACCCGTTTCATCGGCGCCTAAACGTGACATCAAGTCTCGGTAGCGCGCGGGGAAGTCGCCGCGGGTCGGTGCGCGCGGCGTCGGTGCGGCCGGCACCGGTGATTCGTCCAGGCGCGCAGGTGATCCCGTCAGGACAAAAAGCCTATGGCCCAGCCGCAAGGCTTCCTGCGGATCGTGGGTCACCATGACAACCGTGCGGTCCGCCAGAACGTCGCAGGCCAAATCCTGCAGGCGGAACCGCGTCAGCGCATCGACCGCCGAAAATGGCTCGTCCATCAGTACGATGGGGCGGTCTTCCATCAGCGTGCGCGCTAACGCTACGCGCTGCCGCATGCCGCCCGAAAGCGCGGCCGGGCGCTTGGTCTCGTGACCGGTGAGGCCGACCCGGGCGAGCAAGCGGTCCGCCGCGGCGCGGTCTGGCCTCTCGCCGCGTAGCCTGGTCCCCAACGCGACATTGTCCCGGGCCGTCAGCCACGGCAGCAGCAAATCGCTCTGATCCATATAGGCGATGCGCCCCGCCAGCGGCCGCCCAGTGCTATCCCGAATCGTACCGCCGTTGAGCGGCACTAGGCCCGCCATCGCGCGCAACAATGTGCTCTTGCCAATGCCGCTCGGGCCCAACAGGCAAGTCGTCTGCCCACCAGGGTAAACCGCCGAAAAATCCTCGAACAGCGGGCTCGAGTCGAACGCCAGCGAGACGCTGTCGACAACAACATCGGTGGGCATGCCGGTCCGCCCGGCGGCGGTCGTATCGGTCATAGCGCGTCCCTTCGCCGGTATTAACCGGATCAGGTTCGAGGGGTCGTTCCAAAGGAACCTCTCAGCCGAAGGCTCCCCCCGCTTGATTCAATCACTATAATGGGCTGATGTGGCGTTGAGAAGGTCTTTCGGAGAAATGCCGACGTGTCTAAAGGACTGGACTGGGCTGGTCTGAAACGACCGGTCTTTTCGATCGTTTTGGTGCTGATTCTGGGCCTCGCGGTGACGCTGCTCGCCCCGGAGCTACGGAGTGATGCCGGCACCGACGGACTTGAAGGGGAAGAACTTGTTATCGAGTTGGCCTCCGGCCCGGTCACCTTTGTGGTCGAGGTCGTCGACACCAACGAGACCCGCGCCCGCGGTTTGATGTTCCGCGAGGAACTCGCCCCGCGCGCAGGGATGTTGTTCGACTTCAAACGCGAACAGCCCGTGTCATTTTGGATGAAGAACACGCTCATCCCGCTCGACATGTTCTTCATCAAAGCCGATGGGCGGATCGCCAACATCGCCAAGGACGCGGTACCCCATTCCGAACGCGGAATTTCGTCGAGTGAACCGGTACTGGGTGTGCTTGAAACCAACGCTGGCGTTGCAGACCGCTTGGGGATCAAACCGGGCGATATTGTTCGGCACCCGGTCTTCGGGAATGCGCCGTAGACCCCATGGCCGATGTAGAACGCGACGCCATGCTGGACGCAGCGGAGGTTGAGCCGCCGTCCGGCTACCACCTCCTCGACAAGCGCTCGCCCTTTGGCGTCCTGGTCGGTCCGGTGTTCCAACGAGACGATCCGGACGGCGCTGTGTTCGGTTTTCGCGTCCAACCCAAACATCACAATCTCGGCGGCGTCGCCCATGGCGGCATGCTCGCGACCTTTGCCGACATCGTGCTGGGTCAGTTTCCCGCACGGGACTTCGGCAAGGTCACCGTGACCATCCGCCTCGTGATGGATTATCTTGCGCCTGCCAAATCCGGCGATTGGGTTGAAGCGCGACCGGTCGTGACGCGAACAACCCGCAACCTCGTGTTCGCCGAGACTATATTGGTCGCTGGACCGCGATCTCTACTCACTGCGTCGGCGGTTTTCAAAACCCTGAGCCGCCGCCGCACCCCTGTCCCGCAAACCCAAGAACATGGAGAACCGTGATGTACGGCAAGAAAGAAGTGGGCCCCCAGCGCTTTCGCGAGGATCTCGGTCGGTACTACGAGGACTTCACGATCGGCGATGTCTACGAGCACCGCCCCGGGCGCACGGTGACTGAAACCGACAACATCTGGTTCACCAACCTCACCATGAACACTCACCCGGTGCACTTCGATAACGCCTACGCAAGCAAAAGCGAATTCGGCAAACCTCTGGTCAACTCGGCGTTCACGTTGGCGCTGGTGGCGGGGATGAGCGTCAGCGACACCAGCCAAAAAGCCATCGCCAACCTCGGTTGGGACAAGATCAAGCTCACGTCACCGGTTTTCGTGGGCGACACGCTCTATGCGGAAAGCGAAGTTCTGGCAAAACGCGAATCCAAGTCACGTCCGACGCAAGGCATCGTCACCATCAGGACCACCGGTAAGAAAGATGACGGCACGGTGTTCATGACTTACGAACGCGCCTTTCTTGTGCCCAAGCGCGGCCACGGCGTCGACGACCTCGCCAACTATTAAGTCGGCGTCTGCGGCCTAACCACCGATCCGGCCGGTTGTTTCGCGCAAGCGCTTAATCAGCAACCGAATCAGGCCGACCGAAAACAAGTCAGCGCCGGCGAGTTTCTGATTGATGTCGTCTTTCGAAAAGACCGCGCAGATCGTGTCGTCGGCGGTGCGTGCCGTGGCCGATCGGGGGTTGTCGTCCACCAGGGCCATTTCGCCAAACACATCGCCCGGGCCCACTTTGTCGACCACTTGTTCATTTCCGTCGCGCTCGACCACAATCTCGACGCTGCCGGATTTGATCAAATAGGCTGATTCCGCGGCATCGCCCTGACTGAAGATCACCGTTCCTTGCGAGAACACGCTGAATTCAAGTTCATCATCCATCGCCGGTCTTCCTTTGTTGGTTGATCGATGCGACCGCTAGACGCGTTCCAACACCACCGCAATGCCCTGACCGACGCCAATGCACATCGTGCACAGGGCGTACTTACCGCCGCGCCGGTGCAACGACCGCGTCGCCGTCAGGGCCATGCGCACCCCGCTCATCCCCAACGGATGACCAAGCGCAATGGCCCCGCCGTTGGGGTTCACGTGTTCCGCGTCATCGGGCACGCCGAGGTCGCGCAGCACGGCCAGCCCCTGGCTGGCAAAGGCTTCGTTAAGTTCGATGACGTCCATGTCGCCGATGCTCAGCCCGGCTTTGGCCAACACCTTGCGCGTGGCCGGCGCAGGGCCAAATCCCATGATGCGCGGCGCCACACCGGCCGTGGCCATCGCAACGATGCGTGCTTTGGGCTCAAGGCCATTGGCTTTCGCGGCGGCCTCGGTGGCGATGATCATGGCACCGGCGCCATCGTTGACGCCCGATGCATTGCCCGCAGTAACTGAACCGCCCTTGCGGAAAACCGATTTCAGTTTGGCCAAGCTTTCGATGCTGACATCGGCGCGCGGGTGCTCGTCGGCATCCACAACAACAGGGTCGCCACGCCGTTGCGGGATCGTCACGGCGACGATTTCCTCGGCCAAGATCTCCCGCGCCGCACTGGCGCGTTGTTGGCTGCGCAACGCGAACGCGTCTTGATCTGCGCGCGATATTTGAAAATCCTCGGCGACATTCTCCGCCGTCTCGCCCATCGAATCGACGCCGTGCGCCTCTTTCATCTTGGGATTGATGAACCGCCACCCCAAGGTCGTGTCGTAGACCTCGGCTTTGCGCGAAAACGCGGCGTCTGCTTTGCCCATGACGAATGGTGCGCGCGACATGCTCTCGGCGCCGCCGACAATCCCCATCTCGGCATCGCCGCTGCGAATGGCCCGCGCCATCGTGCCCGTCGCATCCAGTCCTGAACCGCACAACCGATTGATTGTCGCACCGGGAATTGTGTCCGGCAGTCCTGCCAGCAACAGCGCCATCCGCGCGACATTGCGATTGTCTTCGCCCGACTGGTTGGCGCAGCCATACAGCACATCATCAAGCTGATCCCAATCGACGCTCGGGTTGCGCCGCATAAGTTCGGTCAAGGGCAGGGCCGCAAGGTCGTCGGTGCGCACACCAGACAAGCCGCCGCCGTAGCGGCCAATGGGTGTGCGGATCGAATCGCAAATGAAGGCGTCAGACATGCAAGAAGTCCTCGGGGCTATTTGTTGGTTTTGTCGAACTTATCCCGTCGTCGCACGCCAAGCAGCATTTTCTGCTCCAAGTGGCCCCGTAAGGCTGTGTAGAACGCCTGCAGGAAGGCGCCCGGCTCGACGGGGAGGTGGTCGGTCGCCCGCCATTTGATTCGACGTTGGATACGCCGCGCCACTTCGGCTTGCCATTTGGTGGAGTTCTGTCCACCGGTGCGCAGGACTTCTTCAAGCGTTTGCAACTCGTAGATGCCGTAGACGTCGAGCTGCTCTTTGGTGAACGTATAGGTCGCCGCGCCGCCGCGCCGCGTTCGCCCGGCGCTCGCGATATCGCGCAGTAACCCGGCACGCGGCATCTCAATCACCCACGTGCCGCCAACAATGTCGCCCGCCCGCAGCCGATCTTTGTTGAACAAAGGCAGCAACACCAGAATGCCCATCCAGCCCAGCGTCGCAAAAGACGCGAGCGTGCTCGTATTGCCAAAACTCAGCGCCAGCAATGTCACCGCAGGCACAAAGAACTCGACCTCGCGCATCAGATTGCGGGCGATGATGGCCTCGGTCGCCAGGTGCCCGCCGCGCCGATCGACCACCTTCAGGCCCATCATCCGTTTACCGGGCGTTGCGCCGCGCGCTCGTGCCTCGAAAAAAATGAAGTAGAACGATTTCAGCAAAAAGAACGCGACGATCCACAGCGAGGTCACCCACAAATCGCGCCCGTCGCCGGATATCGCTACATTGGCCACGACAGTCAACGCGATCATCGCGCCCCCCAGGATGACGAGGTCAATGGCGAACGCCCCGGCGCGACTGCCCCGATCCGCAAGCCGCACACGGATCGGCACGCCCTCTGGCGTGGTGATCGTGCGTACCGAAGGGTCGGGCCGGCTGAATGTCGCAGCCGTGGTCATGCCGACCCCCGGCGCGGCCAGAAGAAATAGACGATCAGGCAGGCCGCGGTGATTGCCGCCACCGTGAACCGCTCGCCCGTATCGATGATGGTCTGCCGGCCGAATCCTTCCAGCAGTCCGGCAAGGAAGAACAATATCACCGCGCCGATGGCGATCCGCGCGGCCACGCGCCCCGCCCGCATCACTTCGGCCAAACGGGGTCGCTCTTCCGGCAGCGCACGCCCAAAACGCCCCACAGCGGTCCACAACAAAGCCGCCAGCGCGAGGCACAGAATTAACGTTGGCGCCAGGAACGGCGGCCTAAACGCGGCCTGCCAGACTTCGTTGCCGTCGATGAACCCATGAATGGTTTCGTCAAACACCACAGCACTGCCCGGCGGCGTGGCGGCGGCGAACAAGTTGATCGCCACCTCAAGATTGTTACCGTTATCGATCCCGTGGTTGTTGAGAATATCCGGATCGCTCAACACCCAAATCTGCTGGTTGCTCCGATCAATCCGGCCCAACAATACGCCCTCGGGGGCCGACAAAATCGGTGTCATGATCCCGCCCGATAGCGTCATCAGCTGCGCGATGCCAAGAGACGGTGCGATCCCCGTCGCCGACGTCCATTGGGTGACCCTCGCGCGCCGCACGCCGATCCGATCTTCGGCCCGTGCCAGGACGTCCATCGGCCAGCTCTCGGCGTAAAGATCGGCGTGCCCGATCCAGCGGCTGTTCTGATCGGCGCGTTCGCCGGCCCATTTCGGCAACACCACGATGACCCGCGGCGCTTCCAATAGCGTCGTGAAGAGGTGTTCGCCCTGCGCCGTCGGAAAAGGTTCCGCCAGTACCAAAGTTGTACCAGCGCCGATCTTCCGCGCGGTCCCGTTCGTGCTCACCACCACCGGAAATCCATTGTCACGCAGCGCCTCGATCAAGCTGCCGTAGCCGATCGCAGAGCGCGAAAACGTGCTGGGCTCAACCGTCCGACGGCCCAACCCATCACCGAAAACACTCAGAAAAAAACTCGCGGTCGCCGCCAGACCGCCGACAACCAACAGGATCATCAGCGTGCGTCGGGAAAAGATGCCCTCGACGTCGTTCATCGTTGTGCCTCGCCGCCCTCGATTTGCGCCAAGCTGGCGACGCACGCGTCGTATTCTTTGACCGTCGCGGGTCGCCCGGCGAAGTGCACAAACTCAACCGCGCGCACGATCGTATCGAGGGGCTTGATTGTTTCAGGAGCATTGCGGACGGCCTGAACAATCTCCCGCGAGGTGAGGTCGGGGCTGATTTCGCTCGCCGCACGGTGTCGCACCCGCGCCACGGCGGCGCGCAGCATGACGCGCACTGCAGCCCCATAGTCGCCCGCCTGGGCGAGGCGTTCCCATTCGGTCAGCGGTCGGGTCGGCGCTGTCGGTGCCGCGGTCTCGACCGCCGCCATGTCGTGTTCGGCGATGGCCTCGCTTGGTGTTGGGGTTGCCGCAACCACTTTGGGCGGTGGCCGGTTGCGGCGCAATTTGAAGCGCAAGCGCAGCCGCCGAAACAAGATGAACAACCAGAACAAAAAGAAGGCCACCACCACGGCCAGCAGGGTCCACAGCACCGCGCGGCCGATCGCGGTCATGTCAGGCGGGGGGCCGTCCGGTGGCGCGCGCGTTTCGCGCGGCGGGGGAGGGGGCCGCACATTCTCCGGCTGGGTCGCGTCATTATTAGCCGTTCGGCCCGGGCTGCCTTCGCCCGATCCTCGTCCGCCACCACCGCCACCGCCACCGCCGAGCGATAGGCCACCGCCACCGCCACCGCCACCGCCCGACGAATTGGCGATACCGCCCGGTTCGTCGGGCATGGCGCGCTGATACTGTGGCTCGCTGCCGCGAAGCGCGAGAAACAGAAAGACCAGTACGACCGAACCGGCCGCTGCCGAGCCAAAGAGGACGTTTCGCATGGGATCAGGCTATCCTAGGTCGGCACGACGCCAAAGTGGGGCGCATCGGCGAATATGTACGGACCAGCGGCGAAAACCAGGGGCCTAATCGGCTTGATCAATCAGGCCAGCGGACCCCACGCCACAACAGGAGAGACCGGATGACGGACCTTTTAGACATCGCGATTGAACCGCTCACCCCCGAGGCGTTCGCGCCCTTTGGCCAAGTCATCGGTCGGCGCAACGAGACGCCGCTATTCGAAGGCGGCAACGCAAAGACCTGGGGCGTTGACTTCGAGATCGACGGCAAGATGGAACTACACTTCGCCGATTTCACCTATCAACCGGTTCTCGAGTTCTCCGTCGTCGAACGCCACTTTGCCGTCACCCAAGCTTTTGTGCCGCTCAACAACGATGCCTCGGTCACCGTATTCGCAGCCCCGACCGATCCCGATCCCGCCGCTATCCCCACGGCCAATGATTTCCGCGCGTTCTACATCGATGGATCACAAGGCGTGATGATGTGGAAGGGGACTTGGCATTCCAGTCGGTTCCCGGCGCATCGCCCCTCGGCGACCTTCGCCTTCCTCACTGACACCGACACCACCTCGGAGCTCACCGAGATGCTCGCGGGCAAGCCGGGCAAGCTCACGCAGTTGGTCGACTATGAAAAAGACCACGGCCAGCGATTTCGCCTGACCGATCCGCAGGGCCTGATGGGCGGCTAGGCCGACGCGCGTTTCACCATGCTGCGGGCGATGATGAGCTTTTGTATTTCGCTCGTCCCTTCGTACAAACGGAACAGCCGCACATCGCGGTAGAAGCGTTCGATCCCATGATCGGCAATGTAGCCCGCACCGCCGTGAACCTGCACCGCGCGGTCGGCCACCCGGCCGACCATTTCTGTCGCGAACAATTTGCAGCACGCGATTTCTTCGGTGACGTCTTCGCCCGCATCGCGCCGCCGCGCCGCATCCTCGATCATCGTGCGCGCGGCATATGATTCGGTGCGGCTATCGGCCAGCATCGCTTGGATCAACTGAAACTCGCCGATCGGCTTGCCGAACTGCTGGCGCTCCATGGCATAACGTGTGGCTTGATCGACAAGGCGTTCAGCAATACCGGTCGCCACCGCCGCGATATGCAACCGCCCGCGATCCAGCACCTTCATCGCCGTCTTGAATCCTTGGCCCTCAACGCCGCCCAGCAACGCCGAGGCCGGGATGCGGCATTCGTCGAACACCACATCGGCGGTCAGGCTGCCGTGCTGTCCCATCTTCTTGTCGGGCTTGCCGATGGTCAGCCCCGAACGCGGTGCCTCCACCAGGAATGCCGACACCCCGCGCGCGCCTTTTTCGTCAGGGTTGGTGCGGGCCATCAAGGTGAACAGGCCCGCCCGTGGTGAATTCGTGATGAACCGCTTGGTGCCGTTGATGACGTATTCATCGCCCTCGCGCCGTGCGCTCGTTCGCAACGCGCCGGCGTCCGATCCGGAGTCGGGCTCGGTCAACGCGAACGAACTGGTTATCTCGCCGCTGGCTAGGCCCGGCAGGTAGGCATCGCGCTGCGCGTCGGTGCCGTCCAGCACAATCCCTTGCGAGCCGATCCCGACGTTGGTGCCGAAGGCCGATCGAAAAGCCGGCGAGGTCCAACCCAACTCGAACGCGATCTGCACTTCCTCGACGCTGTTCAGTCCCAGACCGCCATAGGCCGGCGGAATGGTCAGGCCATAAAGGCCCAGCGCGCGCATCTCATCCAACAGCGCGGCCGGAATTTCATTGCTCTCCCCGACCTCAGCTTCGTGCGGTACCAACCGCTCGCGGACAAACCGTCGTACGCTGTCGCGCAATTGGGTGAAGGTCTCGGGATCTAGGGCCACGCACTCAACTCCTGTCGGCGGAAGGTCGCGCGATAACAGCCGATCCGGTCCGTCCCCGCAACTTTCTCTTACAGCGAGCCGAGGAAGGTGAGTAGCGCCGCCCGCTCGTCTGCCGGTAACGTGCGAAACGCCTCGCGCGAAGCTTCGCCCTCGCCACCGTGCCACAGAATCGCTTCGGCGATATCGCGTGCGCGTCCGTCATGCAGCAAAAACGTGTGCCCATTCACCGCTTCGATTAGTCCGAGGCCCCACAGCGGCGTTGTCCGCCACTCCGACCCCGAGGCCAAAAAGTCGGGCCGTCCGTCCGCAAGATCCGGTCCCATGTCATGGAGAAGAAGGTCGGTAAAAGGCTGGATCGTTTGCCGTGCCGCGATCGGATTGGGGTAATCGCCGGTCACCATGCTGGGGG
>Ga0055584_100002991_pt1 | contig 16725 bp, 12 predicted proteins | sample OSDHelmetaG_FD_58716 | JGI IMG/M metagenome (GOLD analysis project Ga0055584, IMG submission 58716) | Pelagic marine sediment microbial communities from the LTER site Helgoland, North Sea, for post-phytoplankton bloom and carbon turnover... | ecosystem: Environmental > Aquatic > Marine >... | reverse complement strand
TGAGTCACGCATACTTGCCCTTGCCGGCGGCGTTGGCGGTGCCAAATTGGTTGCTGGTCTCGATCAGCATCTCGCGGCGCTCGGCGACACCCAGCTAGACGTCGTCGTCAATACCGGTGACGACTTCGAGCATCTCGGTTTGTATATCGCACCTGACCTAGATTCAGTGACCTACGCACTCGCCGACTTAAACGATCACGAGCGTGGTTGGGGTATGCGCGGGGAGACCTGGCAATTTATGCAAGCGCTCGGGCGTATCGGCGGCGAAACATGGTTTAACCTCGGCGACCAAGACCTCGCCACGCACATTGAACGCACGCGCAAACTAGCTACCGGACACAGTCTGTCGTCAGCCACCCAGGCGCTAGTTGAGAACTTGGGAATTCGCGCGCGGGTAGCGCCGATGAGCGATCAGCCGGTGCGCACGATGGTGCACACCGATGCAGGTACGCTTGCCTTCCAACACTACTTTGTGCGCGATCAATGCGCTCCTGTTGTGCGTGGCTTCGATTACGCCGGCGCGCAAACCGCGCAAGCGTCTGCGTTGCTGTGTGAGGCACTCGATGCGCAAACGCTACGCGCAATCGTCATTTGTCCATCGAACCCGTTTATAAGCATCGATCCAATGCTCGCGATTCCCGGCGTGCGCGATGCGATCTTGGCTGCCGGCGTGCCCGTCGTTGCCGTGTCACCAATCGTTGGCGGCGCCGCGGTCAAAGGCCCAGCCGCGAAAATGCTGCAGGAACTCGGTTTGGATGTCAGTGCACGCGGCATAGCGCATCACTACGGCGAGTTACTGAGTGGTTTTGTCATTGACACCACAGATGCCGAACTCGAGTCTGCGCTGGCACCGTTGCCGCTATTGGTGACCAATACGATGATGCGCGATGGCGACGACCGACGCCGGCTCGCACAAGAGGTATTGGCTTTCGCCGCCAGTCTTTAGCGCGAAACCATGCTGATGCGCAAAACGGTCCTATTCGATTTAGACGGCACGCTTGGCGATCCTAAAGTCGGCATTACCGCCTGTATCCAGTTCGCGCTGTCGGAACTATCGATTGCAGCGCCAAGCGCCGATGACCTCACCTGGTGCATCGGACCGCCGCTACACCTTAGCCTTGATCAACTCGTCGGGCCACGCTTGGGCGCGCAAGCCCTGCGCTTATACCGCCAACGATTCACTCAGATTGGCTAGCGCGAAAACCAGCTTTATCCACAAATACCGGCCGTTCTGGCCGCGCTTGCGCAAGCTAATATGGCGTTATATGTCGCTACCAGCAAAGCTCAAATCTATGCCCGGCAGATCGTCGAGCACTTCGGTTTGGCAAAGTATTTCGAACGCGTTTTCGGCGCGCAACTGGACCGAACCCGCTCCGACAAAACTGAATTGCTACGATTTGTACTCGTGGAAATCGGCGAGACCGCGCCCGCAACCATGATCGGGGATCGCTCGCACAATGCAGTGGGAGCGACAAACAATCATCTAGATTTTATAGGTGTCAGCTACGGCTACGGCACCTGCGAAGCGCCGGTGCGACGCAAATCGTGTCTTGTCCGCGCGCATTGTTACCGCTGCTGCTGTAGCCGAGCGAATTAGCGCCTTCGCCGCTCGCAACTACGATCCTTAGTCTCTAGGCCTGAGCTAGGCGCTCATGCCTGCAGCCAACTTTTGTAGTGCCGGGCATGCCCTGGCGCAAACATAGTCTCGTCGTCGAGCCTGGGATCAATCTGCGTGGGCGGGGGCAGCAAGTCATCGCAAATGAACAGCGCAACCTCAGTAAGCACACCGTTATCAATACTCAACAGGTCGGCATAACGTACCATCAAGATTTCGAGATTTAGGCTTGCAATAGCAACATCCCACAGCTCGCGCATCTGCACGTAGAGTTTCAAGGCATCACTCGGATGCAATAACAAGCCACTGGCGTCGCTGTTGGCATGGAATTGGACCAGCGCGCTTAAGACGGTGTCGTTCGGATCCCGCAGCACGCGCACCATTCGTGCATCCGGGAACAATTCTAGCCATAGATCTAAATCGGCAAGACCAAGTGTCGCCACCTCAACGAACGGCCCCGTGTCCGAGCCTTGAGATCGCTCGTGGTAATACGACCTTAAGTCCTTGAGCACAGCCTCTAGCGGACGCTCAGAGTCTGCTTCGGCGCGCGCTTTAAGCTCACGTATGCGCTGCCAAACGTCGCGCTCTATTCCAACATTCAATACCCCGCACGCGCGTAACATTGCGCCCAGTCGATGCGCGCCTGCGCCAGGAAAGCCGACCACAAACACCGGTGCTGGGATGCGATCCGCATCTTGCCGGCCCAGCGCTGTGTTACCGCACCTCGCCGCAATCGCCGCCGTTGCGGCCGTAAATTTAGCCGTAACGGTAGCGCTAGAAGTGATCTGCCTAGTAATGCGCGCCGCGACTCGGTTGGCGCGCTTAAACGCCTTTATCGCATCATCGTAGTCCTCAGTTGCATCGTGGATAAAGCCAATCTCTCGATACATCGCAACTTGCTGCGCAGCCGGCAACTCCGCATGCAAATGCACCAGCAAGCGCCGCATAGCTTTTTCGTAATGGCCTGCTCGGCGTTCAAGCCGCGCGGCAACGAGCTGCAAAGCGGGTGCTTTTGCGTCCACAGATAAACCTAATTTCACCGCATCCGACGCGGCTTGCAAGCGCCCCACCGCTTCCAATAACGCAGCTAAGCTGCTGAGGGTGGGAACATGCTTGGGGTGCAATCGCAGCGCTGCTCGATAGCTTGCAATAGCGGCGTCTGTCTGCCCGAGCCGGGCATGCACATTGGCACAATTGAGTACCGGCGCAACCTCATTAGGTGCCAGCACCCGTGATCTCTGCAGCGCGCCAAGCGCTCGTGCGAATTGCCCACGCAGCTGTAACGCTAGGCCGAGATCGTTGTGTAGGGCGTAATCGTCGGGGGCAGTCTCGATGGCCTTACGCAGGAAAATTATCGCCGCTGGCGCATCACCGCGAGCACGTGCAATCTGGGCGAGCAAATGCCACGCTTTGGTGAAGTCCGGGTGTACTTTTACAAGCGCGAGCGCGCCATCATGAGCATCACTTAGGTGGCCAGCACGGAAGGCGATAATTAGCGCAGCAAATGCAACGTTGGCGTCAGCTGTAGTCGGTTGCTCGCCGCTACGAAGTTGAACCTTGCCGTGCTGCGTGCGCCAGTTTTCCATGTTGCCCTTATCGGTCTTCGAAAAAATTTGATTGTCTTGCATGCGGCGCATTGACCACGCCGATAGCATGCGACAATCCAGCCAATGAGAGCACCAACACCGCTCGCCCCAACCTAAGTCTACTGCGAGATGGGCACAATGAACCGCGCGTTAAACCGCAAAGCGACGCGGTGGCAAACTCATCGCGACGCTCACACCAGAATCGAACGCCCCGTTCAGCGGTGGGCGCGCCCAGGGTGGGCGCATTGCGAGTATGTTAAGCGATGAGATAGCGTCACGCGGGCTTATTTGCCTTGGTTATTCCTTTCATCGGCCAGCGAGCCGCCATGCTTGCGAGCTATTCGCTTACCGAGCCTGCAAACGCGCAGCTTGGTTTTGCCAATGACAGGGCGACACTTTGGGAAGTACCAAAGGTTTCAGTCAGGTATTCACTATCAACGCAAATAACGCAGCATCGGATGGAGAGATCTTGCATGTTTGAGCCGGACTTGGCCGTTGAAATCGCCACCACGGAGGCAACCATCCTGAGTAACATCGAGCAAACGCCACCAGCCTCAGCCGAGCCAGAGTTAGTAGAACTGTTTGCACGGCTGACACGGGCCACGGCGCCGTTGGAGCAAGCGGAAACTGAAGACCGAATTTGGGCGGTTTGGATGCGTCACGCGCGTGCCGATCTAGATCAACAAATGAACGCCGCAGTCGCCGCAATGGCGGCACGTGACAATGATCGTGGCGAGCAGCTACTCAATGCTGTTCTCGCCCTTGCACCGGCGTGGGCCGAAGCCTGGAACAAGCGCGCCACCTTGCGCTTCCTCGCTGGGCGAGCGCGCGAGAGCGTGCTGGATATTCGCAAGACCCTAGAGCTGGAGCCGCGCCATTTTGGCGCGCTCGCAGGCCTTGGGCAGATTTGCTTGCGTGCCGGCGACCACGAATCCGCTCGAATCGCCTTTCAGGCTGCGCTACGTAGCAATCCTCATTTGGCGTCGATAAGCCAGATGCTGCGCGCGCTCGAAACGCAGGCGCCGCGCACAATGCACTAAGTTGCGCGGGCAGATTGGCGCAAAACGCATCCGATCCTGCAATATCTGACAGTCACGACCTCCGCCTGTACTGAGACAGGTAACGCAGTTGTCGGCCCATCCAGCAACACTATCTGCGTCTCAATAATCATTGCACGTGCAAGCGCGCCGCGCGCAACTTGATCGCGACGTAGCCAAGAATGCAAAGATTGGACAGATTGAAAACAACGCCAGCATAGAACGCGGGCGCATACGAGCCGCTTAAGTCGAAGGAAACGCCACCGAGTCCAGCGCCAAGCGCCATACCGATGGTGCCAAAAAAGACCACCAGCCCTGTGCGCGCTCCCGTGCCTTTGGACGTAACATGCTCGCGAATGATCACCGGATAGCTAGGCAACACACCACCGTAGCCAAGGCCAAATAGAGCAGAAACGAGATAGAGCGCAGTCAGTGATTCTGCGCTCGGGAACATGCCGAGAGCCACCGCCTGCGTAACGGAAAACATCATCAGGCCAATAATTGCGCCGAAACGATGGCTCAGGAAGCCAATTCCAAACATGCTGCTTAGCGCCGCGCAGATCAGCATGACCGCCAACAGCCGTGCGCCGTGGATTGGGTCGTAACCAATGTCACTCGCGTGTGACAGTAGGTGCGCTAACGGCAACGACATCGCAACGCAGCAGCCGACGATGGCGACACACAGCAATGTCGTGAAAGTCTTGTCAGAAAACGCTGCCGGATTTTCCGGGCGCATATCGATATTCTTGCCTGCCACCACGTGCGCACGCTTGCGCAAGAAAACGGCGCTCATTGGGATCATGGTCACTAACACGAACACGCCGTAATAGAACGATGTCTCGCGCCAGCCTACGGTGGCAATTCCGTGTTGAAAAATCGCTGGCCAAGACGCGCCAGCGATAGCTTGACCGCTGCCAACGACGCCTACGGCCATGCCACGCCGAGTTTCGAACCAGTGCGAGATATTTACCATTAACGGTGAGAATAGCGTCGCGCGCCCGGCCAGCCCCATCATCAATCCGTAAATAAGGTAGAGCTGCCACGCCGCCTGAACGTCACGCGTGAGCACCCCACCGAGCCCAATCATTAGCGCGCCCAAACAGGCAGGTCGTGCCATCCCTGCACGGTCAAGCCAGTAGCCCATCAAGATGCCACCGATGCCGCCGCCGAGATACTGCAATGCATAAGCGACCGATGGCACAGTACGTGGCCAATCCAGCTCCAGCGAAATTGGCTTCATTGCCGAGACCAGCAGATACACACTGCCAGTCCCTACCACCATCATGTACAGCGATGCTGCCAGAACCACATATGGGTACCAGGAATAGTCTTCGCCTTGCGGCGAAGTATTCAACTACCGCTCCAAAATTGGTGCTGCTGGGACAGCATTCGCCAAGCGCGCCGGGCGAACGCATACCCGCAGCATGTACACCCAGTCACTCCAGCCACCTTGTAGTGCGTTTGCAATATTTGTATCTCGCTAAAAGACTAAGGTCTGGCAACGGTCAACTCCGCCCGCCATCAATATGCTGCTAAGCAGCACGCGCCAATCGAGCTTCGCGGTGCAAAACATATAGACCGCTAGCAACAACTAACGCGGCCCCGAGCAATGTAACCAAGTCCGGAAGTTCATCCCATACTGCCCAACCCAAAAGCATGCCCCACACCAAGGCCGTATAGTCGATTGGTGCCAGCACGCTAGGCGACGCATAACGGTAGCCTTGTACTAGACAATAGTGACCCAAGCCTACTGCGACCCCGGCGGCAAACATCAACAGCACGTCGCTTGTGCTCGGTGTGACCCAGTCAAGCGGCGCGATGGCGCCACTAACAAGCAAAACAGCCGCCGCAGTGTAGAACATCATCGTGCCGGTGCCTTCGCTGGTCGTCAGTCGACGCGTTTGTATCACCATGCAGGAATAACAAAAACTCGCCGCGAGCGCCGCGAGCCCACCAAGGTTAAACGCAAGGCCAGATGGGCGTAGCATCACCAGCACACCAACAAAACCGATCACACATGCGGTCCAGCGGCGAAAGCCAACCTTGTCGCGCAAAATTACCGTAGATAGCGCGAGCGTAAACAGCGGCGATGCCATAACTAAGGCCATCACATCGGCCAGCGGCAATCGCGCAATTGCAGTGATAAACAAGGTCACCGTCACGACATTCAAAATGCAGCGTAAGCCGTGATCCCACGGGCGCTTTGTTGCAAGCCGTTCGAATCCGCCGTCTGCACGCAGCACCAGCATCGCAATTAACGCGACCACCGTGCCGCGAATCAACAAGATCTGCATGGTCGAGTAGCCACTAGTGAGCCACTTCAAAATAGCATCTTGGCCTGACATCAAAGCAATCGCAGCCGCTGTGAAGGCGATCCCAGCTAGTGGCCTATTGCCTTGAAGAAGTTCAGGTGCAGACATTGATTTCGTCTGATAAGCGACGTTGGCGCGGCGTCTCATATTGTGACCGAGGCCGACAACAGTAGGCTTACGTTACATTGTTAGTAGCGAATAATCGCTAGACCCTGCACCGTGTAAGTCAACTCGGCTGCGAGGTGCTGGTGCGTACACGGCAGTGCTTGCCCCGACAACAATCTGTCGTCAACAACAATGCGCTTCACAACAGGTGCCAACAGCCATGAATAGCCCCGTAAACGCAGTGCCACGCGCAGCTGAACCGGTAGTCGTTGAACCCGGTCTGGTTTCACTCGCCACGCTGGCCGAGATCTATTGGCACCAGCCGCCGGTGGCGGTGCACCGGGATGCGCAAGCAGCAGTGGCAAAGGCAGCACAGCAAGTGTTGGCAGCCGCGCAGGCGGATGCGCCTGTTTATGGGGTCAATACCGGCTTTGGCAAACTCGCGGCGGTCAAGATCCCGGCCGCAGACACGGCCCGATTGCAGCGCAACTTGATTCGCTCTCACTGTGCCGGCGTCGGCGAGCCACTGTCCGCGCGCGTCGTGCGTCTGGTTATCGCATTGAAATTAATTTCATTAGGGCGCGGCGCATCAGGTGTGCGCTGGTGTGTTATTGAACAGCTCGAAGCGCTACTGCATCACAACATTCACCCAGTCGTGCCTGGCCAAGGCTCGGTCGGTGCATCTGGAGATTTGGCGCCGCTCGCACACATCGCCGCAGTGCTGATGGGTGAAGGCGAAGCCGTCGTTGCTGGCACTCGAATGAGTGGTGCCGATGCACTTGCCAGTGCTGGAATCGCGCCTATCGAATTGGCTGCTAAAGAGGGCTTGGCATTAATCAATGGGACCCAGGTATCAACTGCGCTCGCGTTAGCCGGGTTATTCGAAACTTGGCGCTGTGCGCGTGGCGCGATTATCACCAGCGCCCTGTCCACAGAGGCGATCATGGGCTCTACCGCGCCACTACGCGCTGAAATTCATGCTTTGCGCGGACATGCCGGTCAGATCGACGTCGCGCATGCACTACGCACGCTGATAGATGGATCGGAGATTCGCGATAGTCATCTCGAAGGTGACGAGCGAGTTCAAGACCCCTATTGCATCCGCTGCCAGCCGCAAGTTGCTGGTGCATGCCTCGATCTATTACGCAATGTAGCCGCTACACTCACGATTGAGGCCAATGCAGTAACGGACAATCCCTTGGTGTTGACGGAAGCTGAAGTCATCGTGTCTGGAGGCAATTTTCACGCCGAGCCGGTCGCATTCGCGGCCGATCAAACGGCACTCGCGATCGCCGAGCTCGGCGCAATAGCACAGCGCCGCGTGGCGATGATGGTAGACCCGACCTTGAACTTCGGCTTGCCACCGTTTTTGACCCCAGACGCGGGGCTTAACTCTGGTCTAATGATCGCGGAAGTAAGTTCCGCGGCGCTGATGAGTGAGAACAAACATCTCGCCGCACCGTGTTCAGTGGATTCCACGCCCACATCAGCGAACCAAGAAGACCACGTATCCATGGCGTGTCACGCTGCACGCCGTCTGGGTCCGATGACAGACAATCTCGGACGCATCCTAGGTGTGGAATTACTGTGCGCCACCGCCGGCATCGGCTTTCGACGGCCATTGCGCACAAGTCCCGTCTTAGAGCAGGTGTTAGCGCTGTTCCACAGCCACGTAGCACCGATAGACGTTGATCGCCCGTATGCTCCCGATATCGAGATTGCGGCCACACTGATTCGCAATGACGCAATCAACATCCGCGCGGCTGACGATGCACTGCCAAAGCTCGTGCGCTGATGCTCAGCTAGAGCGTTGCTGGTTCGGCTAAGGCAACGATAAGCGCTGCTTCCACCCTGCGCCCAGCAGTTTCGGGGTCACCTCCGAGCAATGCCAAGCACTGCGGCTCCAGCCAAAATTCAATCCGCTCGAAGGAAGCTTCATCAGCGCTACGCGCTGGGCGCAATGTGCCACCCAATTCCTGCGGCGCCCGCTCGAGTCGGCTCACCAGCTGCCCGACGACTTGGTCAATGATGACTTTCTCACTAACCTCAGACACATTCGCCGAGTGCCCTAATTGCGCGACCGTAGCCGGTGGTAGACGCAACAATAGGTAGCAGCCGCGCAGCGCATGCGAGCTGGCGCGAGCGTCAGCACGATTTTGTGCGCCACCGCGACTCAATCTCTGTGCGGTTCGCGCATACAGCGGCCAACATGCAACAAGTCCGCCGATAAGCACCGCGGTGTGGACCAAGGCATAGCGCAGCAAGAGTTGGTCGTACGGCAATAGATTTTGGCGATCCGGGCTCAGCAAGAACTGCAGGCCTGAGAAAGTCTGGCCGTATTTATGCAGCGCCGGCTCTTGAGCTATTAGAACCAGCGTGAAGCCCATCGGTACACTCAATAGATAAAGCAGGATCGAGGCGAACTGGCGCGCGCCGCTCACTCTGAATAAATCGTGGGCCAGCCGATGCAGCGCCCCGAACAACACCACAATCCACAAGCCGACAGCGACGCTACTGTAAAGCGTGCCACCATCACGCATCAGTTCCACCAGATTGTCGGTATCGGTAAGTTCGACCACGACCACGTGACCAATCCCTATAGCGACCGCGACCAACAGTATGGCTTTGCTGCGCACAAAACGGGCTTCGGGGCTTTGCGTTAAAGACCAAGCAATAGCAATTTGCACGAGCACAATCGGCAACGCCAGACCACAAAAACGCGCCAGCTCTTCGAAGTGCCATGGCCAAGCCAATACTGGGCTACCGACGATGTCATGTAGCGCTTCGTTCGGCACCGTGAAGTGCAATAACCACCAACTCACAAGAACCAGCGGCAGCGCAAACAGCGCCGGGGCTGACAAGGCCCGAACACCAAAGTACTGGCGCACCCAATGCACCACCACAACCGAGCCTGCGCAAAGCATCACAGCAACGAGATTTAAGCGAAACCCTACGAGCCATGGCGCAATATCTGCGTCGAACAACTCTTTAACGTTGTACGGGACACTGGGCAAGGTCGTGGCCATCGCCACAATTGCGCCACCGATGAATGGTAGTACCAAGAAACTCAGCAGCAACGCAGGCAAGCGCGACGAGGTCTCGGAAGTCTGCGACCGGGGCGGTTCTACCGACGCTGGCGACTCAGCGCCTATGACGCGCCGCGCAGCAACATGCGCGCCGCCGATGCCAATGCACACAAACAGCAAATCACCGAGATCGAAGTACTTGTGCGCTTGAAACAACTGCACACATTCAAGCATCAAATTCGCCAACGCGCCGAATAGTAAAGCCAACCAAAGGGAGCGCCCATAGAGCGCAAATACCAGGCCAAAAGGCGCGAACAGAAATATTCGCCGCAAGGCCTGTGACAAAGCGTTGTATTCAGAGCCGGTGTAATACGAACCCAGCGGCACCGAGAACAAAGATTCAATACCAGCACGCGCAGCTTCGACCGAAAACGAGAACTCGTACGGATACCAATAGAGACCGGCAAGTAACATCAGCCAGCAGCCACAAATGCTCAGCATCGTGCCGGTGCCGCGCGTCGGCGCCCTCCCATCGAGCAGGCGCGTATGGCCCGAAAGCGAGGTCTGCCTTCGCTTCGATGCGAACTTGCGCATAACTAACGCAACCGGTAATGCGCTCACCATCGCCACCAACACATCGCGTAGGTCCGAATAGCGACTGAACACAAACAGCTGCGCGAATTCAACAAACGCCGCCGCCAAGCCAACCACGGCGGCAATCGCGATGGCGCGCGTAGACACTCGCAGGTACACGAGCACGGCAATAGGAACCCAGGTTAAGCTGTCGGTGGCGATATCGGCTAATGTTTTTGCCCACTGCCCGGCGTCAAATCTAAACGGGTTAAGTTCGATCCGACCAAGCTTCCACTTTTGGTACAGCTCGCCTGGGCTTATGGTTAAATCGAGCGGCAACACTGAATAGATGACAAGAAAAATTACGTAGTACCACAAAAACGTAGTCAGGCGACCGTGTACCGAAGCGGCAGCATTCCAGGCGTCATAGGCGCGCGAGAACCTTGCGCGTCCTGCGGTCCACACGACCACGCCGCACAGCGCCCCGAAGGCTTGCGCAAAAACATCATTTTGAGAAACGGTGCGAGCGGGAAAATAAATCTGGATAAATTCGATGCCAATGCCAAGCCCCAGGCACAGACCTAGAACCAAGATGCTAACAAGCACTCGCGCAGCGCCGCTGGTTAACACATGGGTCGCAGCACCAAACCACAACGCACTGATCGGGACGAACAAAAGAAAATTGGCAACCCAATCTGAGCGCCGATCGACGCCGAGCTGCAAAAAAGGGATGCGCGAGAACCTGGCGAGCGCCGCATCCAACGAGCGCGGCTGATAGTCGAACGGAACAAGGCTGCCGTAAACGACAAACGCGGTATAAACCAAAGCAACGATGGCCAACCAACGAGCAAAGCGCGCCGCGCGGGCGTGATGAGCGTTGGTATCCACTTAAGGCGCTCTGCGCGTCGCAGCCCTACCGGGCTCCAATAACCACTCTACAAACATCTCGGACATCCCTGAAACGATCTAGGCCTAGAGAAATTCATGTGCACGACCAGCATTTCGCTACTGCAGCAGCCGCGGCGGCGTTTCGGTCTCCGCAAGTCATTACTAGCGAGCCTGTAGCCACCGCACCACGCCAGTTTTACTTGAGGCCCAAAGCAGTCACTGCCCGAATCAACAACAGTCTCCTATAATGATGCGCTTAAGTCTTGCGAACTAAAGGCATACAAACCGCCCACAGCGAAACCCAACCATGACAAACTCTCTCAGCGCGATAGCGCAAATCGAAGCAGCACTCAGTAGCAAGAGTCAATGGACAGCCAGCGCCGTAGCGGCGTTTTTGCTCGAAACACGCATACCTCTGCGCTTATCCACTACGAATTCTGGCGGGTACCCGCAAATCACCTCACTGTGGTTCGCGCTGCGGGAGCAACGCTTATGGTGTTGCACGCAAGGTAATTCGGTAGTCAGCCGGCACATTCAACGCGATGGACGTGCTGGATTTGAAGTCGCCGTGAACGATCCACCGTACTACGGTATCAGCGGCTACGGTCACGCCCGAATCGTTGATGGCGACGCGACTGAACTGCTCACACAACTCGTCGACGCGCAACTTGGTGAACGGGATCCAAAGCTCAAGGCTTGGCTGTTATCACGGGTTGCAAGCGAGGCCATCGTCGAAATTACCCCAGTGCACATTACCAGCTGGGATTTCCGCAAGCGCATGAGCGCGGGCTAGTGCCTTGGACGCATGTTAGTCTGGCAACAAATACAAATAATTCTCGTTGCCTGAGGTTCTACTCCAGGCAACAAACGCGACAGCACCTGTCTGCCGTCGTTCCATATAGAGAGAGAGGAGTTGCACTATGACAATGAAATTTTTGGCTAAAGTCGCCACGCCCGCACTCGCTGCAGTGTTAGCGTTGAGCGGTGTCGCACAAGCACAAGAAATGAAGTTTTTCCGCATCGGCACCGGCGGTGCCGGCGGCACGTACTTCCCAATTGGCGGTCTTATCGCTAATGCCATCTCTAGCCCGCCTGGCTCACGCCCATGCGACAAAGGCGGCAGCTGCGGCGTACCCGGCCTAGTCGCGATCGCGGTGTCCACCAATGCCTCGGTCGCAAACATGAATGCGATTCACGCTGGCCAGCTCGATGCTGGACTCGCTGGCGCGCAAAGTGTTACCCAGGGTTATAACGGCGACGGTAAGTTTGTTGGGAATAAGAAAGACAAAGTTCGCGTCATCGCTAATCTGTACCCCGAAGATATGCATTTGGTAACCCCCAAAGGCGTGCAACTAAAGAGCCTGACTGACTTGAACGGCAAGCGTGTTGGCGTTGCTGCCGCCGGTTCCGGCACCCAAGTGTCAGTGCGCATGATCCTTAAGCACTACAACATCAAGGCAGATGAAGCAGAACTCGGTCTATCGCAGAGCACACAACGGCTTGCGGACGGGCAGTTGGACGCGTTCTTCTACGCTGGCGGCACACCCTTTGCGGCACTCATTCAGTTGGGTTCAACCAAAGGCTTCGAGCTATACAAATTTAGCGCGGATGAACGGGCCCAGATCAACAAGATCATCCCCTACTACGTAGACTCCAATATCGGCAAGGGTACCTACGAATCCATCGGCTATGACGTACCAACACTTGCCGTGAATGGTCAGTTGGTCACCTCAGTAGAACAGCCAACCGATCTGATCTACAGCATCACCAAAGCATTGTGGAACAAGAACACGCGCAAATTGCTGGACAAGGGCCATGCCAAAGGCAAAGCCATCCAGATGGAATCTGCGCTCAAGGGTGTACTGATCCCATTGCATCCAGGTGCCGAAAAGTTCTACAAAGAAGTCGGCTTAATCAAATAAAGCCAAGCTAAATGTAGCCCAACGGCTACAGTGCGCATGCCATTTTTTGGCGCTGCGCTGCGCGTGCGGGTCGGACACTTCAGTGCCTGACCCGCAGCGACCTTTCCTTAAGCCAACCCTAATTTTATCAAGTCCAAACCATGAGCTTTGCGCGAGTCGCGCTAGGATGTCCTGCGTATGAATGAATTTGACGTCAAGAAAGCTGAAGAGCTTGAGCGCCAGTACGACTCTGGCTTGCAGACACGCGCCGTCGGGCCGCTACTCGTCAAATTTGTGTACCTGTTCTCGCTAGGCTTCGCCGCCTATCACTACATCACTGCTGGTACTGGTGTGCCGATTGATTATTGGCACATGGGCACGCACATGTCGGGCGTTATTTTGCTCGTGTTCATTGGCTATCCAGTGATCAAGAACGCCACGACGCTTGGGCTTCGCCCCAATTCGCTGTGGCGCTACGGCAACGTGCCCATCACTGATTGGCTGTTTATCGTCGCCGGCATCGCCGCATCGCTGTATGTCGGCGTGACCTGGTACGAAACTAATTTTGAACTGTTTGGTATGACATTCTTTCTACCAGAACAGGTCATCCGCCAAGGCGATCCGGCAAATATCGATGTCGTATTCGGGACAATCCTGATCATCGTGTTGTTGGAAGCAGTCAGGCGTACGCTTGGCATTATTGTGCCGATCATCATCTTGATCTTCACTGGCTACGCCATCTTCGGCCAGTACATTCCGATCCAAATATTGCGTCACCCTGGCATCAGCTGGGCGCAATACATCAACAACATGTACTTTCCTGCGGAAGGCATCTACGGCATAACGCTGTGGATCGTATCTACCGTCGTATTCCATTTCGTGTTGTTTGGCGTGCTGGCGCAACGCATGGGTCTGGGCCAGTTCTTCGTCGACATTGCCACAGTCATTGCCGGGCGCTACACCGGCGGGCTCGCTAAGGTCAGCGTCGTCTCGTCTGCATTCTTCGGTACGATTTCTGGCTCATCGATCGCCAACACCGTGTCAACCGGCTCGCTGACGATCCCAAACATGAAGCGCATGGGCTATCCGGGGCATCTGGCTGGCGGCGTAGAGGCGGCCTCCAGCGCGGGTGGACAAATAACGCCGCCAATCATGGGCGCTGCTGCCTTTGTGATGGCCGAGTTTCTGGAAGTGCCGTATACAACAATTGTCATAGCGGCGATTGTGCCCGCAGCAATGCACTACATTGGCGTATTGTCGATAGTCCATTTCCAGGCAAAACGGCTCGGGCTCAAAGGCTTACCGGCTGAGGAGATCCCCAAGCTACTGCACGTACTTAAGCGTGGCTGGCCAACAGCATTGCCGCTACTGGTATTGATTTATGTGCTATTTAGTGGCTTTTCCCCGCACATGGCAGCATTTTGGGGCATTACTAGCGCGCTTGCCGTGGGTTTCTTGAATCCAATGCACCGCTTGGGTCTGCGTGACGTGTGCGAAGGTGCAATTCTTGGCGTGAAGTACGCACTCGCCGTTGGCGCAGTATGTGCCGCCATTGGTATTGTCGTCGGCGTTGTGAACTCCACAGGTCTCGGCTTCCGACTCGGCTTCATGGTTACCAACAGCGCGCAAACCTTGGCCGAAAATCTACACCCGCTGATTGCGTGGTTCCCGCTTGCCAACTTCACCGTTGCGGACATAACACTATTCACCTCTCTTGTGATGATAGCGTTGACTTGCATCCTGATGGGCGCGGGGCTGCCGACAACGGCTCTTTACATCATGCTCGCGACTGTCGCTCAGCCAGCTCTTGGAAACCTCGGTGTGCCGCCACTCGCGGCGCATTTCTTTGTGCTGTATTACGGTGTGATTTCAGAGATTACGCCGCCGGTGTGCGCGTCAGCGTATGCAGCGGCGGGCATCGCGGGTGCGAATCCGTTCCGTACCGGGATCTCTGCGTTTTCACTCGGCACCGCCAAGCTGATGGTACCAATGGTATTCGTCTATTCGCCTGCAATGCTGATTGTTATCGAAGACCAATTCACCTGGACTGCGTTCCTGACCACGACAGTTAGTTGCGCGGTTGGCGTGTTCATGGTCGCGACTGCAGTGGCCGGTTATTTCCTATCGCCTCTGGGGCCACTTTCGCGCGCTGGCATGGTCCTCGCGGGTGTGTTGTTAGTCGCGCCAAACGTGACCAGTGACCTCTACGCGCTGGCCGTGTTCGCACCCGTACTTGCGCATCAGTGGATGACCCGTCCGTCTAAGGTGGCGGTGGCGCCAGCACCACTTGCACAAAGCTAAGCCATTGGTGGTGAGGCACTAAAACGGCGACCACGAGAAATACCAATGCATACAGACTTCGTGATCATTGGCGCTGGCGTGTACGGCGCAGCAACGGCCTGGCATCTGGCCCGCGCAGGCGCAAGCGTTGTTGTGCTTGATGAGCGCGATATTGCAACACGCGCTTCCGGCGGACCCGGACGACGTGGCGTGCGTGCGAACGGTCGAGACCTGCGAGAGTTGGCGCTTATGCCCGAGGCCTACGCGCTGTGGCCAAGCTTAGCCGAAGAGCTCGGCGCAGCCGAATTTTATCAGCGCTGCGGCCACTTGTTGTTAGCAGAAACGGACATTCATGCAAGTGCATTGCAAGCACGCGCTTGGATGCAGCGCGCACGCGGCGTAGCAACTGAATTTCTAAGTGGCGATGCAGCGCGTGAGCGCGAACCTGGCCTTAGCAAGGCTGTACGCGCGGCACTGCACTGCCCAGATGACGGTGTTGCAGACCACAGCGCGACAACTCGTGCCTACGCACGTGCGGCAAAAAGTCGCGGAGTTGAATTTAGGACCTTTACCAAGGCGCTGAGCATTGACGCGGCCAACGCACGCGCACGCGCCGTGATCACAACTAGCGGCGAAGAGTTTGTTGCTGGCGAAGCCGTACTTGTACTGGCCAACAGTAAGGTGGCGGCCTTGTTAAGTCCTTGGCAAACCTTACCAGTATGGAGCGAATGCCTGCAGGTGCTGGTAAGCGCGCCGCTCGAACAAGTCCCATTTCGACACCTAACCGGGCACGCCGGACGCACCATCTCGCTAAAAACCGAGGGTGCAGAACGCGTGATGATTTCCGGTGGCTGGCATGGCCACTGGGATCCGGTAACGGAAGACGGCGTCGCTATCGATAGCGCTATTGCTGGCAATTTAGCCGAGGCGATCGCGGTCTATCCTGAGCTTGAAGGTCTGCAAATAGACCTAGCCGACGCAAGTCATTTAGAGACCTTTACACCCGACGCCATTCCCATCATCGACCAGCTTCAGGCACTGCCAAATGTTTGGTTCGCCACCGGCTGGTGTGGTCATGGATGGGCGATCGCACCGGTGGTAGCCGAGAAACTGGCGGCTTGGGTACTGCACGGCAGCTGTGCCCAAGAGCTGGAACCGTTGCGCTTAGCTCGTTTCTATACCTGATGAGCGAGTTCGACAGCAGACCCGGGCGCCAACAACAAGACGCTAAGCTAACGCCAAAACGCTAGTCACTGCGTTGCGCGTTGGCCAAGCCACAAGCCGACCTGCCGCTTTTTGAACTCACGCAGATAGTTCGTCATCACGGCATGAAACGGTATAGTTCAGCATCAATCAGGGACTATTTCATGCGCGCCGCAGCACCGTAAGCCGCAGCACCGTA
>Ga0055584_100002990_pt1 | contig 16726 bp, 17 predicted proteins | sample OSDHelmetaG_FD_58716 | JGI IMG/M metagenome (GOLD analysis project Ga0055584, IMG submission 58716) | Pelagic marine sediment microbial communities from the LTER site Helgoland, North Sea, for post-phytoplankton bloom and carbon turnover... | ecosystem: Environmental > Aquatic > Marine >... | reverse complement strand
ACTCAACTGATCATCCTAGGCGCGGTTCTGCTGCTCTATGCTTTGCCAGGGCGCGTGTTTTTGACAGCCGGCCTGCGGCATTTGCGCGGCTTTTGGCTCTTCATTCTCATCGTCGGTGTGTATCACACTGCGGTTGGTGAATTCGCTGAGGGCGCTGTCATTGTCTTGCGCTTGCTGTCGGCGATCGCTTTGGCAAACCTTGTCACCCTCACCACCAGATTGACCGATATGATCGAAGTCGTGCGCTTTTTGGCAAAGCCGCTCACCTTCTTTGGATTGAGCTCAAAAGTGTTAGAGCTGTCGATTGCTCTGGTTATTCGTCTCACCCCTGTTCTTGTCGAGAAAGGCGCGCTTTTATCTCAATCATGGCGCGCGCGCTCAAAGCGGCGGACGAGCTGGCGGATCATATTACCCTTCACTATTCTGGCGCTTGATGACGCCGATAATGTCGCTGAAGCGCTCAGAGCGCGCGGCGGTCTGAATCCTCAAAAGGACACCTGAAAATGGAAAAAAACGTAGCTCTCATTGCCCTATTTGCAGCGCTCATTGCTGCCCTTGGCTTGATCCCAAAGATCACTTTGCTCAGCGGTATACCTATCACAGCGCAAAGCATGGGCATTATGCTTTGCGGTACAGTTCTCGGCGCAAAACGCGGCGCACTGGCTGTGCTGTTGTTCCTCGTTCTTGTTGCCATTGGCTTGCCGCTTCTGGCGGGCGGGCGCGGCGGTCTCGGCGTGTTCACAACACCTTGGGCCGGCTTCTTGTTCGGCTTCCCTGTGGCAGCATTTGTGACAGGCTTGGTTGTCGAAAAATGGCACGGTGAGAACCTTACCGTAATCGCCACTGTCGCGGCTGTCTTCGGCGGCATCGGCGCGCTCTACCTCGTGGCTGTGCCTTATTACATGGTGATGAAACCAGCTGGCCTATCCGAAGCTTTACTGACAGCTATGGCGCCATTCATGCCAGGGGATCTCATCAAAGCCATCCTCGCCGGTGTGATTACTGGCGCGCTTTACAAATCCCGCCCACAGAGCATTCTATCACGGGCATGAAAACCATGGATATCGAACAGCTTCTGAAAAAACGGCGATCTGTTCGAAAATTCAGAGCGACATCTGTACCAAAAGCAGATGTCGCACAAATACTAGAGTTTGCACGGCTGGCGCCCAGCGGCGCAAACCTACAGCCCGGAAAGTTCCACGTTAGAACCAACGGGGCACTGGATAACCTAAAATCGACATTGCTGAACGCTGTTGCCGAAGGACGACCACAGGTATCGCAGTATTCGTATTTCCCGGATCCAATGCCCGCAAACCTGAAGGCAAAACAACGTGCGGCTGGGTATGCTCTCTATTCCGCACTTGGGATAGAACGGCGCGACATTCGCGGACGAAAAGACCAATTCAAACAGAACTACCGTTTCTTTGATGCGCCTGTTGGTATAGTCGTCACGATCCATCGTGACATGGGTAAGGGTGGTTTTATGGATCTTGGAATGGCGATAATGGCGCTGTTCCTATCCGCCGAGGCGAAAGGATATGCCACCACTGGCATTGGTGCCTTGGCAAGTTATGGGGATTTGGTTCATGCGACCTTGGGCCTACCTGACGACGAACTTGTTGTCTGCGGTATTGCACTTGGCGTTGCGGCTGAATCCGAGCCTGTGAACCAGTTCCGAACAGATCGCGATGCGCTAAACACTTATTCAAGCTTTGATGGATTCGACGACTAAGCCCGCAAATGCAGCGCCGTTCCTAAACCACCCGCGGCAGCGATTGCTGCTATCCCGTGCCCACCGCAACGGGTCAGTTCGTGATACAGACGAACCGCATTAATTGCCCCTGATGCCCCTATTGGGTGCCCTCTCGCGAGAGAGCCACCACCAAGGTTCACCAAATCAGGATTCAATCCTGTCTGGGACACACAAGCGATGGCTTGTGCGGCATAGGCTTCCATTACCTCGGCAACATTGATGTCGTCGGGCCGAAGTTTAGCATTCGAAAGAACTTCACGAATTGCTGCGACTGGCGCAATACCGGGGCAATCTGGCTGACCGCCTATGGTGCGGCCTGACATAATTTCGACAGCGGCCCCTTGCAGGGGCTTGGCAACATCACGACTAACGACTACGCAAAATGCCGCTGCATCTGCCGCGACACTGGAATTCGCGGGCGTGATGCTACCCACCATCGGCATGGTTCGTGCGCATATTTTTTCCGTTAAATTTCGGGTGAACGCATCACTTTCGACAGCTTCAACGGGAACGATTTCCTTTGATAACCGCGCCTGAGAAGCTCGTGCTTTTTGATGGCTAACAACGGCCCATGCGTCTTGCTGTTCCCTTGAAATGTCAAATCTATGCGTCAATTGATCCGCAGCAACGGCCATATCAGGATCTCGGTCAGGCCATGGCGTAAATGCAGGCTGATCATAGGGAACGGGCGTTCGGTTATCAAAGAACGTTTGCGATCGCAAAGGCCGGCGGGAATAGCTTTCAACGCCGCCAGCAATCACAACGCGTGCCTGCCCCGACTTAATCATCGCGTCCGCCAGATTGATGGCATCCATCCCGCTACAACATTGTCGATCAATCGAAAGGCCCGCGATACGTTCATTAAACCCAGCAGCAAGTGAAACCAAACGCGCAGGATTACCCCCAGCACCAAGTGCGTTCCCGACAATAATTTCGTCCACATCACCAGTATCAATGCCGCATCGGTCGAGACATGCCAAAAGCACCGGTTTGGCTAGATCTTGAATAGCTAAATGCGCAAACGCCCCCCCCCGTGGCACCACCGCAGTTCTTGCGGCCGATATGATGAATGAATTTGTCATAGCTGATCTTCGGCCCAAGCGGTGATCTTAGAATAATCAAGTTTCCCAGACACCAATTGGGGCAGGTGTTTCGCGACGAAAATGTATTTGGGCGTGCCGTGCATCCCAAGCGTTTTGCGGCAAAGATCGATAGCGCTTTCAAGCTCTGGCTTGTTGGCTTCATCGACAATAACGACCGCCAATCGATGCCCGCGTTTATCGTCAGGTACTGGGACCACAGCCAATGGGCCAGCCGCGAAATATTTGGATAAAAATTGTTCGGTTTCATCAGGGAAAACATTCTGGTCGGCAACCGTCACCATTCTGCTTTTGCGTCCTTTGATAATTAAATTCCCCGCCTCATCTAACTGGCCGAATTCACCCACAGTAACAAACCCGTCTTGATGTTTCGTATCGCTTTCAATTTGTTCAACATAACCCGTGAACAGATAGGGGCTACGCACCCAAATTTCGCCAGTTCCATTTGTGACCTGACCTGTACCGTTACGAATTGAAATTTCAACATTGGGGTAGGCCATGCCAACTGATCCATCTGGGGTGTTCGCATTCGCCATTGTAATAAAACTTGTTTCTGACGCCCCATAGAATGGATACAGATCAGCACTGGTAAAAAAGGCACGGCATTTTTCAGCTAACGCCATGCTACAAGCACCACCGCCAATAAAAATGCGTTTGATCTTTTCAAACCCAAGACCTTGACCGCCAGCGGACACCAACGCCTCTAGCTGTGTTGGCGTTGCATAAAGGGTGGTAACGCCTTTCTCTGCTAATAATTCTAGCTGCGTATCAGGCCGAAGACCCGCTAACATGCAAAGGTTTGCACCTATATGTGCCGCCTCCAGCACACCATAAAGCGATAAAGAATGCTCAAGAGAGCCAAAAACAGCATAGGTATCAGTCGAGAGCAGACCAAAAAGTTTTGCGTTCACCTCAAAACTCGCGATCCAAGAACGATGCGATCTTCGAATAATCTTAGGCGTACCACTACTTCCTGCTGTTGCGCATTCGAGAATTTCACCGGTTTCCCCCTCAAGCAAACGAATTGCGATTGGACCACCTGGCCGCATCTGAAACGATGAGCCATCCAACACCAAAGACCGGATTTCTTGCAACATGTTGAAGTTACGACGGTGGTTGGCGTTCGATTGCTGCGAGCCAGTCGGCAATGACGGGTCCGCGGCAAACGCAATCGCGTCTATCTTTGAGCTATTCGACCATATGAATTGGTTCATTAATGGGGCTATTGGCATTGTACCGAAAGGTTGATGAGAATGCAGTCAGAAAGGAACAACCGGAATTTCCCATTTTTAGATTTATACACGGCTATCCCTATTTTACTGGATATACCATCAGGTAGACACAAAGTCGGTGTAAACTTTAGTGCATCTTCTGGGCACATTCTTTTCCGCATGATAGAGAAAAGGAATGACAAACCACTTATACCAAAATGACCTACCCGATGATGTAAATCTTGGCCCTATTGTCGCCATTGATTGCGAAACGATGGGTCTCAACCCGCATCGTGACCGCCTATGTTTGATCCAAATGTCGGGCGGCGATGGAAACTGCCATCTGGTGCAAATTGCACCCGGTCAAACACAAGCGCCCAACATCTGTAAAATGCTGGCAGACCCAAGTGTTCTAAAACTGTTTCACTATGGCCGCTTTGATATCGCCGCGATGGCACAGACATTTGGTACAACCGCCAAACCAGTCTACTGCACAAAAATCGTTAGTAAATTGGTACGGACCTATACAGACCGTCATGGATTGCGAAATCTGCTGCAAGAAACCCTTGGTGTCGATATTTCTAAATTCCAACAGCAGTCCAACTGGGGTGCCACCAAATTAACGGACGCACAATTGGCATATGCCGCCTCTGATGTGCTGCATCTACATAAGCTGCGCGATGTGCTAAACGAACGCCTAGACCGCGAGGGCCGCACTGAAATGGCGCAGGCCTGTTTTGATTTTCTTCCCATGCGCGCCCAGCTGGATTTAGCTGGCTGGCCCGAACAGGATATCTTTTCACACTGATGGCACAGACACGTTTCCTTGATACAGCCCGCCGGGTCATCCGCGCCGAAGCTGATGCGCTTATCAGCTTAGCTGATGCGCTTGATAGTTCATTGGCGCGAGCCGTCGAATTAATTCTAAACGCGCAAGGGCGGGTGATCGTTTCTGGCATTGGGAAATCCGGCCATATCGCTAGAAAAATTGCAGCAACCTTAGCCAGTACAGGCACACCTGCCTATTTCGTCCATCCAGCAGAAGCGTCCCACGGGGATCTTGGCATGGTCACAAACGACGATGTTGTTTTGGCAATTTCTAATTCAGGCGAAGCACCCGAACTGGCAAACCTATTAGCCTACACACAACGGTTTGGCATCCCTCTGGTCGGAATCACCAGCAAAACGAACAGCACGCTGGCGACCCATTGCGACATCACTTTGTTGATGCCCAAACAACCGGAGGCCTGTGGCACAGGTGTTGTTCCAACCACCTCAACGACGATGACACTGGCATTGGGGGACGCTCTCGCGGTCGCCCTCATGGAGCACAGGGCATTTTCCGCTGAGAACTTCCGCGACCTCCATCCCGGTGGGAAATTAGGTGCGCAATTAGCATTGGTCAGTGACTTAATGCACACGAGCGATGCGATTCCGCTGTCGGGTGAAAACACACCTATGAGCGACACTTTGCTGACGATCAGTCAAAAAGGGTTTGGCGTGGTTGGTGTTTTGGATGACAATGCTTACCTAACTGGCATCGTGACCGACGGCGATTTGCGTCGGAATATGGCCGGACTATTGGATTTGACTGCAGGTAAAGTCATGACGCGTGATCCTCGCACAATCAGCCCCAATGCCCTGGCCCAAGAGGCTGTAAACGTAATGCAAAACAGTAAAATCACCTGTCTATTTGTTGTTGACCCTAGCGGGCCACCCAATGTGGTTGGCATTTTACACATCCACGATTGTCTACGTGCGGGCGTAGTTTAAAATGCTAGGGGATGAAAACTATTCCTTGCTTGTTGGCTACCTGAAAGTCAGCCTCCCCCTTTGTGCTTTGGGCCTGATGTCCACAGTTTTTCTATTTGCTCGTGCGCCGTCCCAAGAAAGCACCATTCCTTACGCCGAATTGGAAGAAATCGCCCAAGAATCCCGTCTCACGGGGGCCCATTTATCAGGCGTTGCCCAAGATGGTTCCGTGATTGAAATAAACGCACGATCCGCAAGTCCTCAAAATGATATCATCAGCGTCGAAACAATGACCGCCCTGATTGAATCCCTTGATGGGACACGAACGAATATCAGCGCTGGCGCTGGCGAAATAGACAATGCTGCGCGTACTGCGACACTAACCGGCCTTGCACGCATCCAGACATCGAATGGCTTTGATATGGAAACTGCAGGCGTGATGACAGACCTGAATTCAGGGCGCATCATCACAAATGGCCCGTTGGAGGTTCAGGCCCCATTTGGGTCACTCACAGCGGGGCAGTTGATCATCGAAACACCTGACAATGCCACAGGGCAAGTGATGGTTTTCCAAAACGGTGTCCGCCTGATATACGAACCGAAACAATAGGCCAGATCAATAGGATTTTGACGTGACTACATTCAAAACTGCCCTTCTTTGGGCCTGCCTGACCATTGCCGCGCCAGCGTATTCGCAAACCAATGTAAACTTGGGCGGGATCAGTGCAGACCCATCGGCACCAGTTGAAATTACCGCCGATAATCTAAGCGTCAATCAAGAAACGGGTAACGCAATCTTCGAAGGTAACGTCGTGTTAGGACAGGGTGATCTACGTTTGTCGGCAAACCGTGTACAAGTTGTTTACGACGGCACAGGTGGTGGTATTAGTCGCCTTTCTGCAAGCGGTGGCGTGACCTTTGTAACCGCAACGGAAGCCGCTGAATCACAAAACGCAGAATACGATTTGGATGCTGGAACGCTGGTTATGACTGGAGAAGTCCTTTTAACACAGGGCCAGAGCGCAATTTCTGCAGATAGCATGCGCATAAATTTGACTGACGGGTCAGCGCAGATGGACGGTCGCGTGCGTACAATCTTTAACCAAGGCGACAACTAATGCCCGATGATAAGCCAGACCTTAGCGTGACTGAGGGGGATGCTGGCCTGAAGGTCGTCAACCTACGCAAAAGCTATCGTAAACGGCTGGTTATTCGTGACGTAAGTATGGAACTCGGGCGCGGAGAGGTTGTTGCTCTGCTCGGGCCAAATGGATCGGGGAAGACGACCTGCTTTTATTCAATCGCGGGTCTTGTCACCCCCGAGGCCGGGCAGGTCCTCGTGGATGGACGTAACGTAACGACACTACCAATGTATCGCCGAGCCAAGCTTGGCATCGGGTACCTCCCACAGGAAATGTCTATTTTTCGTGGTCTCAACGTCGAAGATAATATCCTATCTATTCTTGAAATTGCGGAACCTGACCGCACCCGCCGCCGCGAACGGCTAGAAGAACTACTGTCAGAATTTTCTATCGAACATCTGCGTCGCGCACCCGCAATGGCACTATCTGGTGGCGAAAGGCGGCGTGCAGAAATAGCGCGATGCTTAGCTGCAGACCCCAAATATATCTTGTTAGATGAACCATTTGCAGGTGTTGACCCAATTGCGGTTGGCGAAATCAGAGCGCTGACTGCTGACTTGAAAAAGCGCGATATTGGCGTGTTGATCACCGACCACAATGTGCAAGAAACGCTTCAAATTGTGGATCGCGCCTATATTCTGCATGACGGTAAAATCCTGATGTCTGGCACAACCGAAGAAGTGATCCAAGACGAGAATGTCCGCCGTGTTTATCTGGGCAATTCATTCCGCGTTACCTAACGCACCATTGACACGCGCGTCCTTTATGCGCCCAATAGAGAGAATGACAAAGTCGGTTTGCAATGTAATCTGGATTACGCCTTTTGGGCGCCAGTCGCATACAATCAATGACTTGTCATTCCTCTCAACAATTTCGGCCTGAATTAACCGAACCTTATCGGTTCGCACGCCCAAATTGTTTTAAACATAAAGGAGACGAGATGCGCTATCAGATCACAGGAAAGCAAATCGACATTGGCGAAGCTTTGCAAACCCACGTGCAAAGCGAACTAGGGGAAGTGTTCAGCAAATATGCTGGGCGACCAACTGACGCAAATGTAATCTTCTCTAAAAGTGGCCATGAACATGTCTGCGAAACGATCGTACATCTATCCACAGGACTAACAGCCCAAGCCAAAGGTCATGCTACTGAAATATATGCCGCTTTTGACAGTGCTTCTGAAAAAATGGAAAAACAGTTGCGTCGATACAAGCGGCGATTGAAAGATCATCATAAGGAACGCTCACAACCCGTTGAACTTTCCGAAGCAGGGTCCTATATCCTCGCTTCGAATACTGAGTCGGAAGACACAGAGCCAGAAGGCGTAAGTTCAATGATCGTGGCCGAGATGGAAACAAAGATCCCATCTCTCTCCGTTGGAGAAGCTGTCATGCAAATGGAACTGAAGCATGCACCGGTTCTTGTTTTTCGGAATGAAGGGCACAGCGGCGTCAACGTGGTTTATCGCCGCGACGATGGGAACATCGGTTGGATTGATCCGCGCAACGCAGGCTAAGCGAGCATCTGCTCGTTTTTAGGAAACTATGACCATTCAGGACATTCTTCCAGCAACTGGCATTAAGGTTATTGCTGCTGCCAGCAGCAAAAAACGCCTGTTTCACGACCTCGGCGACATGGCCGACACCTGCTTTGGTGTTGATCAAACTGCGGTCGTAGAAGCATTGCTTGATCGCGAAAACCTTGGCCCAACAGGTGTGGGCCATGGTGTTGCTTTGCCACACGCCCGTCTCGCGGGGTTAACTCAAGTCTGTGGGCTATTCATTCGCCTTAAGAAACCATTGGATTTTGATTCTGTTGATCGCCAGCCGGTCGATCTCGTGTTTGCACTGTTCGCCCCCGAACAAGCAGGCGTTGAACATCTGAAGGCACTCGCATTGGTGTCACGGACATTACGAGATGAAAATGTTTGCACAAAACTTCGTGCCAACGAAGATCCCTCTACGATTTACACTATCCTGACAGAAGACAACGAAGCCCAAGCCGCCTAAAGTTGATAGCGATCAAAGCCGAAAGTTTCGTAATCGCGTTGGTACGCCTTTTTCGTTAGTTTCTCGATCTCATCATCATAAATGCTGCTTAATAATTCGGCATGTGGATCAGTCATGCCATTGATATTTGGCATCGCAGTCTTGCCGATCTGTGCAGCAATGATCGCTAAGTCATCTTCCAGCCGATCCTCCCGCATAATAAAATCAGGAACCGCAAACTGAGAGAACCCTTGTATAATATGTTGCTGCGTTGCCCAGTTTGAATTGACGCGAACACCGGTTTGGCCTGTCAAATTTGCTTTGATGAATTTCAAGAACTCTTTAAAGGCGAGTTTGTGTTTCGTTTGGTCATATTCGGCATCAGGATAGTACACAGGGATTGGCAGTTTGTATTTGCTCAACAGCATCTCTCGGACATTTGCCCAATGCCCCTTATCTGCGCTTAAGACTACGTCAACAAATGCCGCATGCGCACGAGCGACAGGATGCCGAACAACCGTGAAACAGCGATGCCCGACATTCTCACGTTTCCACTTTCGTAGGGCCGATTGGTTGAGCTGTGTCATTAACTCTGTTGGTTTCACCTCATCCAAACCCGCCAACCAAGACGAAACCGCATCTGTCGGTCCAGAATCGATTGGTAGGAACATTAGCGAAGATTGGGGAGGTAACACGTAGGTGGGCACAACCGGCCCGCGTCGCGGTTCAAAATTAGGTGTCCGTGTTAAACTAAACCGGTCATAGGCTGCTAGCGCATCTTCCATTTCGGCAAAGTTGGAAACTTTGTCAGACAGCGCGTTTGCATTCTGTTTAATGAACTTATCGCCTAGCGAATCCAGCCTTGAATCAACGCCCAAAAATTTGGCTAAACCATTCAGTACATCGATATCTTGGAGATCTTCGTAGTCGATATAGAATGCGGTCTGGCCGGACTTTTGTAATGTGTTCAAAAGGCGTAACTGGAAATTCTGAAGGGTCTCAACAAATTTATTGAAAAACCATGGGCTGAATTTTATCGGCCTTTGTTGATGATCCTTTACGTCCGAAATTTGCCAAAGGTCGGTGTCGACGGCGATCTGTAGACTGACATAACTTTCAACCGGGTTTCTAGTCAGGATAATCTTTGCACAACGCGGATCCGCTAACATCGTATCCAAAATACGCGGATCATGATCGTTGAAAAAACGAAAGCCATTCATTCCGTCGGCAGATTTGATCCGATCTAATAACTTGAATGGTTCGGCCTCACGATCAACCATGGTAACGTCGAAAAGTTCGGTCAATTCCCGCGTACCGATAAATGTGGGGTTATATGCTTCACCATGACAACTAACGCCATCGAGCCGGTTCAAACTATCTTCGAAAAAGTTTGACCCTGTCCGCATTTCCGCAAATACAACAAAATAGTCAAAATCAGGCATAATTTATCTAACCAAATATGGTTTACGTGGTGTGGGTTGTTCTACGGTGGGCACAGTTTCATTCGGGAAATTGCCCGTTAGGTATGGGTGCATCCCTTGATTTTTTAAATTCTGAAGGAACTGACCAAACCCAGTAAGGTCCGCCATTTTTGGTGCTTCGGTTATATTATGTGGTTTTTTTATACCCATTTCATCCAATACCGTCTGCAAAGCTTCTATCGGCATTTCAATAAAGTCAGATAGGCTCCAGATACGAATTTTTGCCTTCGCCGACGACGACCGCAACACATGCAAATGCTCGGCCTCAACCCGCTGCAAATCCGCAGCGGTGGCGCGAATATCGGAAAAATTGGAATCCGATTGAAACAATGGAATTGCCCAAGCTCCTGAAATCACGCTGATCTGTGCATTCGGATCATTCGCTAAATCCCAGCTAGAAAGTTGGCTATCAGCCGGTCCAAATTGAAAACACTGGCGTTCACCTCGCGTGTTCCAAATCAGGTTAATAAGGAACAGCCCCGCGTTGTGGTCGCGTAATTTCGCGTTGTCGCTTAATGCGCCATTGAATGTTTCTTGTCGCCCTTCAAACTCCACCCGTTCTTTACTAAAGATATGCCCATGCACACGAGCCTCCGACACTCGGGCAAGCCATGGTTCAAAATCTTCAAACAGCTCAGCGAACCCTTCAAAAACCGAATAAGGCGCAGACGTAATTCCATTCTCATGCCCAGCGCGCGGCATACGGCTTTGCATAATCAAACCTGCGCGCCCCCGAGTTCGACGTTCAACCGCCTTTGCGAAAATACGATCGATTTTTGCGGGGTTAGGCTCTGCACCCTTCAGAGGATTCTCTTCATTCAAAAAATTATCGTACAGATTATCTGCCCCAGGCCAAATTTTCCGAGCAACAAAACAATCAGATCGGCGTAACAGCTGCAAATGATCATCATAAAAAATATACGGTTTACCCTGAAAATCAAACTTCGACAGTGTCAAAGATCGACTTTCGATATTTTGCGAATAAAGACGCACTAAGGTCTGAAAGTAGCTTTCATCCGGAATCCAAACCCGCCTGAAATATGCATCATACACCTCGCGTTCAGCGTCTTGGAGAATAGCTGAAAGAGTTTGGCGGGTTAAACACCACCACTGTGACCCCATATGGGGAACAATCCCATCAGGTATTTTGCGGGATACCTTCAACCGGCGCTGAAGTTCGACGTATTGATCAAACAAAAAACGTTGTTTGCGCCATGAAAACGGAAACCGAAGTGTAAAACGTTCAGTATCCAATCCACCCTGTGTCCAAGGCACGTCTGCTGTGGTTGCGCTCTCGATAAAATCAGTATGTGGGCGTTTAGCCAGATACTCCTTCAAATCTTTAATTGGACGCAGCGGCAGGCACGACCCAGATGCCAAGTAGACATGACTGACATCGCCAAACTTTTCCAACATCAAAGTCGAGGCAGATTGTGACGCTTCTACCAGGCCCCATGTCCCCCACTCGCATCGATAGCGTTTAGAAAACAACACATCAGGCAGATCCGAAACGCTTTTGACAAAATCGTTGTAAGTCTCATCATCTACGTTCTTGTCGACATGAATGACGATAGGGCAACCAGCACTAGCCCAATGGCGGGTCACTTGTTCAGCGCGATGAAACGCATTGTGAACCAACATGACGACACCAACGTTCATGCCCAACTGCCTTTAGACATAAGGCCCAAGATCTCAAGCTGACGCCAATTGATATATTTCTCGGACCATTTGCACCACAAATCCGGATGCGTAGCGAGGCCTTCGGCATAGGCCAAATATTCTTTTGAATTCGCGTAATGTTGGTTGCGCGTCAATTCCTCGCTGGCCTTTTCATCAAAGGTATCCAGAAACTTTGCATGTAAAAGCGCACCCGACGCTTTTTCGCCACCTGATTCATCATACACAAGGTTTAATCCGCGCGGCAGAACCATATGTGTTGAACTTATATATACATAATCCTTACGCCATTTAATTAACGGTGTCTTGTTTAACGCAGGCGCTCGCCACGGTTCATCGCGAAAGAATATCCGCGCCCGCGGGCCGCCTTGAATCCATAAATTGTAATAAAGACGGTTCTTGGAAACCGTGTAATTGCCACTATCAAACCACGTCGCGATATCGATAGGGTTTTGTCCACGCTGGTATGAAACAGCATCAAGACGGCCTTTGGGATACATGTCTAGCAGCATCGCGCCAAAGCTTCGAACATCAGTTGCATCTAACCAATCAGTTAGCGCCCTAATGGGTCGGCTGTCACAAAATGGATAGACGAAGAATTCGTCTGGATCGACCACCAGTGACCAATGCCCATCCGCATATTTGCGTTGAAGGTAGTTCAACCAGTCAATACCAAAATGAGCTTTCCGATAACTACCCTGTGCACGCCAAACCGAGACATCATCTTGTTCAGCTGCAAAATCACCGCCGCCATCTTCACTGTCATTGTCGACCATAATAAAGTGGTCGACGCCCAGATCACGGTAATACTTAAAGAAATAAGGTAGCCGGATGTCTTCATTTCGGAACGTGGAAAACACCAAAATATCGTCTGGTTTAATCTTGCCAGTCCGGTCTTTGATAGACTGCAACTCGCGGCCTTTGCGCCGTGCGCGTAAATGCCAGCGCTTTCGCTGTAAGCGAAGCCTATATGAAGTTAAGCCGCCCAATGTGGTCTTCCTATCTTTACCCTGTACGCCCCAGCCCCGTAGGGCACACAGCTTAATATGTTATTGAGGGTAGCACACATCGTACTGTCCTCAGTCAATAAATAACATGTAAGATTGGGCAAGTAGAACGGTGCGGGTAAATTCATTTCCAATTTCCCTGTGACATTAACCCTAAATCAATCAGCTGCTCTATGCCGGTGTAGCGAACAGATCGATCGGACCACAGATTTGGACCGTCTATCAAAGCGTTATAATACGGTTGGTAAAGTTCGCTATTTTCAAAATGTTGCGCCCGAGTAAGTTCTTCGGCGGATTTCTCACCTATATTTGGCAAGAACTTAGTGTGGAGTAAAACCCCCGAAACACGTGGTTCTTTTCTTAGGTCAAATACGTTATTCAAGCGTCTGGGCAAAATTTGATGGGTCGATGTGACGTACGCATACCCTCGTTTCCACTTTACCAATGGCGTCTTGTTTAAGGTCGGCGATCGATCCGGTTGGCTTCCAAAGAACACCCGATCTCGCACACCACCTTGAATCCACAAATTGCCAAATACTGGATGAATTTTTGCGCGATAGTTATCGGCGTCAAACCAATTCAGTACATCAATGGGGTTCTCATTAGGTGCCGTATTCCCCCCCTCTGCAATAGATCCTTTGGGGTACATATCCAGCATCAACGCTCCAAAAGCGGCTTGCCCTTGCTTTTCTAAGTAATCAACAAGTTCTGCCAATGATCGTGTGTTGGAATCTGGGTAAACCAACAGCTCATCGGCATCGACAGTTAGACACCAACGACCATGCCCGTACCGATGTTGTAAACAGGTTAGCCAATCAACGCCAAACCGCGATGCTTTGTAGCTATTGGGTGTCCTCCAAAGCGATACATCCGGTTGTTGAGAAAGGAATTCTGCAGTTCCGTCATCGCTCTCGTTATCAACCACCAAAAAGTGGGCCACACCCAGCGCACGATAATGGTTAAGCCAATGACTGAGGCGCAGAATTTCATTGCGCATTGTCGAAAATACAAGAACACCTGCTTCGGGGATTTCTGCCCTTGAAACAGGTGTAATTTCATTTCGGCGTTTCCATGAACGATATAAAAGCCTGCGCCTTTTCCAACGCATGCGATAAGCAAAAACCGCATCCGCAATTGGCTGCGTTTCCGCCCGATCCGTATTGGTATCAAACGGAAACATCACATAACGCTTTACTGAGCCGCTTGTTGTGTCGACATCATCTCACGGAGGAAACTGCCGAATTCATCGCCCAAATCAGGACGTGCAAGACCGAACGCAACAGTTGCCTGCAAAAACCCTGCCTTAGAACCGCAGTCAAATCGCTGCCCACGAAAACGGAACCCAAAGACATCGCGACCTTCGCGCATTTCCGCATCAATCGCATCCGTAAGCTGGATTTCCCCGCCTGAACCGCTTTTGATTTTGTTAAGGCTTTGCATGATTTCCGGCGTCAGAATATAGCGACCAATAACAGCTAGGTTAGAAGGTGCTTCTTCAGCTTTTGGTTTTTCGACCAACCCTTTTACGGACACAATAGAACCATTGTCTTCTTTAATATCTATCACGCCATAATCTGACGCCTTTTTCTCCGGTACTTCCATTGCAGCAACCATGCAGCCGCCAGTTTCCGCGTGAGCTTCAATCATTTGCTGCAAACATGGTTTTTCAGCCGCGATGACATCATCCGGTAAGATAACCGCGAAGGGTTCATCATGAACCAAACGACGCGCACACCACACAGCATGACCTAGCCCTAAGGCCTTATGTTGACGTAAGTAAGCAATATTACCACTGTCCATGTTCGTTGCCTGCAACGCATCCAAAAGATCGGTTTTCCCTTTCTTTTGCAGGGCGCTTTCAAGTTCAGGGGCGTTGTCGAAATAATCTTCAAGAGCAGATTTTCCGCGCGATGTGACAAAGATAAATTCTTCGATACCCGCGGCGCGGGCCTCATCAATTGCATATTGGATCAATGGTCGGTCAACCAAAGTCATGATTTCTTTAGGGACAGATTTTGTCGCGGGTAAAAACCGTGTCCCTAGTCCAGCTACTGGAAAAATAGCCTTTGTTACGCGGCTCTTCATACTTCTTTCCTTTAAGTTCCCAAGCGATATTGCCCGTGAGGTTAATTAATACAAACCTTTACCTAGGCAAAGGGTGACATTTTCGTAAAAAACAGCAAATTTGGAATCTTGGGCTCAACTTTGCTTCATCTCTTGGAGCATTGCTTCAATTTTCAGCACATCTTCTGGATTATTCAGCTCCCAGAATTGACGATCCCTTGCTTCTACTTCAACACATAAAACATGCGCGCCTCTTTCAAGGAAACGTAACTGTTCTAACCCTTCTAGGGTTTCTAACGGCCCGACCGGCCAACGACTATAAGCCGCTAACGCGGAAGGGCGGTAGGCATATACACCAACGTGATGGTAAACTGGCGTTTCATCGTCATCATCATAAGTCTTACCAACAAATGGAATGACCTCTTTTGAGAAGAATAACGCATTGTGATCCGTTCCAAAAACGGCGGTTGTACCGCCAACACGTCCTTGCCTACGATCTTCCAGAAGTCCGTTAAGCGCACGACCATCGCAACGTAATACGGGGGTCGCAACTTCGGCTACCGGATGATCAGACAAGCCTTGCACCAGATCTTCGATAAACCAAGCAGGTGTCAGCGGCGCGTCACCCTGAAGGTTCACAACGATATCATAGTTCGCGCCTAAGGCATCCAACGCTTCGGCACATCGTTCTGTTCCGTTCCGACATTCAGTGGAGGTCATGACCACTTCGGCACCAAAAGCTTCAGCGGCAGATTCGATCCGTTCATCATCAGTTGCAACAACTACTTTATCGACGCCCTTAACGGACATCGCCGCATCCCATGAACGCTGGATAAGGCTTTTGGCCTCACCCGTGGCCCCGCGCAATTCGACAAGCGGCTTGCCCGGGTAACGTGTTGACGCGAAGCGCGCGGGGATAACGACAAGAACGCCCATTATGGAAGCTTCAGATCAATACCGGGGGCGTAGGCGATAAAGAACGGATTCGCGAAATCTTCTTTACCGTAAGCTAATGGTGTATGATCATCGAAACGCACAACATGGCCACCAGCACCGATTAGTACGGCATGACCTGCGGCTGTATCCCACTCCATTGTCCGTCCAACGCGTGGATAAAGGTCAGCCTCACCAGTCGCGACAAGGCAGAATTTCAAAGAAGATCCCGCACTTTTCATATCATTGACGGCATATTTATTAATGTAATCATCTGTCGCCTGATCGCGATGCGATTTCGAAGCAACAACCATCAGACCTTTGTTGTCAGGAGTGCTAACAGAAATAGGGACCGTTGTGCCAATTGTGTGTTTGTCGAAATCACCCACCTCTTCAACGGAAACCCCAGCCTCGTTGGTATAAAACAGGCGGCCTTTTGCAGGTGCGTATACCACACCGCGACGTGGCGATCCTTCTTCGACGTATGCGATATTTACGGTAAAATCGCCGCGGCGGTGGATAAATTCTTTCGTGCCATCCAGCGGATCAACAATCAGGAAAGTATGTGCTTTCAGGGCGTGGCTGTCTGATTGTTCTTCCGTGATCAAAGTCACATCA
>Ga0055584_100002989_pt1 | contig 16732 bp, 15 predicted proteins | sample OSDHelmetaG_FD_58716 | JGI IMG/M metagenome (GOLD analysis project Ga0055584, IMG submission 58716) | Pelagic marine sediment microbial communities from the LTER site Helgoland, North Sea, for post-phytoplankton bloom and carbon turnover... | ecosystem: Environmental > Aquatic > Marine >... | reverse complement strand
TCTTCAGTCCTCCTTTTACTCAACAATAGGATGGACCAATTCAAAGGGGGAGGATCAGGACTTCAAACTTAATTTCGACCCCAACCATCCGGCGGCGAATAAGGACGGTTATGTGAAGATGCCCAACGTCAACAGTTTGATTGAAATGGTTGATATGCGTGAGGCACAGAGAAGCTACCAAGCCAATTTGAATATGGTGGATTCTTCGCGTTCCATGATCATGGCGACGATAGATCTGTTGCGTTAAATGGGCCGGGTTTTAGGACGGAGAGAAGCAAATGACGGTTAATCCAACAGAAGCGATCAATGCGTTTAAGCGCGCACAATCTCTCGGTACAGAAGGCATGTCGGCGCCCGAGGCGCCAAAGACGGGCACCTTTGCCGATATGGTCAATTCGGCTTCCAAGGATATGCTGGAAACAGGCCGTGCGGCTGAGAAAGCCACCGCTGCGGCAATTGCCGGTGAGGCGGATGTGACGGACGTGGTAATGGCAGTCACGAACGCAGAGACCACATTGCAAACAGTTGTGGCCGTGCGAGACCGGGTAATGGCCGCCTATCAAGAAATTCTTAGGATGCCAATCTAGAGAATTATCCGGGGAAGGGCAGAAAGTCTCGATGGACGAAACGCAGTTTATCCAATTTGCCCGTGAATCGGTTTTGGTCATGTTGAAGGTGGCCTCTCCGATCATGCTAATCGGTTTGATCGTGGGCTTAGTGATCGCAATTTTTCAGGCGCTGACATCCATTCAAGAAATGTCGCTTACCTTTGTGCCGAAAATTCTTGCGGTCTTTGTGTCACTGATCATCTTGCTGCCCTTTATGTTTGAAACGATGGCCAAATATATGGAAGGCATTGTCGATAGAATTATTGGCGTCACGTAGCGCATCATGCTGCAGGAACTGCTGCCCGCCGAAGTGTTTGTCTATTTTTTGGTCTTTACGCGCGTGGGCGCGGCACTCGCGGTCATGCCCGGCTTTGGTGAGACCTATGTGTCGCCACGGATCCGTCTTCTCATTGCGTTTACGATGACGGTTGTGTTGGGGCCGGTCTTGGAAAGCAGTTTGCCGCCCCCGCCGGCTCAACCAATTTCTCTATTTTTGTTGGTTGGCGGTGAGATGACGATCGGTTTTTTTATCGGTGGTATTGCACGCGTTATAATAAGTGCTTTAGCGACGGCGGGGACGATTTTGGGGTTTTATGCCGGTTTTGCGAATGCGCTGCTTTTCAATCCACTCCTGTCCGATACCGGTGGATTACCGGCGGTCTTCCTATCGATACTTGGGATGCTGCTGATATTTATAACAGATACGCACCACATCATGTTAAGGGGCGTGGCAGACAGCTACACGCTATTCGTCCCCGGGACGGTGCCCGAGTTCGGCGATTTGGCGGACACATTCGCAAAGTTTCTCACGCAAAGCTTCGCACTTGGATTTCAAATCGCCACGCCATTTTTGTTCGTGGGTATTCTCTTTTATGTAGGTCTTGGCTTGCTGGCGCGGCTTAACCCGCAAGTGCCGATTTTCTTCGTGGCGCTACCGGTGCAAATCTGGATTGGATTATTCGTGATGTTAATCACTTTTCCAGCTGCACTTTTGTGGTTTCTTAACTATTTCGAATCTAATATGGGGCGGTTTCTGGCGCCCGTTTAGGGGCCGGAACGGTGGCTACAGGAAAGGGCGATGTCCGAACAAGCCGACGAATCACAAAAAACCGAAGAACCGACACCGAAAAAGCTCAGCGAGGCTCGGGAGCGGGGTAACGTAGCAGTTAGCCGGGAAATCAATACTTGGCTGATTCTGCTTGCCGGCGGCATTTTGACCGCCATGGCTTTTCCCAATTCAATGCGTGAACTAAAGCTCGCCTTGGTGCCGTTTGTCGAGATGCCGCACCAATTTATTATGCAGCCGAAAGACATCTTTTCGGTATTTGCCCAAACGCTTACGAATGTTGGTAGTGCCCTGTTTTGGCCGTTAGCCGTACTCGTCTTCGTTTCCGCTGGGGCACCGTTGATTCAAAATGGACCGGTTCTTTCGCCTAAGGCGATTGGTTTTAAACCGGAAAAAATAAGTCCGTTAAAGGGCATAAAACGGTTGGTCTCCGTCAATCAGCTGAATGAATTCGTCAAAGGTGTTTTAAAGATCACCATTGTTGCCATCATTGGCACCTTACCGGTATTGCCAATGCTGCCCGGGCTGGATGCATTGACTAGTTATTCGATCCCGGATTTTTTGGCCATCCTCCATGAAACGCTGATCAAAATGTTGATTGCGATTCTTGCGGTGTTGGCGGTTATTGCGATTGCGGATCTGATTTACCAGCGCTTTCGCCACAAGAAAGAACTTCGGATGACCAAGCAAGAGGTCAAAGAAGAGCACAAACAAGCCGAAGGTGATCCAACAGCGAAGCAGCGGTTGCGCCAAATTCGCCAAGACCGGGCGCGTCAACGTATGATGGCGTCGGTGCCCGATGCTGATGTTGTGATCACCAACCCGACCCATTACGCCATTGCGCTGAAATACGATTTAGATGAAATGGAAGCGCCCAGGGTGACCGCCAAAGGACAGGATCTGATTGCGCAAAAAATCCGTGAAATTGCTGAAGAAAATGACATCGCGATTGTGGAAAATCCGCCATTGGCGCGTGCGTTATTTGCCAGTGTTGATTTGGACGAAGAGGTGCCGCCGGAACATTATCAAGCGGTTGCCGAAGTTATTAGTTATGTTTGGGGGCTCAAAGGTGGCGGTCGGCCTGCAGGAGAAAACGCGGAGTAGCGCTCCGCGTTAGGCGATATGATGGCGCATAAAAATGGATGGCTGAACCGAATTTTTCAAACAAATGAAACGCCCGAAGCGGGATTTACAGCGCCGGCGGATCTTGATCTTGTGTTCGAAAAAATGCCTTTCGGCGTTGTGACACTCGATGAGGAGTTCCATGTCCGGGGGTACAATCCTGCGGCTAAAGCCTTGCTGGGTGAGGGGGCCATCGAAGGCGCATTGATAGCGCAATTGTTTGAAAACTCTGAAACCCTAACCGCAGGGCTTCCTGGTAGCAGTTCCCTCGGTGCGTCATCGCCGGACTTGAAACTTCCCTTGGCGCATGACAGTCAGCGTATTGTTGCGATCCATCCGGTGCGTTTTGATAAAAGGGATGGCGCGTTCAGTTATGTGCTGCACTTGATGGACGTCACCGAGCAAGCCCGCCTTGAAACCCAATTTGCTCAATCTCAGAAGATGCAAGCCGTCGGGCAATTAGCCGGCGGCATTGCGCATGATTTTAATAATCTGTTGACGGCGATGATCGGCTTTTGTGAATTGCTTTTGCTGAGGTTTCAGCCGGGTGAACAAGCTTTTGCAGACATTATGCAGATCAAACAGAACGCCAATCGTGGTGCCAGATTGGTACGACAACTATTGGCATTCTCACGAAAACAGACTTTGCAGGCGCGGATATTAGGCGTGTCCGATATTTTAGCTGAATTGACGAGTATGCTGAAACGCTTGGTTGGCGAGGCTGTTGAACTGAAGCTGGTTCATGGGCGTGATCTGGGGGTCGTGTTGGTCGATGAAGGTCAGCTGGAACAAGTCATTATTAATTTGGTGGTAAATGCCCGTGATGCGATGCCTTCGGGTGGCACGCTGGAAATCGAAACATTTGACTTCGTCAGCAACGTCGAATCTTTAGCTGATGGGCAGGTGATCCCGGCTGGAAATTACGTTGCTATTCGCGTGACCGATTCCGGGATGGGAATCGAAGAAGACGATATTGAGCGCATATTTGATCCCTTTTTCACCACGAAGGAAGTGGGCTCAGGCACTGGATTAGGACTGGCAACTGTTTATGGGATCATTAAACAAACCGGCGGGTTCGTATTTGCGGAAAGTGAGGGAATCGGCCAGGGCGCCCAATTCACAATCTATCTGCCGTGTCACGACGGCCAGGATCAGCAGGCCGCTCCAGCAGATCCCGCGCTAACATCTAGCGACCTCACAGGTGGCGGCACGGTGTTGTTGGTGGAAGATGAGGACCCGGTTCGTTTATTCGGCGCACGTGCTTTGAGAAGTAAAGGGTACAAAGTGGTTGAGGCTCAAAACGGAGAGGTAGCGTTAGAGCTTCTTCGGGAGGAGCGTTTCGACCTGTTGATCACTGATATGGTCATGCCGCACGTAAATGGCGCCGCAGTGATAGCAGCGGCTCGCAGGGCGCATCCCGAGCTGCCGGTTATTTGTATTTCCGGCTATACGGAAGAATCGATGGCAAAAGAAATGGATAATATCGCCAATCTCAATTTTTTAGCCAAACCATTTAGCCTCAAAGACCTTGCCGGAATGGTCAAGGATGCGATGGAAAGAGACGCTCCCCTCTCGCGCAACACCGCAGCCTAAATTCTATCGAAAAATAACTCATTGATTGAAAGGTACAAAATTCCTTTTTCTAGCGGAACAAAAAAAGAACTTGTAAAAAAGAACAAATAGAGTACGGTTTGGCCAGCTCAAATTTATAGATACAACAGCGCTCGGGATTAGGTTTGGTTGCAAGCTCGGGGTCGCTATGAAATAAGGAAAGGAACGTCGCATGTCGCAAGCAGCATTACGCCTCGTTGAAAAGGATAACATGGACAAGCAAAAAGCTTTGGAAGCCGCGCTGGGACAGATTGAACGGTCCTATGGCAAAGGCTCAATTATGAAATTGGGTCAAAATGATCAGGCCGTGGATATTGAATCCGTGTCTACCGGTTCATTAGGATTGGATATAGCGCTCGGTATTGGCGGATTACCCCGTGGCCGTATTGTTGAAATTTATGGGCCGGAAAGTTCGGGTAAGACCACTTTGGCGTTGCATGTCATTGCTGAGGCACAGAAAACCGGTGGTACCTGCGCCTTTTTGGATGCAGAGCATGCTCTTGATCCGTCATACGCTAAGAAGCTGGGCGTTAATCTCGACGAATTACTCATTTCGCAGCCTGATGCCGGTGAACAGGCCTTGGAGATCGCTGATACGTTGGTGCGCTCCGCTGCGTTGGATGTTCTCGTGGTTGATTCCGTCGCTGCCCTTGTGCCGCGGGCTGAGCTCGAAGGCGAGATGGGGGACCACCATGTAGGTTTGCACGCACGGCTCATGAGCCAAGCATTGCGCAAGCTCACAGGTTCGATTTCACGGTCGCATACGATGGTAATTTTCATCAATCAAATCCGGATGAAAATCGGCGTTATGTTTGGCAGCCCCGAAACCACGACCGGTGGCAACGCGCTTAAGTTCTATTCCAGTGTTCGCCTCGATATTCGCCGGATCGGTGCCATCAAAGATAAAGATGATGTGGTGGGTAATCAGACCAGAGTTAAAGTCGTCAAAAACAAGGTTGCGCCGCCCTTCAAGGTTGTCGAGTTCGATATTATGTACGGCGAAGGCATTTCTAAAACCGGCGAATTGCTCGATCTCGGTGTAAATGCGGGGATCGTTGAAAAATCCGGTGCTTGGTTCTCCTATGGGGATCAACGGATTGGGCAGGGCCGTGAAAACGCTAAAACCTTTCTCAAAGAAAACCCGGAAATCGCCGTCGATATTGAGCAACGGGTCCGGCAAAGCGCAGGCATCTTAACAGAAGTCATGCTTGAGGGCGGCGGTACCGCTCTAAATGATGACGACGGTGAGGCGGATGGTGAGGACATGGCGACAGTATTGGCGTCGGAAGATCTGCCTGCTGAAAAGTAGAAATTTGAAACAGAATGGCTCCGTTCACTGGAGTATCTCGCAATGATTTGGCCCTGGGGGAAACCCCGGGGCCTTTTTGCCTTTACCGATCTAGCAACGCCAGTCCCGACCCTTCGTTTAATCCTGCCTGTTTTCTTCAAGTTATTGGGCTATATCCATTGTTTGGATCACTGGACAGGTCGGCGGCACCAAGTTACAACCGCGACTTTGACGGTAGGCCTATCGATCCAGAAACCGGTTCGCGAGACCTCTCGATGCTAAAGGTGAATGAATGACGAGTACCAACGAAATACGCACCGCGTTCCTTGATTTTTTCAAGCGCGACGGTCATGAGGAGGTTGATTCTTCGCCGTTGGTACCCCGGAATGACCCAACATTGATGTTTACCAATGCGGGTATGGTGCAGTTCAAAAATGTTTTTACCGGTATTGAACAGCGCCCCTATAGCCGCGCCACCACGTCGCAAAAATGCGTTCGCGCTGGCGGCAAACATAATGACCTGGAAAACGTCGGCTATACGGCGCGCCATCATACTTTTTTTGAAATGCTTGGGAATTTTTCCTTCGGTGACTATTTCAAAGAACATGCAATTGAATGCGCTTGGTCCCTCGTGACTAAGGAATTCGGTCTGGATAAGGATCGAATTGTGGTCACGGTATATGCAGAGGACGAGAATGCGGCAGGTCTTTGGAAGAAGATAGCCGGGTTATCCGACGACAAAATTATCCCGATCGGAACGTCAGATAATTTTTGGGCAATGGGCGATACGGGACCGTGCGGCCCCTGTTCTGAAATTTTCTTTGATCACGGAGACCATATCGAAGGTGGCCCACCGGGGACGCCTGAGGAAGATGGCGACCGGTTCGTTGAAATCTGGAATCTGGTTTTCATGCAGTTTGCCCAGCTTGAGCCTGGAAAACGACTCGACCTCCCCAAGCCCTCTATTGATACCGGGATGGGCCTTGAGCGTATGGCGGCTGTGCTGCAGGGTACCCACGATAATTATGAAATCGATCTGATGCGGTCCCTCATTGAAGCCTCCGCCGAGGCTAGCAATAGTGATCCTGATGGCGACAGCTCATTTTCTCATCGTGTGATCGCCGATCATTTGCGGGCTTGCAGCTTTCTAATTGCCGATGGAGTCCTTCCATCAAATGAAGGGCGCGGATATGTACTACGTCGCATCATGCGCCGCGCTATGCGCCATGCTCATCTTTTGGGCTGCAAGGATCCTTTGATGTATCGATTAGTGCCGGCGTTGGTGAAGGCTATGGGCCAGCACTATCCCGACCTAGTACGAGGAGAAGCTTTGATTACGGAAACGTTCAAATTGGAAGAAGATCGTTTCCAAGACATGCTGGGCCGTGGTCTCCGATTATTGGAAGATGAAACCGCGAAAATTGCTAGCGATGGCACGTTGCCCGGCGATGTGGCCTTTAAACTCTACGACACTTACGGATTTCCGCTCGACCTCACTCAGGATATTTTGCGCGGGCAGGGCCAAACCGTTGATGATGCAGGATTTGAAACCGCTATGGAGGGTCAACGGGCCGCGGCTCGTAAGGCTTGGGTGGGTTCTGGGGAGGCGGCGACGGAAGAGGTTTGGTTTGATATTCGCGAAGAAACCGGCGCGACAGAATTTCTAGGCTATGAAACTGAACGCGTCGAAGGTGTCGTAAGCGCAATTGTATCTGATGGCGCGCGCACCAACGCGGTCGCGGAAGGCGGAGACGTTGCCTTCACGGTCAATCAAACCCCTTTCTACGGGGAATCCGGCGGCCAACAGGGCGATGCAGGCCGCGCTGAAACGGCCAGCGGCGCAATTATTGAAATTTCAGATGTTCAGAAAAAACTCGATGTAATGCATATCCATTTGGGTAAAGTCGTTAAAGGAAGTTTGAACGATGGAGACGCAATAGACTTGCAAGTGGATGTTGGGCGGCGTGAACGAATGCGCGCAAATCACTCTGTGACGCATTTGATGCATGCCGCATTACGCAACCAACTTGGCGATCACGTCACGCAAAAAGGATCACTGGTATCCCCGGACTATTTGCGGTTTGATTTTAGTCATCCCAAGGGCATCGACCGGGGTGCCTTGCTTGCTGTGGAGAGTGCGGTCAACGCGCAAATTCGTATCAATGCGCTGGTCGAAACCCGCTTAATGACGCCCGATGATGCCGTAGAGGCGGGGGCGCTTGCGCTCTTTGGTGAAAAGTATGGCGAGGAAGTGCGCGTTGTCTCTATGGGCGATGTGTGTGATGACGACAAGACCTATTCGACGGAGCTTTGTGGCGGCACCCATGTGTCCCGCGTAGGCGATATTGGGTTTTTTAAGATCGTATCGGAAAGCGCGGTTGCCGCGGGTGTACGTCGCATCGAGGCTGTAACCGGCGAAGCTGCGTTAAGTCATGTTGTGGAACAGGAAAACTTGCTGGCAGATGCTGCAGCTGCCATGAAAGCGGCATCTGCGGATGTGCCCGACAGGATCAAGTCCCTCCTCGATGATCGGCGAAAACTAGAACGCGAAGTGTCTGATCTCCGGCAAAAGATCGCTGCAGGGGGCGGTGCGAACGCGGAAAGTAATGACGTTAAGGAAGTGGCGGGCGTCAAATTTGTCGCGCGCCACGTAGAAGATATTCCGGCGAAAGAATTGAAACCGCTCGTCGACACGCTCAAAGCTCAAATTGGCTCCGGTGTTGTCGCTGTGGCGGCGGTGGATGGCTCCAAAGCGTCATTGGTGGTCGGTGTTACTGATGATTTGACCGATCGCGTAGACGCAGTTGCTCTTGTGCGCGCTGGCGCCGGGGCAATTGGCGGCAAAGGCGGCGGCGGTAGACCGGATATGGCACAGACAGGCGGCCCCACGGTGGCCGGTGCAGCACAGGCATTAGGCGATATTGAAGCGGCTTTGAGCGAGGCAGACTAATAATGACCGAGAAAATGCGATTTGAGGGTACTAAGGATTACGTCGCGACGGGCGACTTGATGGTTGCCGTGAACGCGGCCATTACCCTAGAGCGCCCGTTATTAATTAAAGGTGAGCCTGGAACCGGTAAAACGGTTCTCGCGCACGAAGTTGCTAAGGCAATCAAAGCACCGCTGATCGAATGGCATATTAAATCCACGACAAAGGCGCAGCATGGCCTCTATGAGTACGACGCGGTCAAGCGGCTCCGCGATAGCCAGCTTGGTGATGACCGGGTTCACGATATTGGCAATTACATTATGCGGGGAAAACTGTGGGAAGGCTTCACGGCGGAAGAGCGGTCGGTGTTGCTGATCGATGAAATCGATAAAGCTGACATTGAGTTTCCCAATGACTTACTGCTCGAATTGGATCGGATGGAGTTCTTCGTTTACGAGACCCAAGAACGCATCGTGGCTAAACAGCGTCCCATCGTAATCATCACGTCTAACAACGAAAAAGAACTGCCCGATGCCTTTCTTCGTCGGTGTTTTTTCCATTACATCAGCTTTCCCGAAGAAGACACGATGCGCGAAATCATCGATGTGCATTTTCCGGATATTCAGAGCATTCTGGTGCGTGACGCGCTCAAGGTGTTTTATGATATTCGCGATACGCCCGGACTAAAGAAGCGTCCTTCAACATCGGAATTATTGGATTGGTTGAAATTACTGATGGTCGAAGATTTGCCGCCGGATGCGTTGCGTAGTCAGGATTCGCAAAAGCTCATTCCGCCTCTATATGGCGCCTTGCTTAAGAATGAACAGGACGTACAGCTGTTTGAACGGTTGGCCTTTATGGCTAGGCGGGAGCAGGGCGGCAGTTAGGCTGTATTCCGGGCGGCGAAATCGTCGGCGGGGGTGATCCGCCAGGTCTCCAAAATTCGATCGGCGCTTGCCATATCCATTTGGTCGAAATGTTCCATCGCTTTTGCATGCTGTGGTGATTGTACGAAGGCTTCGTATGGCCGACTGCCGCGGAGATAACAAAATATTTCGCTAAAGGCTTGGCGATCCGTGCCGACGGCCTTGAAGGCGATGGCCAGCGCTTCGGAGCCGGAATCATAGAGTAAGCGTGTGATCGCGCCCGCGCTTAAACGCGACTGTTGGCTGAACATCTCTTCGAACCGGTAAATGTCACCATCCTCCAGCGCGAGGATAAGCATTGCTGATGATGAGTCATATTGCGGCGTACTTGCGAAGTCCTGAAAGTTTATGACGTTGGTATCGTCATAAGCCTCCGCAAAGTCTGTGTTTGCGGCATCCGCGATGGCCACAGAAATAGCGTCGTTGACGTCATCCTGCGGCAGGTCATATGTGTCGTTGATATATTCCCTTAACGCCTCGCCGACCCAAGTATACATACGTCGCGCCAGGGCCGAATCTAGATCGTTTCTGCGTAAGAGCGGCTCTTGGTAACCTTCCACCTCGAGAGACTGGTCGACCAGTCTCGCCATGGTTTCCGGCATGATTTCTGCCCGGTTATTCTGAAGGAGCGATTGGATAACTTCATGATCACCGGTTCCGACCAGTGTTTCTGTGACGGATACACTGACGGCGGCGCGCTGGGAGATGGCTCTTTGGTGGTCTTGCGCCCGATATAGAATTAGGTCGATTAGGTCTGCATCTTCCAAAACGTCGCTTCGCACCAAGATTGGATAGGCGACTTCAATTACGTCACTGGCCAATTGAAATACTATGTCATGGGGCGCATCAGGTCTAACCGATAGCTTTTCAGCTACTGATTTACGAACTTGTATCTCAATACGGTGAATTAGGTGACGCAGTATGTCGAAGAATATTTTTTGTTCGCTGTTGCTCAAGTCTCGACCGGTGGCGAGGCAGAAATCGCTTAATTGTTGCGCTAACTGAGATCTGCTTGCGACATCGGATTGACGCGCGACGCCCACCAACGGCGCCAATGGCGAAGAAGGTTGTGGCGCGCGCCGTTGAGGCAGCAGTGCCCGTTTTGCTGCTTTAGAGGTGCCGCCAAATATTCTCTGTGCCCATGTCACAGTGGTTACTCCAAAATTATCCGCATTATTTATACGGAAACCTATGAGTTGTTTATCGACAAAGTAATAATATATTTTTAATTCTAGTGCAATACTTAATAATAATTAAATATTGCACTATATTGCTTCCGAGTTTTTGTGAATACTGCGTCTATTATTGGGGTAATGGATTGGTTGCCAATGAGTTGGAACTGCCTATTATCCCGCTTGAGGAGTATTGTTTGTGTTTGTGAATTTCTTTTTCGAACTTAAGAATGTCGGTGTCCCAGTGTCGCTGAGAGAGTACTTAACTCTGATGGAAGCGATGCAAGCGGGCGTTGCGGGCTATCGGGTAGAGGATTTTTACTATTTGAGCCGGGCCACGTTGGTCAAGGATGAGCGCAACCTCGATCGGTTTGACCGGGTTTTCGGAAGTGTTTTCAAAGGGCTAGAGGGAAACGCCGAGGATCTTGTCACGGATATACCCGAGGAGTGGCTGCAAAAATTGGCCGAGTTGCACCTAACCGATGAGGAGAAGGCCGAAATCGAACGTCTTGGCGGTTGGGAAAAGCTGATGGAGACGTTGAAAGAGAGATTAGAAGAGCAAAAAGGCCGCCATCAGGGGGGCAGCAAATGGATCGGTACAGCTGGCACATCGCCTTTCGGCGCTCATGGATATAATCCAGAGGGTGTGCGTATTGGTCAGGACAAATCCCGTCATCGCCGGGCTGTTAAAGTTTGGGATAAACGCGAATTCCGGAATCTCGATGATTCCCTTGAAATCGGAACCCGTAACATCAAAGTAGCGCTGCGCCGCTTGCGGAAGTTTACCCGAGAGGGCGCGGAGACGGAACTTGACCTACCGGATACCATCAAATCAACCGCTCATAATGGCGGTTATTTGGATATTCGCATGGTGCCTGAACGCCGCAATACGGTGAAGGTACTGCTGTTCTTGGATGCGGGCGGTTCCATGGACGATCATGTGAAGGTTTGCGAGGAACTATTTTCGGCCGCGCGCGCGGAATTCAAACATATGGAGTTTTTTTACTTTCACAATTGCCTGTATGAGGGAGTTTGGAGAGATAATCGTCGCCGTCATGGCGAGAAATTAGACACAATGGAGCTCCTTAGGACCTACCCTGCCGATTACAAAGCGATCTTCGTCGGCGACGCGACCATGAGCCCTTATGAGATTACCTATCCTGGCGGTAGCGTTGAGCATTGGAATGAAGAACCTGGCGGCGCGTGGATGCAGCGCCTGTTGTCCGTTTATTCGAAGGCGGTTTGGCTGAATCCTCAGGGAGAGCGTGTGTGGGATTATTATGATTCGATCCGGATTATGCGCCAGTTGATGGATGATAGGATGTTTCCTCTGACGATTGAGGGATTAGATGCAGCTATGCGCGCACTGGGACGATAGAATGCGCATCGCGCGAAATATTTTGGGCTGGCGAATGATAAAGAGAAATACCGTAATCCTATTTGGCCTGTCGTTGCTCTTGGCAGCTTGTGAACAAGCGTCGAGAGTAGGCGGTTCGCCCTTCCTAACCACCAATCCGGCGAATTTGCCGCGTGCGGACGCTCAGGAGTATATTTCGATTTGCTATAATGCCGATACGACCACACGCCAGTCTACTGAGGCTCTTGCGATGGAATCGTGTAAAAAAGATGTTGGCGGCACGATCAAATTTTTTCGCCACGATATGATTTTTAATGATTGCCCGGTCGTCACCAAGGCGCGGGCGACGTTTCTCTGTCTTCCACGGCGCAAATAAAAAGGCCCGCGCGAAGCGGGCCTTTTATCGTTAAATTTCCCAGCCTCTAGCCGATAATGGCGTTCAAGGTTTGACTGGGCCGCATGGCAATAGCGACTTTGTCTGGGTCGGTTAGAAAATAACCGCCAAGATCGACTTCAGCGCCTTGCGCGTCATTCAGTTCGCCGACGATCTTTTCTTCGTTTTCCGTGAGCTGCGCGGCAATCGGCGTGAAGTGTTGTTTTAAGTCTGCGTTGTCGTCTTGGGCGGCTAATGCCTGCGCCCAATAGAGGGTGAGATAGAAATGGCTCCCCCGCGTATCAAGCTCACCCACTTTGCGACTGGGTGACTTTTTGTTGTTTAAGAACTTCTCAATCGCCTGATCCAGAGATTTGGCTAAAACGCCGGCTTTTTCATTGGCTGCGTGCTCTGCATAATGCTCCAAGGATGCGCCAAGGGCCGCAAATTCGCCAAGTGAATCCCAACGCAGATGACCTTCTGCCATCAATTGTTGAACATGTTTGGGGGCAGAGCCGCCAGCCCCTGTTTCGAACATGCCGCCGCCATTCATAAGCGGTACGACGGACAGCATTTTTGCGCTCGTGCCCAATTCCAAAATGGGAAACAAATCAGTTAGGTAATCGCGCAGCACATTGCCCGTTACTGAAATAGTATCCTCGCCGTTCTTCATGCGCTCCAGCGAATAGCGTGTCGCTTCAGCCGGGGCTTTGATGAGGATTTCCAGGCCGTTCGTGTCGTGGTCCTTCAAGTAGCGTTCGACCTTGGCAATGAGTTGTGCATCGTGGCCGCGATCCTTGTTGAGCCAAAACACCGCCGGAGCGCCGGTAGCACGGGCGCGCCGAACACCGAGACCTACCCAATCTTGGACGGGGGCATCCTTGGTTTGGCACATACGCCAAATATCACCTTTATCTACTGCGTGTTCGTGTAGCGTGTTGCCGCCGCCGTCGATAATACGGATCGTTCCCTTTCCAGCGGCCTCGAATGTATAGGGATGCGAGCCGTATTCTTCCGCCTTCTGCGCCATCAGGCCGACATTGGAAACGCTGCCCATTGTGGTTGGATCAAAAGCGCCATGTTCCTTACAAAACCGGATGGTTTCGTCATAGATCACGGCGTAAGAGCGGTCTGGAATAACACATTTGGTATCCGCTTCTTTGCCATCTGGGCCCCAGGCGCGCCCGCCGTTGCGGATTAACGCTGGCATCGAGGCATCGATAATGACGTCGCTGGGCACGTGGAGGCCGGAAATTCCGCGGTCGGAATTGACCATGTACAAGTCAGCCTGTCTTTCCATACAAGCAGCCAAGTCGGCTTCGATTTCCGCTTTTTTGTCGGCCGGTAGGGACTGAATTTTGTTCGTGATGTCGCCAACCCCATTGTCCGGGTCAATGCCCAGATCGGCGAAGGTGTTGGCATGCTTGTCGTAGACGTCTTTGAAGAACGCGTAAACGGTGTGCCCAAAGATGATCGGGTCGGAAATTTTCATCATCGTTGCTTTCACATGCATGGAAAACAACACGTTTTTCGCGTTCGCGTCTTTGACCTCGGCTGCAAGGAAGGACTGTAATGTGCTGGCGCGCATCACCGTTGCATCGATGACGTCGCCTGTTTGAAATGGCGTCTTCGCTTTCAAGACGGTGGTCTCACCACCCTCTGCAGCAAATTCGATACGCCCATCGCCAGCTGCGGCATCGCTGATTGTAGTGGAAATTTCGTTGGCGAAGAAGTCGTCACCGTCCATTGAGGTCACTTCCGTCTTCGAATCTGCCGACCAAGTGCCCATTGAGTGCGGGTTGTTCTTGGCATAGGCCTTTACCGCGTTTGGCGCACGACGGTCCGAGTTGCCTTGGCGCAGCACAGGATTAACGGCGCTGCCGAGAACGATGCCGTAAGTGTCCTGAATCTTCTGTTCCGCGTCGTTCTTCGGTTCTTCGGGGAAGTCGGGAATATCGTACCCGTGGTCCTGTAATTCGGTAATCGCGAGTTGTAACTGCGGTATCGAAGCGCTGATGTTCGGCAGTTTGATAACGTTGGCTTGGGATTCTTCCACCAACTCACCTAAATTCGATAAATCGTCCGGTTGTTTCTGCGCATCGGTAAGGTTTTCCGGGAAATTGGCGATAATTCGTCCGGCAAGCGAGATATCCTTACGCCCTATAGTAATGCCCGCGGGTTTTGTGAAGGATTGAATGATCGGTAAAAAGGATCCACTGGCCAATTCCGGCGCTTCGTCGACCTTTGTATAGATAATATCTGCCATTTTTCTCTACTCCCAAAAAAACGAATTATTGAGTTTTGCCAACAAGTAGGCGATCCCAATCAGGTGACATTTAGGATTTCCCCAGGATGATCGCGCGCATTCTTGCGGCTGTAATTTGCGCCGCACAATAGCACCCTTCCCACACGAGACAAGGGTGGCGTTGGGCCTAAATGTCGCGGTTAGCCGGGTTTTTGATCGGCCATAACCCCAATGCCAAGGGCTGGCAAAATTTCTGCCGTATGCTCCACCACGTCAACCAGCCCACGGTGTTCTTCGCTGAGGAATTCTTCTTCCATCATATGGTCCAACAAATCTATAATTGGCTGCCAATAATTAAAAATATTGGCGATGACGATGGGCTTATTGATTTGGCGTAACTGCTTCCATGTCATGACTTCGAAGGTTTCTTCAAGCGTGCCGATACTACCGGGCATTACCACGAAGGCATCCGCCCGTTCGGCCATTTTGGCTTTCCGCTCATGCATATCGTTCGTAATGATGATTTCCGTCGTATCCCGATGGGCGATTTCTACCTGGTCCAGGAAGTGCGGAATGACGCCGATGACCTCGCCGCCGGCCGCGAGGGCACCGTCGGCAAGCGCACCCATTAAGCCAATGCGTCCACCACCAAAAACGACTGTAATGCCGGCATTTGCACAGAGGCGGCCGAATTCCGCCGCGCAGTCGAGATATTTCGGCGCGGCTCGGGTGGAAGAGCCGCAAAATACGCAAACGGATGAAATTTTGGCCATTTTAGTCCTTTTGTTCTACTGGAGGGGCGGTCATGGTGGTGTCGAGACGATGGTGCGAAGTTCATTGTTTATAACGAAGTTCTGCTCTTGCCGGAATGAACACGTATCACTAACTGGGTAGAAGAATAGGGTGAAGCGTATAACGGAGAAGGGCCCATGAACCGCATTTATATTTTGATTGGTTTGGCAATTGGGGCCGTTGTCGGCGCGGCGCTGTATTATGCTGATAAAGATGACAGGCAAGCGGAATCACCGCCGTCTACGAGCGAACAGCTAGCCGGTACAAAGGAAAAAGCATCTGATACGGTTCCAGAAAAGGAACTTGAAAGTAGGGCCAAGCCCGAAGGTCCAAGCTTTGATGTTGTCAGGATAGAACCGGACGGTTCGGCGGTTTTAGCCGGGCGCGCGGCTCCTGGTGACATGGTGACCATCTATAACGGCGATAAGCCCATTGGCACGGTCAGAACTAGCGATCGAGGCGAATGGGCTCTTGTTCCTGAAAAGCCATTGAAGCCGGGTGCCACGGAATTGCGGATTGTCGCGGAGAACGCAAAGGGCGAAAAATCGGAATCCGATCACGCCGTCGTTCTGAAAGTGCCGGATAGTACGAAGACTGGTGACGGGGCGCTTGCCGTATTGGTGCCGCGTGGCAAACAAGGTTCTTCGAAGTTATTGCAGGCGCCCAAGCCGGGCCCAGGTATTAAAACCGGAACCCTGACTCTAGATGTAATCGACTATGACGAAGAAGGCCGGATGACCTTTGCAGGGCGTGGTGAACCTGGAGCATCCCTAAAAATATTTGCGGACAATAATGCATTGGATGAAACCATTATTGATTCCAAGGGCAATTGGCGGTCCCGTCAAAATACGGTTTTGGAGCCGGGCAGTTACACACTGAGGCTCGACCAGATGAGTGACGGCAAGGTTACTGCACGCATTGAAGCGCCCTTTACGCGGTCTCCGCCATTGGAAAAACTCAAAGGCGATACGTTTGTCGTTGTGCAGCCCGGCAATAGTTTGTGGCTTATAGCGCGCCGCGAATTGGGCGGCGGTATTCGCTATTCGGTTATTTATGACGCCAATAAACATCAAATTAAGGACCCGGACCTTATTTACCCCGGCCAGGTGCTCGCCGTGCCACAGAAATAGGCCTGCCGCCGTCAGCTATTGTATATGCGCGGTGTCGACAAGACGGTTTGAAAGAAAAGGATCAGCGGGCGGGATTTGGTGATCATGTGGGTGATCGCTTCCACCGCATCTAC
>Ga0055584_100002988_pt1 | contig 16736 bp, 15 predicted proteins | sample OSDHelmetaG_FD_58716 | JGI IMG/M metagenome (GOLD analysis project Ga0055584, IMG submission 58716) | Pelagic marine sediment microbial communities from the LTER site Helgoland, North Sea, for post-phytoplankton bloom and carbon turnover... | ecosystem: Environmental > Aquatic > Marine >... | reverse complement strand
GGAATTAAACGCCAAAAATTTACCATCTGAGCAATATAAAAAAGCCTATAAAAAAATAACAAACAAGTCTTGCATCTGTAATGGTTTAGGAGTAGCAACATTAAACTCTCATAACATGAATACTAAAATGGAAGGCTCTGGAGTTGCAATTTGTCCAGGTCCAAACTTAGCATACTTCACCCGCCAGGCTTCACTAAAAGAAATGGTAGATCATATTTACGGTAGATACAACCTGATTACCCATTCCCATAGGCCAAACCTTTTTATTAAGGAACTAACTATGTATTTAGATTATATAGAAGAGGAATTTACAGATATAGAAAATCCGGATAAACGTCAAATAAAAAACTGGAATAGTTTCATTAGCAATATACAAGAAGGAATAGATTATTACTATAATCTATTTGGCAACAACAAAGACTGGTCTACCACCACAATAACAAAAACAATGGAGCTACTTAATAATAACAAGCAAAGACTAAATAATATTAGAATCAACCTAAAATCTATAGAGGAACGCACCTACATATTGGCATGAAATCAATATATCCAATAATAAAAAGGCGCAACAAGAGTTGCGCCTTTTTATTATTCAACTATTCCATATTATACTTATATTTGCTCTTTAAAATCATATAAAATGTCTGTAGCAAAAGAAGGTCCCAAAAAAATAACCACTCATGTATTGAGTGAAATGAAAATGAAAGGTAATAAAATTGCCATGCTTACTGCCTATGATTATTCTATGGCAACGATAGTAGACAAGGCTGGAATAGACGTAATTTTAGTGGGCGACTCTGCCGCTAATGTAATGGCAGGATGGGAAACAACACTTCCCATCTCACTGGATCAAATGATTTATCATGCCTCATCGGTAGTACGCGCAGTAAACCGAGCTATGGTTGTTACCGATTTACCTTTTGGAACCTACCAGGGAAATAGTAAAGAGGCTATAGCTTCAGCTATACGAGTAATGAAAGAATCAGGTGCAGATGCAATAAAATTAGAAGGAGGTGCTGAAATTATAGAATCTGTTAAACGCATCCTCTCGGCAGGCATTCCAATAATGGGACATTTGGGACTAACACCTCAATCTATTCACAAATTTGGCACCTATTCAGTTAGAGCAAAACAAGAAAAAGAAGCACAAAAATTAATAGAAGATGCCCATCTATTAGAACAAGCAGGAGTTTTTGCCATAGTTCTAGAAAAAATACCTGCAACTTTAGCCGAAAAAGTTGCCAATGAATTAACTATACCGGTTATAGGGATAGGTGCAGGTAGCGGAGTTGACGGACAAGTATTGGTAATTCACGACATGCTGGGAATAAATCAGGGATTTTCACCTCGTTTTTTACGTCGCTATCACAATCTTTATGCTGAAATTACCGGAGCTGTGAGTAACTATATAGAAGATGTGAAATCAAAAGATTTCCCCAACGAAAGGGAACAATACTAGCCTCGCAAAAAAACAGAAATACATATATGAAATTAGATATTCTCTACGAAGACAACCATCTCATTGCTGTCAACAAAACCGGACACGATTTAGTACAAGGCGATGACACTGGTGATGAACCCTTATCCAACAAGGTTAAAGAGTACATCAAAATTAAATATAAAAAACCAGGAGATGTCTATCTGGGTGTTACTCACAGGCTGGACAGACCAGTTACGGGAGCTATTCTTTTCGCAAAAACAAGCAAGGCATTAACTCGTCTGAATAAGATGTTTCAGGATAAGGAAATAAAAAAGACATATTGGGCTATAGTGCAAAATCTTCCAGATGAAGATGAAGGCACTCTTCGCCATTTCCTTTTAAAAGACAGCAAAAAAAATAAATCTTATGCATTCCCAAAAATGCGTCTGGGAGCAAAAGAAGCAATTTTAAACTATAGGCTTATTTCAAGTTCTGCTAAATATCATCTTTTAGAAGTTGACCTTCAAACTGGTCGTCACCACCAAATACGTGCTCAATTAGCAAAAATAGGCTGTCCTATTAGAGGGGATATCAAATACGGATCTCCTCGCTCAAATAAAAATGGAGGGATATCTCTACATGCTCGCCAAATAAGCTTTATTCATCCTGTAAAAAAAGAGCCTATAACAATTAAAGCCTCTGTACCAAAGGAAGACAATTTATGGCAAGAGTTTGCCAATGTAGTAGAAAAAACAAAATAAATAATATATTACAAATAAAAACAGGGCTTGTTTTAAAGCCCTGTTTTTATTTGTAAGTAAATAGTTATTTGTTAAACTACTTTGTAACCTTTAAAAAGGTCTCTATTATTCTTTCTATTTCCTCTTTAGGAAGCAGACCTTTAGCTCCTGCAGGATCAGCACCCATAGGTATAAACAACATAGTAGGATAGGCAGTTACACCAAAGGCAGCAGCCAATTCCCTATTCTTTTCAGCGTCAACTTTGTAAATTTGAATTTTTTCACCATACTCCTTCTGGATCTCTACCAGCATAGGAGCAAGACGTTTACAAGGTCCACACCAAGTTGCATAAAAGTCAATAATCGCAGGCCTGTCTCCCTTATAACTCCATTGCTTACTATTCTTAAAATCAAAAACCTTTTCAGCAAAACCAGCTTCATCTAATGATATAACCTGACTACCTTTTGCCTCATTAGAAGATACAGGAAAAATCACTTCATCTTTAACATCAGACCTGTTTTCAGCTACACATCCACCGGTCTGCACAACCAACAAAACCGTTAACAATATAAAAATTAAATGCTTCATAGATTAAAATCATTATTAATTCACCATTACAATAATAGTATTATTTTTTTTAACGATATAGCACTTATAATGTTTTAGTCGCAACCACCTTTAACAATGCATTAATACAATGAAACATTATTGCATTTAATTAACCGGTGCAAGTAAGTCTACCAAAATAAAGTGATCAAATCATTTTATTTCTCTATTTTCAAAACATCACTAATAGCCTTCTCAAAAGTTTCTTTGGGCAATGCACCTTGAGCCATTTGAGGTTGCCCGTCCATAGGAACAAAAAGTAAAGAAGGAATACTTTGTATACCAAACATCGCAGCTAATTCCTGTTCTTTCTCAGTATCAATTTTATAAATATCAACTTTACCTTCATAATCAGTGGCAAGCTCCTCTAAAATTGGAGCTACAGCTTTACAAGGACCACACCAATCAGCATAAAAGTCAATCAAACAAGGTTTGTCGCCAGTAAATTTCCACTCTTTATTATTTGCGTAATCAAATACTTTTTCCTTAAATGTTTCTGCAGTTAAAAACTCAACCATAATTTTAAATTTTAATGTGATTATTCAATTAACAAAACTAGTACAAAAAATAAATATTTCAAAATATGTACATTTGTGGATATATGAATACAATTATAATGCCAAAGGCAATTGACTTAATTTACTCACCCTTATCCCAACAAAAAATTGTAATTTTGTCAGTTCCATATACAACACAAGCAAAAAATTGCTTGCATAATTAATTTACACCACATAGACATAAAATGCAAGAACACCTGCAACACCCTATATTTAAAACAGTTTCAGAGATCTCAGAAACAGAAAACGTGAAAACTTTTGTTATCGGAGGTTTTGTTCGAGATATATTTTTAAAGCGCAATACAACTGATATAGATATATTGGTAATAGGCAGCGGGATAAACATTGCTAAAAAAGTTGCAGCTAAACTGGGACGACTTAAAGTCTCTGTTTTTAAATCATTTGGCACAGCAATGTTTAAATACCGTAATGTAGATATTGAATTTGTTGGAGCCAGAAAAGAATCTTATAACAGAAATTCTCGCAAACCCACAGTTGAAGATGGAACTCTTGAAGATGATCAAAACAGACGCGACTTCACTATAAACGCCATGGCTATAAGTCTTAATAAGGAAAGTTACGGACAACTTGTAGATCCATTTAACGGTATAGAAGACCTGGGAAAGAAAATAATACGTACACCACTGGATCCAGATATTACATTTTCAGACGACCCACTTAGAATGATGAGGGCAATACGCTTTGCCACTCAATTACAATTTAAGATTAATCAGAATACTTTTGATGCAATTATTTTAAACAAAGAAAGAATTAGAATAGTATCCATGGAAAGAGTGTCAGACGAACTAAATAAAATAATGTTATCTGCTCGCCCATCTATAGGATTTAAACTCATGGATGCCACAGGATTACTAGATGTAATTTTCCCGGAAGTAAAAGCTTTAAAAGGCGTAGAAACTATCAATGGTCAATCACATAAAGATAATTTTTATCACACCCTTGAAGTTCTGGATCAAATAGTCCCCAATACAAAAGATCTTTGGCTACGCTATGCTGCCTTACTTCACGATATAGCAAAACCTTTAACCAAAAGATTTGATCCTGCTATAGGGTGGACTTTCCATGCTCATAACCACAGGGGACAAAAAATGATTCCAAAAATATTTGCACGATTAAAACTTCCACTAAATGAGAAAATGAAATTTGTGCAAAAGTTAGTTTATCTGCATATGCGTCCCATTGCATTAATTGAAGACGAAGTAAGTGATTCTGCTATACGAAGACTTCTATTTGAAGCTGGCGACGATATAGAAGATTTGATGACATTATGCGAGGCAGATATAACCTCTAAAAATAAAGAAAGAGCAGAGCGACACCTTAGAAACTTTAAAATAGTACGCAGAAAATTAAAAGAAATTGAAGCAAAAGACAAAGTTAGAAATTTTCAGCCTCCTGTGACAGGAGAAGTAATAATGTCTACTTTTAACCTGCCACCTTGTCAGGAAGTCGGAATAATTAAGGCTGCAATAAAAGATGCTATACTAGACGGCATTATACACAACAACTATAACGAAGCTCACAAATTCATGCTCAAAAAAGGTGAAGAAATGGGACTGATTATAAAAAAATAAAATGAACACTTTAAATTCCAATATTTTTTTTGAGAACACCACCTATAATCAAACATCTCAGAATATAGCACCAATTATAATTGCCGACCAATTAAAAACAGGAGAAAATATAGGTCAAATAATTAGATTAGCCGGCAACACTGGTTGTAGAAAAGTTTTAATTATAAACAATAATCAAGCACCTCGACAAAGTAAAATATTAAGAGTTGCAGATGTTGCCGGAAAAATTATTAACTGGCAATTTTGTGAAACTTCTAATATTATGAAACTCATACCAAGCGATTATACCATAGTGGCACTCGAAACATCTCCTCGTTCAAAAAATTTATTTTCAACGCAACTACCAAAGAAAATGGCTATAATAGTAGGAAATGAAAGCCAAGGAGTTTCAGAAACATTAATGCGTATTAGCCAGCTAGAGGTACACATTCCTATTGCAGGCCCAGTAAAATCATTAAATGTGGCACAGGCAACAGGACTATTATTATTTGAATGGGTGCGCCAAAATATCATAAATACCTAACTATTTCACTTTTAACATCACAGAAACCGGGAGATGATCGCTAAAACCTCCATTATACCTCATCCCTACATATGTCCTAAAAGGCTTGTATCCTCCATACTCATCATCACGTTCAAGAAGAAAGGGAAAGTCAATAATATCAATTTTAGGATCTTCTATAAAAATAGGACTTTCAATATCGAAAAATCGTCTTGACAAAATTATCTGATCGTACAACTGCCAATGATAATTAAACTTTATACTTCCTACATTGGCCGGCAAATATAGGGCAGGACTAATAAGATTAACCTCTTCATTTTCAAGTTTGCCTACTTTCAAATACTCAGAAAATAATTCAGACCTATGTCCCTCATTAAAATCGCCCATCACAATTATAAGGTTCTCATTATTGTATGAGTATAATGAATCACAAAAAACTCTTAACCTTTGTGCAGCAAACTCTCTCTTCCATTGTGTGGCAGAACTGCCACCATATCGAGAACTCCAATGATTAACTAATATATGAAGGGTATCAACATTGTCTATTACTCCCTTTACATAAAGAATATCGCGTGTTGGTCTCTCCCCCTCACCAAAATTTATAGGCAAAGACTCTGATGTGATAACATCAAATCTTTGATTCAAATAAAAAAGAGCAACATCAATTCCTCTTTCGTCTGCCGAATCGTAGTGTACCACCCTATATCCAAAGTCATATAAATTAGTTTCATTCAACAATAAATTCAAAACCTTACTGTTTTCCACTTCACACAGTCCCACCAACACCGGAGGATGCCATTGTCCTACATTTAAAATAACCCTACTAATCTTCTGAAATTTATCACGCATTCGTGAAAAAGACCAATGTCTAATACCTGAATATGTAAATTCATCATCAAGTATTAAAGAATCATTACTAACATCAAAAAGATTCTCTACATTATAGAATAAAATATATGCAGGAGTTGCTACTCCTAATTCTTCCTGTGCTTTTAGAGGCAACAGAAAGAAAAAAATAAAATAAAGAAGAAAAAAAAATCGCATTTAGTCTATTCTACACGCTCTACATAACCTAAGTCCGGTAAAACAATGCCATCAAACCTGCTATTTCCATTATAATCCGTGGGATAAAGACGAGCAATCTCAATACTACCGGCATCCTTAGCAACAGATAGTGTATCAAGATGATAATTATAATTAGTCTCATCTATAAATAAAGGATCACGATTCACAATCACGTTGCTAAAATTATTACCATTGGCCAGAGCCTCATCATTATAAATACTTTTAATCAATGAGTGGTCAAACTTATAATTAACAACAGTTTCTTTATAAGCATCGTCTTTATTATCATCATTTTTATAATACTCAAAATCAAGCTCTAGCTCATTTGAATTTTTACCATAAACTATGCAATTACTAAAAAGTGCCGTTTCCAGATCTCTAGTTACAGTTTTATTTTCATCGTCTAAAAAGAAATTGGATACAAGCAATGCAGGCATATCTCTATAACCCCATTTATAATAATTGGCTATAGTACAGTGATAAAACTCATATTTACCTCCAAGAGTAAGAGCCACAGAGGCACTTCCACAATCTCCAAACAAAGAATTAGAGGCAACTATAGATGAAGATTGGGCAACCAAACCCTGTTTTGTAACATGCTCTATTCTGGTATTTGATAAATAAAGTGGCTCCTGTCCATCTAAGCCAACTGAGTCAACTATAAGACCATATGTAGCATTGCGAATATCTGCATAATTAATTCTATGATTCTTACTTCCGGGCATTAACCATATATAACCCCACTGCCCAGGTTTATCATCATACCATTCTTCCAATCTGGAACCCGTAAAAACAACAGGATTATCCTTGGATCCCTGCACAACTAAAGATGCATCCTTTTGAACAATTAAACTTGCTCCTTTATAAAAATGCAAATGTGCTCCCTTTTCAATGGTAAGGATGGAACCTTCACCTACCTTTAAAGTGTCATAAATCAAATAAGGCTTCTCAGCAGTAAAAGTCTGGCTCTCAATAGAGTCTCCTTTAAAAAGAATCACATCTTGACCATAGGCTACCAGCTTTACACTCTGTATACGTTCTTTAGTATAAAAAATTACTGAATCTTCTACAACAAATGAACCCTCGCTATTATAATCAGGATCAATAGTTACATCAACAAAAACAAAAAGGCTGTCTCCGGTGCGCAAAGGAACATCATCTACTCTATACTCAGGTATGCCATTAACATTAATTCTAAATCTAGAATCTTCACCACCTGCTAATTCTATAGCATCAATAGTCATGTCACTACCGTAGGGATTATAAACTCTAAAATGCCTTGTGGCTGACCCAATGGATGTAAAAACTGTATCAAACATTACTGTATCAAGAGAAAATCCTATCCCCTCTGTGCCTCCTCTAAACATATAATCGCGCTCGCACCCCAGTACAAAAAGAATGGCAATCACCCCCCACAATATGTTGTTAAATCTCTTCATAATCAATCATATATTCAGAATCTAAAGACACACAAACCAACATAAAAATGTTCATTATGTACTTTTTACAATAATATAAAAACTTTAACAAATAAACAAGGATATTTTTTATTGTTCGCAACTATTTTTTACAATTTTTAACTTTGCGAATGAATGCAAATATCTACAAAAAATAAAAAAACCCGGTATTAACCGGGTTTAGATTTAACAAATATAAAACAAATGTTTATTTTCCCTGCTTATCCAAAACAGCCATGACTTCGAAAACAGCATCACGACTAGTATAAAGTGCAGCTTTCTCTTCATCAGTAAGTTGTAACTCTATAATTTTTTCAACACCATTTTTTCCCAACACTACAGGAACTCCAAGATAACAACCATCAATGCCATATTCTCCCTCTAGTCTAACACAAACAGGGAAAACACGTTTTTGATCACGTACTATAGCTTCAACCATTTGAGCGGCAGCCGATCCGGGAGCATACCAAGCAGAGGTCCCTATAAGCTTAACAAGCTCTCCACCTCCAACTTTAGCTCTTTGAATAATAGCATCCAACTTATCTGCTGAAATCAACTCAGTTACAGGAATACCTGCAACAGTAGTATATCTTGGTAGTGGAACCATAGTATCTCCATGTCCACCCATCAACACTGCCTGAATATCCTTGGGAGAAACATTTAACTCCTCAGCTAAAAAAGCTCGATAGCGTGCTGTATCTAAAATACCTGCCATACCCATAACCTTGGTTCGTGGTAACTTACTGGCAATATGAGCCTGATAAGTCATTACATCCAAAGGATTGGAAACTATGATAATAATGGCATTAGGAGACTTAGACACGACCTGTTCAGTAACAATCTTTACAATACCAGCATTAGTCTCAATCAAATCATCACGAGTCATACCCGGCTTGCGTGGTAAACCTGAGGTTATAACAACCACATCAGAACCCTCTGTTTTTGAATAATCATTAGTGGCACCAATAGTCCTGGTGTCATATAAATCAATAGGTGCTTTCTGCCAAATATCTAAAGCTTTACCCTCTGCAAACCCCTCTTTAATATCAACAAGCACTACTTCGTTTGCAATCTCTCGATAAGCAATGATATCTGCACATGTAGCCCCAACGTGACCTGCTCCTACTACTGTTACTTTCATAGTTCGTAATAATTAAATTTATACCTTAGTTACCTTACTTTGTCAAATCCTTAATAAATATAGCACCAAACAATTATTATATCAATATCAAGTTTGTTACTATAAACACAAATATATACAAGTAAAACGAATTAAGGAAAAATTTCTTCATATTTTAGACACTATTAACATAACAACAATTAACAATCTTTATTTCAATATATTAACATCTAAATCATTACTATTTAAAGGTGCTTGCATCATAACTCTATCTCCCAGCTCAAGTCCCATTTCAACCTTATAAAAAGAATCATTCTCACCAGAAGTTTCAATTTGTTGTTTAACAATACCTGATAAACCTACTCTTTTATATACAAAACTGCCTATTTGATCATCATTAAATACCGCTAACCTAGGTACCAAAATTGCGTCTTTAATAGATTTAACAACTATTGCATTAGACGAAGTCATACCAGGAAGCAGCAACTTTCCATTTGTATTGACTTTAATCTCAACTTTAAAGGCACTATAAAACTCTCCCTCAACTTCTTGTCCAACATTGGCAACACGTGTTACTACTCCTTCGAACTCAACATCTGGAAAAGCATCAATACTAACCCTAACAGGCAATCCTGTTTTAATTTTAGAAATGTCAATTTCCTTGATATATGCAACAGATTGCAGGGTTGACAAATCAGGAAGAGTAGCTATAAGTGGCGACCAATGACTAACTTGAGATCCCACTTTAACTTTCTCATTATCGCGTCCTCTTGCATATACTACAAGACCATCCCCAGGAGCAGTAATAACCAAATCTCGTTGTAATTGCTCTAACATTGCCTTTTCATCCTCAAATTGCTTAACATTATCCTTCGCTCGTTGAATAAACAACTCATGAAGCCGTTGCAATTGAATATAATTGCGCTGTTTTTGTTCCAAAGATCGTTGCGCTGTTTCTAAACTTATTTGAGCCTGACGCTGAACGGCAACAGACTCATAAATAGATTGTTCAACTCTAATTTCCTGATCCAGAACATAATCATTAGCCTGACGAATTTCATCTCGTGCAGCACTCAATACTAAAGAACTATCAATTTTTGCATTATCAAGCTGAATTCTAAACATCTCCAACCCATCCTCAGCACTTCGCATACGCTCCTCTACATCACTAGGATCAAGAGTAGCAACATAGTCTCCCTTTTCTACTACTGTACCCTCCTTTACCAAATCAGTAATGGCAATTCTACGTATACGCACTGTACGATTACTCAACACCTCAGGAATCATTATCTGAGTAGATTCAAGGGCTTCCAATTCACCCATACCCGTAACCACAATTTCAAACACCCCCTTTTCTATTCTAACTATCTCAGTTTCATCCTCTCTTTCCCGGGTAACATAAGAATAAACTGCCAAGGTTATTACTACCATAGCTATGGGTATAACTAATTGCCAAAAATTTCTATTCATATGTTTATAATTTCTTTTTCAATTGTCATATGGAGCTCGCCGAAATAATCATCCTTCTGTGTGTAAATCAATTCCCATGGCTCGTTTCATATGTTTATAATTAGTCTTTCTTTTAATAACCACTTATAACTAACCACAAAAATTACTTCCCTCAAAAAACATGTATATTTTATTTTAATACCATGTATTCTTAGCGTTGAAGTAATTCATCTAATTCCTGTATCAAGGGTCTATCCTCCAAGAAGTCATACAAAGTTAACTGACGAATTCCATAATAACTGGTCCAGTAACGCCTTAAAGCATTAATATAACTCCTACGTGCAGAATCAAGGGAATTTCTAGCTGCATTCAATCTTATAACATCTACCTTGCCAATTAAAAATCGCTGCATCGTCACATCATATCCCAATTGAGCAATAGTATCTGCCTTAGCTGCAATTGCTACTTGCTCTTCTTGAAGATTAAAATCCATAAAAGAAATAATAGCTTCTTGTTCAAAATCAAGTAACGATTGTTTTACTGTTGCCTCAGTAACCTCTTGATTAGATCTGGCCATTTGCACCCTTCCCTTTCTAACACCCCAATCCATTATTGGCATACTCAAACCCAACTTAAATTGCTGCTGTTCTAAAAAAGGATTGTGATAAGCCATATCTATATCTTCAGCATTCCTATTAATACCAAGATTAGCCCTTATATCAGCACTTAATCCATTTTGAGCTTTTGTTCTAGCTACATTCTGCTGAGCTTCCAATAGTTGCTTTTTATATTCTAAAATTTCCGGATTACTTTCTATTGCCAAAGAAAGACCCTTATCGATATCTACCTGTAATTTAGGGATCTCATAAGGTACCTTGCAATTAATTAATATATCATCTTCTATTCCCAAAAAAGAATTTAATGATGCATGGGCTTGTTTAAGTTCTATTTCAGCGACACTAACTGCTAAACGGGCGTTCAAAAGACCTAGCTCCAGATCTAACAGCTCATCTTGAGTAACAGTTCCAATTTCAAAACGTCCACTTCCAATTCGGTACAAAGTATCGGCATTGGCATAATTCACCTCGGCAATACGTTGATTTATTTCAGCAGCAGCAACATCGAAAAAATAATTTACCGATTGAATAGCAAGATCTTCTAACGACTGAAGATATTCCAATTTAGCCTGCTCAAATTTTAAAGGCTCAATACGAGACTCCCAACGAAACTGATTATATCCATTTAATGTCTGAGTAAACCCAATACTAATAGGAACTGAAGCATATTCAACACCATCAGAGTCTAGATTTTGTATCCTCGACAAAGACGAAGTTACATCAAAAACACCACCTGTAAAAGGAACATTTTGTTGAAGAGAAACCGAAGCATCAGATGAAAAATAAGATCTTTCCATAAATCTTTCCTCGTCTAATTCAGAATCATAACGATTTACAACAGATCTATCATAATTTACAGGAGTAGAGCTTAAACTTAGGCTTGGTAACCTGTCAGCCTTATAACTCCTAAATTCCCAATAACTAGACAAATACATATTCTTTGCTCTGAAGCTATAAAGACTCTGTTGATGAGCCAACTCTATAACCTCTTCTAGGCTAAGATCTACCTCTATCTTCTGATTTTGAGCCTCCACCATAAAAGGTAAAAAAGCTATAGAAAACAAACTAAGAATATACTTTAATCTCATACTATTCGATAATTTAAATCATCATACTACTAATGACGCAACGACTCTACTGGATCTTGGTTGGCAGCACTCTTAGCCGGTATATAACCAAAGACTATTCCAACTGTTGCTGAAACTCCAAAGGCTACAACTACAGAAAACAAACTAACTACAGTTTGTATATCTGCCATTACATTAATTATACGTGCCAAAATAACACCCAATACTATACCTATCATTCCTCCCGAAACACTAATTAAAGTAGACTCTGCCAAAAACTGAACGATAATATCTTTACGAGATGCCCCAATTGCCTGTCTAGTTCCAATCTCACGAATACGTTCCCATACCGAAGCCAACATTATATTCATTATTCCTATACCTCCAACAACAAGAGAAATACTCGCTATAGCACCCAACACTATATTAAAAACATCATTTGTCTTTTGCTGTTGTTTTAAAAGCAACTCCGGCACTGTTACTTCAAAATCAAAAATATCAGAATGACGCCGAAGCAACATACGTTTTACTATATCTGCAGTAACACTTAAATGCTCAGTTTCCCCAACTTGGATAATAATTTTATCTAATTGATGAGTAGCAGTTTCAACTGAAGATTCTGAATTAATACCCCCGTCTCCACCTCTTGCAACACTCTCAAGAACATCTGAATTTATTCTAGCCCTATCTTTGAAACGCAATAACATAGTTTTTACAGGGACAAATATCTTATTATCAGTACTACTAATACCCATTTCGTCTGAAGCTGAAGCAGTAAAATCACGTCTCTCAATTAAACCTATTACTTCCAACCATGTATCACCGCATTTTATATGCTTTCCTATTGGGTCTTCAGTACTAAAAAACCTATTTCTAATATTATCCCCAATCACACAAACAGGAAAACCTCCCTGACTCTGCTCCAAATTAAATAAATCTCCATCTGCTAAATTCACATTAAGCAATTCAAAATAATTAGCCGAGACCCCCTCCAAAGCCACCGGATAACTTCGCCCATGAAGTACTGCATGATAATTCAGTGAAATTACGGGACTAACCTTAGATACTGTGGGAATGGTATTTTGTATTGATTCTGCATCTTGAAGAGTCAGCCCCGGAGAAAAACGCTGAATATTACCTCCACTGCCTGAAGTCCCCGCCTCAGCATACCCTAAAGATAATTCCGTAGGTGAAACAATAATATTATTAACTCCCACCAATTTTATTTGCTCTAACACCTCCTGCTGTGCCCCCTTTCCTATAGCAAGCATACTAATTACAGCTGCTACCCCAAACATAATACCCAAAGCCGTAAGCATAGATTTCATTTTGTTGGCCAAAATAGCCTCCAAAGCAATTATGACATCATGAAAATAGCGAGTAAACAAATAAATTAGATGCTTCATATTATGAGACAATTAATAATTATAAACCAGACTTGACCCTTCTCCCGGGTTTCCTTTTTAATGGTTGTTCTTGCTTTATAACTGTAGTATCCTTTGCATTACTTTCCTTTATAAGAATATCTTTATATATTTCAACGCCAGCTAAGGGTAACTCATCACTATCCGAGGGCGCATTTAATAATACAATTTGACCTTCTTTCAGCCCCCTGTTTACTATCACATAGTTTGCATTCTGGCTTCCAGTTTCAATAATTTGTCGAGTCAACGCCGGAGCATAAGTATATACATAGTTAGTAGAGTCAGTTTTAAACACAGCCTCCAAGGGAATATATAAAACATCTTCTCTATAATCTATAGTTATAATATTGCTTGTAGTCATTGCAGGACGCAAATCAGGATCTGAGTCATACAATTTTATGGTAACCTCGAAAACTTTAGTATCTCCATTGGGCAAAGTTTGACCAATATTTGCAACTGATACTACCTCTCCTTCAAATTCCTTATCAGGGAAGGCATCAACACCTACCAATACACTTTGACCCTTTCTAATTCTGGAAATATCAATCTCATTTATAAAGGTTTTAGATATCATTGAAGATAAATCTGGGAGTTCAGCAATTCTTGGAGCCCACCTACTCACTGTACTTCCAACCTGGATCTTACTGCCAAAACGATCATAACTATATATAACCATACCTGGCATAGGCGCCGTAATTTCTAAGGCATCGAATAATTTCTTTATATCATTTACAGTTTCTTGATCCTTACGAACTTCTTCCATAGCCCTATCCACACTATTTTGTGCCTGTTGTTTCTTCAATTCATAATTTCGTTTCAGCTGTAACAAATTCTTTTCTGCTCTTTCCTGTTCAAGAGCAGCCTGACGCTTTACTGCAGGGGATTCGTACAAAGATTGCTCTAATACTAATTTACTTTCTTCAACCTGCACGGCAGCATTTAATAAGCCATCACGCAGATTACTCAAATTTATATTAGTATCAATACGAGCATCTTGCAATGCCTGTATAGACTTCTCTAATTCTTCCTCGGCCTGAGTTAGAACTTCTTCTATAGCACTATGATCAAGAGATGCTACAAAATCACCTTTACCAACAACTGTTCCCTCTTCAACCAAATCAGTAACCTGAATTTCAAAGACATTAATACGCCTACTCGATAACTCTGGGGGGACTTCAATAAAAGTGGCATTTTCAGCTTGGAGTTGACCTGTTGAGTATACTTCAGCCTTAAAAGGTCCGCGCTTAACCTCAATCTCAATTAATGTCTGGCCCACAATTCTACTGTTTGAGATAAATCTATATCCCAAAAATATTAACAAAGCTGCTACAAATCCCAATGTAACATACCTAATCAAATTCTTATTTTTATGCATTTTAAGCCTATAATTTCTGGTAAGACAGTTTAATTTGGCTAAGGTTTAAAAACAAAATGGCTATAAAGCCATTTTGTAAATTTCATCCATAATGGATTTTGCCAAATTAGAAGCTTCAAGTTCAGTAGGAGCCTCAGAATAAACTCTAATTATAGGTTCTGTGTTCGACTTCCGTAAATGCACCCAACTATCTGCAAAGTCTATTTTCACCCCGTCTATATCTGTAACTCTTTCTAACTGATACTTATCTTTCATTTGCAGTAAAATACCATCCACATTTATATCTGGTGTTAACTCCACTTTATTTTTGCTCATAAAATATGTAGGGTATTCGGCACGTAATTCTGAACATTTCTTTTTCTTTTTAGCCAAATGAGAAAGAAACAGTGCTATACCCACTAGGGCATCACGACCGTAATGACTCTTAGGATATATAACACCTCCATTACCTTCACCTCCAATCACAGCATTTTTCTGCCTCATTTTCTCTACCACATTTACCTCTCCTACTGCAGAAGCTGAATATACACCACCATGTTTTTCAGTAACATCACGCAAAGCTCTAGTTGAACTCAAATTAGAAACAGTATTTCCCGGAGTATGAGTTAAAACATAATCAGCCACAGCAACCAAAGTATACTCTTCACCAAACATACTTCCATCTTCATTAATTATAGCAAGACGATCTACATCAGGATCAACTACAAAGCCAACATCGGCATTTTGCTCTTTAATTAATTTAGAAATTTCTGTCAAGTGCTCTGGAAGAGGTTCAGGATTATGAGGAAATAAACCGCTTGGATCGCAATAAAGCTCCAAAATATTTTCAACTCCCAATGCCTTAAGCATAACTGGTATCACCTTACCACCAACAGAATTAACACAATCTATAGCTACTTTAAACTTAGCCTTTTTTATAGCCTCTACATCAACCAAATCAAGTGCTAATACAGCATCAATATGATTTTGAAGAAAACTAAAATCTTCTGTTACACTACCTAAAGACTCTACTACTGCATAGTCAAAATCCTCTCGGGCAGCAATATCTAAAACTTTCTCACCATCTATGGCCGATAAAAACTCGCCCTTTTCATTTAACAATTTCAAAGCATTCCATTGCTTGGGATTGTGACTGGCTGTAAGAATTAACCCTCCATCAGCATTGTAATGAACAACAGCCAATTCTGTTGTAGGTGTGGTGGCAAGTCCAATATGAATAACATCTATACCCATTCCTTGCAAGGAACCTAAAACAAGATTTTTCACCATCTCCCCGGAAATACGTGCATCTCGTCCTACTACAACCCTGGGTTGAGATTTATTTGAACGTTTCTTAAGCCACATACCATAAGCCGAAGTGAAGCGCACCACATCTATTGGACTAAAGCCATCTCCTACTTTGCCTCCAATAGTACCTCTAATACCTGAAATTGATTTAATTAAAGTCATTCCTACTAATTTATTATAAATATTGTTGTTAATACTGTTCAAAAGCAACAAATAAGGACAAAGATAGATTAAAATGCCATGTTTACCCATTATTTTTTCGCAACTTTGCAATACAAAGCATATAAACAAACACTATATAACAATAAGATTATCAATACAATATAAAGAAGCATTGGTTTTTATGCCGATAATAAGTAAATATGGCAATTTAAAATATATAATAACACATGATAGAAAGAAGAGACAACAAGTCTGGAGGTATGAAAAGAAATAATCAACAACCTTCAAAAAGGGG
>Ga0055584_100002987_pt1 | contig 16739 bp, 17 predicted proteins | sample OSDHelmetaG_FD_58716 | JGI IMG/M metagenome (GOLD analysis project Ga0055584, IMG submission 58716) | Pelagic marine sediment microbial communities from the LTER site Helgoland, North Sea, for post-phytoplankton bloom and carbon turnover... | ecosystem: Environmental > Aquatic > Marine >... | reverse complement strand
ATCTGTTATCAATTCATGTCCTAAAGTCTGCCTTAGGTTTTCGTATCTATTATCATAAATTTGATAAGCACATCATTCAACAATTGAAGCAAAGTTGGTATTTAGCGCTTCAATGTAAGGTTGATTATGCTGTATATGATCAATAATTAGGTTAAAACTTTTGACTGCTGAACTGTCATCACTAATGCAATTTCCAATGGCCATGGCATTTGATTTTAGATCTTCTTGAATTTCTCTTAAGACAGTTGATTCCTTTTTTTGTATTAGTTGCTTTCATTCCAATTATTAATTGATAAAGCAATGAGAATCCCAATAATCACGAGTATAATTTCACCTATAGCATAAAGCAGATGAAGCCTTACTGAATTTATTTTGAGTCAACAATTTTTGTCTAATTTTTCTAAAGAATTTTATCATGATTTTTTTGTTCTAATGTAATCTAACTGTTTATAATACCTGAAGCCTCTGCCAATAGGCGAGATCCTATGGTATCTCTTGTCATCTGGGGTTATTTTTCAGGAAAGACTAATTGAAAGTTCTACTTTTCCACCGAAACCTAGTTCAACTATTTTCTACAATGTTGAAAGCCTAGTCTCCTTTATGTTATTTTCGATTATTGAAATATAGGATTTTAGGAGTCTTCTCAGTCTTCTTTTGAACCCCGATCTTAAGGATTATTAACTCCCATTATCCCAGAAGCAGAAAATTCAATATACATCATTACTATACTCAATACTGACTTCATATAATCCATTCGTATTTGTCAGATGTTTCGGTATTTCTCAGGCACTCACTCCATATCTTCGATCATGTCAAAAGTCCAGATTATTTTTTGCTAAACCTTAGTTGGTTAAGATTTAAAGATGTCATTGAAATTCTCTTGTATCGTTTAACCTTTCGATATTTTTTTGGCGCAATCAACTAGCAAAGACAAGATTTAAAAAAGTTTCACTTTAGGCAACATTGTATTGATAACTTGTTTCGCACTCTCAGATTCCACTAAATATATGCAATGTGCTTATTTCCGATTATAAGAAATCAATTAGATCAGATGAATAGAAACTAGTTATAAGAATCGTCCGATTCTCAAAAATCTGACATATTTATTTGAAGTTTCACTTCCACTAGTACCAACTCTATCAGAAAGTCGCCATTGACATCAAATACTAATCAATTTTTTATTACATGGAATAATCCCTATCCTCCATTCAACTCACTTAATGCATCTACTACCATTTCCATATCAGCCATAGTATTGTAAATATTTGGTGAAAACCTAATTCCTCCAGAGGGTGCAGAAGCAATGCCATAGTTTTCATATAATTTCTGGAAAATATGGATTGAATCCTTATCCTTCATTTTGAAGATTACAATACCTCCGCTAATTTCCTCTTGCTTGGGTGTGACAAAACTAGATCCAGGTATTCTATCTTGAATTTGTTCCTTTAAAAAATTGGTCAATGCTCTCACTCTCTTTTGAATGTTTATGTTGCCTATATCATTATGAAAGTTTATGGTTTCTACAAGTGCCGATGCGGCAGCAGGATTTCGTTGTCCCAGAACACAAAGCTTTTCATCAACGGTCTTCCAATCTTCCTTCCATCCAGCAGATATTACACTAGGCCACACTTCATCAATGCGTTCTCCCCTGACAAAGATGATTCCTGTCTCCTTTGGCCCCATAAGCCACTTATGAGCACTTCCAGTATAAAAATCACAACCAATTTGTTTCAGATTTACTTTTTCTATTCCGAATGATTGTGCCCCATCAATCAATGTTAGTATTCCTTTTGATCTTGCTAATTCGCAAATTTCAGCAGCTGGCATTGCAATCCCACTTACATTCGAAATATGTGAAAAAGCGATCAGCCTTGTTTTGTCAGATATGGAGTCTTTAATTGCATCCAATAAGTCTGACTTTGATTTTGGATTTTCGGGCATGTTAATGATCTTCACTGAAAAGCCTTCTCGCTTGGCTCTTTGTTGCCACGCAACATGATTAGTAGGATGATTCTGATTCCAGACGATGACTTCATCGCTTTTCTCAAAATCCAGACCATTGACGATGATGTTATTACCTTCACTTGTATTACGCGTTATTCCAATCTCTGATGCTTCAGCGCCTAAATATTCTCCCATTAATTTGAGTGCCTCTGTACGAATATCATAGAACTTTTCTCTGTTCTGGAATGAAACATCTTTTTCGAGACTTCTCGTATGACGAATAATTGCATCAGTTACCACAAAAGGACTTGGACATAAATTGGCCGCATTAACCATAATCTTGCCCTTCGGTATTGAAAATTGACTCTTCACCATTTCCCAATAGTGTTCATCAAGTGCTTCAGTATTTATTTTTAAAGATTTTCCATAGTTCCCAGCTGAGGTTCTTGAATATGAAGGAATAGCCATACTACTTGCCATTCCTACTAGAGCATGGCCAATAAATTTTCTTCTGGTTTTTAGTGGTATTTGTTTTTTCATCTTTTTTGAGATTTAGTATGTAAAATACTAATAGATCATTAAATCATCAGATTTTGAAAATTGGAAATAAGATGAAAAAACTGTCATTCAGATTCGATAACAAGAAAAGTTGGATTTATTATTTATTCGTCTTAGCATATTAACACTTAAGTTCTCCGATTGACAAATGCCCTTTGGTTTAGAGAGGGAATAAATATCCTTAATTCATATATTAACTCCAAAAATCTAGAACAACTCATTGTCGATACCTATAAAGTCTATTGGTCTAAATCTTCATTTCTGTTCTTGACGGTTTTACTTTTTGGATTTAATTCAGAATACAGATTTAGCTTAGGAGTCAGTTGTGGTTTTTGATCTTTATCACTTATTTTGATTTTTGCACAGACTCCGGTTCTAATTTCAGCATTTCTATTAGGATTAGCTTTAATTTTTCAGCAAGAGATAAGAAAAGAAGTTTTAAATCTAAAATTACAGGTATATAGCAATGGTTTAAAACCATAATAAATCTAAAAAATTACTCGCAAAAGGCAATTCCTCAAATATTTTTTAACAGTATTATCTTCAAAGAGAGCAAGGGCTGGCAAACAGAATAACTAGTGTCCTAAAGATTTTATTCAATAGTAAGGCTCTAGACATAATACACGGATCTTGTAGAAAAGCAATCCATTTTAAACAGCCTGAAAACAAAAATGTATTCTTAACGCTAAGCCTTTTCCTAAATTGATTCTTTACATCAATAAACAAACTGATTCCGTATATCCAGACTCTTTCTAAGCCGTATTTGAATCTTGACTCTCATTGATAGGAGGAATTCAATACAGCAGAATCTCTAAACTGTTTTGTAAAATAGTTGAATTGAATTACAGAATTCTAAAAAACAGAATTCATGCTTATGAGAGAGAAATAACGTGAATATTATAAGAATAAAAGCTGGTATTTAAACATGACATCACTATTTTTTGTAATGAGTAAAGCATTTATCATTCCATGATGTCAACAAGGTTAATTTGAACATATTCAGTCAAGTTTATCGATACATAATCGCAATAGTATTAATGATTCCCTTACTTAGTTTGGCAATAATTATTACTCCTATATCAAATAAAATGGCATGGAAGATCACACGTTTTTGGAAAAAAACTGCGTTAGCTTTGTTCGGAGTAAAAGTTAAAATTGAGTATAAAGAAGCCCCTTCCCAACTTGGTAAAGGTGGAATTATAGTGGGATTAAATCAACAAAGTCTATTGGATCCCACAGCTGGATACTCTGCTTGGAATTATCATGTAAGGAGCATCTGGAACATAGAATATGCATTGATTCCTTTTTTGGGATGGACATCTTTCATTTTAGGGTGGGTAATCATTCGACAAAATCCAAAACAATCCAAATCCCAAATTAACAAAGCATCCAAACATGCTAAAAATGGAGGATTGGTTTTTTTATCTATAGAAGGACAAAGGAGCATAGATGGAAATCTATGTCCATACAAAAAGGGCCCCGTTGTATTAGCCATCCAATCTCAAGCAACAATCCATCCTCTATATATATCAGGAAGCCGAGAATGTCTTCCGCCAGGAGAATGGAAAATTCGACCTGGTGTAATTACATTACATTTCTTGCCACCTATTCAAACAAGAGGGCTGACTTATCAAGATCGAAACATTCTACTCGAAAAGGTTCGAGCAATTGGAGAAAGAGAACATGAACTATGGAGACAAAAAAAGAATTAATAATGGTAAATAACAAAAGAGGAAAATACATGTTAAACAAATGGAATTACTTCTTTTGAAATAAATATTATGACTCAAGAATTATATCAAACCGCAATGAAATTTGCTGGAGAGAAACACTGTAATCAAAAGGTCCCTGGAACAAATTCAAACTATATTTTGCATATTTCAAATGTAGCAATGGAGGTTTTAATGGCATATAGTTTTAATAGTAATTTTGATATCGATTTTGCTATTCAAACGGCCATACTTCACGACACGATTGAAGATACAGATGCTGATTTTGAAGAGATTAAGAATAATTTTGGAGAGGCAATTGCAAAGGCTGTTCTAGCATTGACAAAAGACCAGAATCTAGAGTCAAAAGAAGAAAAAATGATGGACAGTTTAAATCGAATAAATCTATTGCAAAAGGAAGTAGGACTTGTCAAAATAGCCGATAGAATAACAAACTTACAAACACCACCTAATCATTGGGGGCTTGACAAAACCTATAAATATTTTGAGGAAGCCAAATTGATCTCAAAGATCTTGAGAAATAAGAATAATTATTTGAATAATCGACTTGAATCAAAAATATTGGAATATGAAAAGAAAATTAATTGCACATAAATGTCTTCACACATACTATAAATTACACTCTCTCAATGTTCATTTATATGTAATGCATTAACTAAAATTGCGAGTTAACCTATCAGAAATCTTCAAGATTTAGTTGACTCCTGATTCTTATAATTGATATATTCCCTTCTTATTAATCAGAGTATGAATGAACCCTCATAATTTACACAACATTAAAGCATCTGACTTTCAACATCCCAAAGAAGCCATGTCCATGATGGCCTTAAAGAATACTAAGGGATTAGAGAAAGTTGTGAAGAAGTTTTATGATATGGGGATTGAAAAAATTATTAAACTTCAATACACAGGTAGTAGCCTCAAATTGTCTCCAAAATCATTTCCAGATTTGTATCGTCTTACAGAAACAGCTTGTGATATTCTGAATGTAGACTATAAACCAGAATTATATGTGCATCGGTCTGAACAATTCACAGCCACAACGCTTGGAGTGGAAAGGCCAATGATAGCTATATCTACAGAATGTCTAGACAAATTGTCCAAACAAGAATTGCTCTTCATGATTGGAAGGGAAGTTGCTCAAATTAAATGTCAACATATTCTATATCAGGAAATTGGATTCATATTTCCAGAATTAATGGATGCACTTTCTAACATTACTTTCGGATTAAGCGGTGTGCTGTCTTCTGGTCTAAAATATACCTTGTTTCAATGGGCACAAATGGCTGAATATACTGCAGATCGAGGTGGTCTTTTGGTTTGTCAAGATGTACATGTAACCAAACAATTGTTCACAAAACTAGCTGGACTACCTGAAAAGTACTGGGCGACATTTGATGTAGCAGAACTGGACAATCAAGCTCGTGCTTTCGAAGGGTTTACAGAAAAAACCTTTGACAGATTTATGCGATTCCTCCATGGCAATAATCTATGGGCCATTGCTCGGGCCCAGGAAATCATCAATTGGGTAGAATCAGGAGAATATAATAAAGTCCTTGTGAAGAAAGGCCGATAACCATAGTTAGGTATTATTACTACTGCGCTCTAATCAACCTCTTTCGATCTTTTTTGTAATTTGTCTAAACTGTCACCTATGACGCACTGGAAAAAGACAAGTCTTCTGACCACAGTTGGACTTTTTATGCTCATAACAAGTATTTTTTACTTATTGAATATAAATATCTCAATTCCCTCATCTGACATTGATTTTTCTCCATGGCAAGAGCCTCAAAAGACCGCATCAGATTATGAAAATGAAAAACCTGAAAAAATTATAATTTTTATCGTTGACGGTTTAGGTTTTGGTCATTTGACTATCGCCTTGCAAACACTCCAAGAAAAAGATCAACTTTCAGTATGGCAAGAATTTGAAGTTTAAGGATGGCATGATGCAAGGTCAGCTTATGGTCCTCTTACAGATTCATAAGCTTCTGCGACAGCATTTGCAACTGGAACGTCAACTGGTTTTGGTCATATCGGAATCGATCAGGAGCATCAAAATTTAAAAAATATATTTGAATTGGCCTCTGAGAATGAATATGCTACAGGAATTGTCACAGATTCATGGACACCTGCAGGGTTTCTAGTGCATACCAGAGATGAAGACGATGCCAGGGAAATACTTACACAAATTTCATCAAGTAATCTGGATTTGATATTTGGTGAGCTAGAAGATCTGGGCGAAGGCAAAGTCCCTGAAAGAGATGAAACCATAGAAATATTGAGTAGACGATTTCACCTTCTAGATGAGTCATTACAACTTCCTGAAGGCAAGAAAGCTTCAGAGCCTGTAGCTGTAATTTTTAACGAAGATGAAATTCAAGATTTAAATTCCACACCAAATCTTTCGAAACTAACTGATGTTGCATTAGAATATATGACATCTCTTAATAAGCCTTTTGTCTTACTAGTAGAAAGTGAAGAGATGGATGCGGCATCACATGAAAACGATTCAGATAGGGTATTCAAGTGATTACAGTCCATTCAACATGCACTTACTCAGGTATTAAATTTTTCGAAGATGAATGGCAAAACTCTTGTTCTATTCACATCAGATCATGAAACAGGGGGACTTGCAGCTATTGCTGATTTTGATAGGTATCCAAAACTACAAATGAGATGGACTACTAAAGACCATTCAACTGTAGTGGTTCCTCTTTTTGCCGAAGGACCTGGGGCAGAATATTTCGCTGATGTAAATCGGAATTGGGAAATTGGCACTAGATTGAAAAAACTTATAAACAAAAAAAGACATTCAGAGGAAAATTAATCAATTAAAATCCCCTTAAATTAACGTTGCAATTATACAATATCACTATCATGACAGCTAAAGAAATTCTTAATCAACTCGAAGCATATGGTGATGAAAGAACCAAAAATACGCTTATGAAACATGGTGCAAAAGAACCTTTTTTCGGAGTCAAAGTAGCTGATTTGAAAAAAATACTGAAAAGGACAAAAAAAGAAACATGCACTCTCCCTTGAATTATATGAAACTGGAAATTCAGATGCAATATATTTAGTCGGATTGATGGCGGATTAAACTCAAATTACTAAAGAGCAGCTTAATAATTGGGTCGATAATGCATATTGGTCATATCTCAGTGAATATACAGTGTCCGGGTTGCCTCAGAAACGAAATATGGATTCGATCTTGGACTAGAATGGATTAATTCTAACAAGGAGAATATTGCTTCTTCTGGATGGTTAACATTGGCAAACTATTCAGTAGTAAATCAAGATGAAGACTTAGATATTGATAGGTATAGAAAACTTCTAAAAAAAGTGGAACAAGAAATTCATAGTGCCCAAAATAGAGTCAAATAGACAATGAATAGCTTTGTAATCGCCACAGGAAGTCATATCAAAGATTTGACGACTGAGGCTGCAAAAGTCTCAGAAAAGATCGGAAAGATAAGTGTGGATATGAATGGCACTGCTTGTAAAGTTCCCTATACACAGGAATACATTCAAAAAATAATAGATAAGAAACGTGTAGGGAAGAAGAAAAAAACAGCTCGATGTTGAGCTATTCTATTGAATAATATAGTATGTCTAAATCAACTTATTGGTCAACTATGCTCCATTCAAATAACCTCTCAGATATTCAAAACATGGACCTAAGTCTCCTCTATGTACTATAGTAGCTCGAGTTATCATTTCACTTTTATCCTTTTTTAGTTCAGGAATAACATACTCCATAAACATCTTTCCAAATGCAGTAGAAGCATCTCGTGGCAATTCATTTGGCAAGTTATCTACAGTCATCATGTCTACAGCATCAATTTGAAAAGGTTTGACCTCGCATTGAGTTTGTGGATCAAAACCAAATACTGGATCTGCAATGGTGCTTGCCTTAATAGTAGATGGTATAGAACTAACTGGAGCAATATCACATGTCACATCTGCAATAACTTTAATCCCAAAATCAGGACTCTTCATTTGATCTATAGAAAAGAATGCCGGAGCATCATTATCCCAATAAATACCATTGATCATAATATCCGTCATGGGCAGAAAATGGTCAAAATCCGAATTGTAATCAGAGGGATTTTGATAGAAGTCATTGACATCGTCAAATACTTTTCCATCTTTGCGCTCTGCATAGTAGAAGCTATTAAGCTGAGTATAAACTGGCACATCGAAAGACTTCAAGACATAATCTATAGGTCTCACCTTCTTAAAGCCCATATCATCCAAAACCATGGCCGCACCTTGGGCTACTCTCCCGGTACCAGTTAGGACAACTTTGATATTTGGGAATTTGGTTTGTGAATACACAGCTTTGGCAGCGTTATAATCAAACATTTCATTCATTCGAGGTAGATCGAAAACTTGAGTTCTCTTTCCATACGTCCAGAGTCCATTATGCGCTCCAACCATTCCTGCAAATTTGCCAAAAGCAATGACCCGAGCTCCCTTATCATTAGTCAAAACCTCATAATCAATTATAGAAATATTCCGATCCACAATAGATTTTAGAAGTTTCTGATTATAAGTTTGTTCTTTAATTGTATGAGAGAAGAAGAAGTAAGTCTTATCGGCTATCAGTGAAGATATGGGCACCTCTTTTACCCCAATAAGAATAGACCTATCATTCAAGTTTTCAGATAATGAAACTCCTGCATTGATATAGTCTTGATCAGAGTAACATCTCACTTGAGAGGGCTGCACAACTATATCCCATCCTTTATCTATGAGCATTTTGCATTGCTCTGGATTCAGTGTAACCCTACTATCTGCTGGTTTTTTTTCTTCCCTTATGATACCAATTTTCATCTGACCTTTTTAGAATTGTAAAAGAGGAGTAAATTTACTACGATTAAAATCTAAATTATGGACAAGGCTCTAGAAACCATGATTAAAAATATGCCTGAAAAAACAGGAAAGTCATTAGAAGAATGGAAAACTATCCTAAAATCTAAGGCATTCTCAAAACATTCTGAAGGCGTTAAATTTTTGAAAATTGAGTATGGAGTGACCCATGGGTTTGCAAATACTATTGTTACATTGTCAAAAGAAGAGAACAATAGTCCCGATGATTTAGTCACCACACAATACATCGGAAAAGAGTCTCTTATTCCAATTTACGATTCTCTTATATCAGTAGTGAAAAAATTGGGGGATGATGTAACTATCACTCCTAAGAAAGCAAGTGTGAGCATCATTCGTAAAAAGCAATTTGTCCTTATAAAACCTGCTACAAAAACAAGGATTGATCTAGGTTTCAAGTTAAAAGAAAAGCCTATTGGGGACAGGTTGGAAAGTTCAGGACCATTTGGTTCGATGTGTACTCATAGAGTAAAATTATCAACAACAGATGAAGTAGATGGTGAGCTAATTGATTGGATTACTGAGGCTTATGAAAAGGCTGGATAAGAAGCCAAATCTAGAAAAAGCATTATATCATATCATATTCTATTGTGCTTCATCGTTATGATTTCATGACTAAATGCATATTTCCTCTTATCTCTTTGTTTTTTGTTGTAGAGGCAAATGCTCAATTCGGCATAAGACTTTCAACTCAACAAAACGACTATTCTAATTGGAATACCATTGTGAGTTCAGCAGTATCTCCTGCCAATAATAATATTTTCGGATCATCATATGAGATAGGGGTAGATTATTGGTTTAGGCTAAAAAATGCTCGCTTAGAATTTTATCCTGAAGTTGGATTAGGATACTCCCAATCATCAAATTCCAACAGCGGCTCAGAAGCCTTTCCTAGCTCTTATAAACTTAAAAAAGTCTTTGGAGGCATGAACGCTCATCTTTACTTTTTGGACCTTAAGAATGACTGCATGTGCCCTACCTTTTCCAAGCAGAATGATTTCATTAAGAAAGGATTATTCTTAATACTCTCCTCCAAAGCTCATTTTCAAAACAAAGAAACTTTATATCCTATAGATATAATTAAGAACAACGATTTAGCAATTGAAGTAGCTGCAGGTCTGGGATTAGATATTGGAATCAGTGACCTGATTACTGTTTCTCCATTCGGAATGGTTTCGTATTTTCCTTCCTCAGTATGGGATGGAATAAGTATAAATCATGGAATAGTGCATATTCTTCCACCCGATGAATCAACTGCTAATGTTGCGTTAAAAGTGGGAGTAAGAATAGGATTCAGACCTGATTATCTAAAAAATAGATAAATTCACTCAACTACAACAAAATCGTCATGAAAAACACAAGAAGAAATTTTCTAGGTCTTTCTTCCATAGGTCTAATCGGGATAATCCCATCAGAAAAGAAAAGAATATTTTCTATTGGGAAACAAGAAAATGAGAACTCTATTATTCATCCCAAGTATCCTTCTACCCTTTCTGATGATATAAGTGCTGTAGTAGGTGCCTCACATGCCAATTTTGAAAAAGTAAAAGAGATAGTAGATGCGAGGCCCGAATTATCAAAAGCTACATGGGATTGGGGATTTGGAGATGTAGAATCTGCCCTTGGGGCTGCTTCCCACATGGGAAGGAAAGATATAGCCGAATATCTGATGGGGCACGGAGCAAGAGCTAATATCTTTACTCTTGCAATGTTAGGTAAAGTGGATGCAGTAAAAAGTATAATAGATGCTATGCCTGGAATAGCGTCTAATCTAGGACCTCATGGATTCACACTCATGCATCATGCTAAAATCAGATTAAGAAGAAAGAATGTAGAAGGCACTGAAAAAGATACTCAAGAAGCACTTGTGGAATATTTAGAAGGAATAGAGGGAGCTAATACAGGAGCTCAGAGCATAGAAGTTACAGAAGCAGAAAAAGAAATCTATTTAGGTAAATATACTTTTGGATCTGGAGAAGATGAATTCTTCGAGGTAAAACTCAATATGAGAAAATTTTTAGCTCTGTCTAGAGGCTCTTATTTTGGAAGAACTCTTAATAAAGTAGGTGAACATAAATTCGCTCCTGGAGGGGGGCCTTCCGTGAGAATAGTATTTGATGTGGAAGATAATAAAGCTACGGCAGTGACAATTCATGATCCAGAAGTGATAATTACTGCTAAAAGAGTCTAGTATCTATTCCAATTTTGTAATTCTATGATATTTCCATCGGGATCTCTGACGCATATGACAGTTATCGTTCCTATTCCTATGACTTCATTTTGAGAGATTTTCCCGAGTTTGGAACCTCCATGCTTGATTACATTTTCTAGGATTTCAGGTACATCTTCTACTTCAAATGCGATATGACCAAAACCACCTCTATTGGCAAAAGGAGTTGGTAGATCTTCATTAACAGTATGCTGATATATTTCTAAAGTTGGGCCAAAATCTCCATATCCAGGCAATATCAAATGAGCTCCTATTAGGTGGGCATTTTCTATTCCAGTTGCTCTATCTAGCCAAGCTCCTTTTTGCTCTCTCACAGGAGGAACTATCTCACAATGAAATACCTTGACATAAAAAATTGGCTATATTTTCCCAATCATTACTAATGATATTGGTATGAACATAACGCATTAATCTTCAATTAATCAAGACTCCAAATCGCTTTTAATATTCGATTTAACAAATTCTGGAAGTGGTACAGCTTTTCTCAATTTCATATCAAAAATTACCAACTTTATATCCATGACAGCCGAGAGCTGATCAGTTTCTGAATTGTACATGGAATGTTCAAAATTCATCACTTTATTAGTATGACCTTTTGACTTGCTCGTAACATAAATAAGGTCATCCTCAAAAACCTCTCTTTTGTACTGTATATTCTGTTCGACCACAGCAATGCCATAATTATTACTCTCTAGAAAATCTCTCTTCAATCCAAATTCATTTCCGCAATTTCTTCCTGCATGTTCGAATTTATTAATGTAATACATCACATTCATATGTCGATTAGAATCACACTCCCATGTCTGAACTGCTCCCTTATAAGTTAACCTTCCTTTGACCATATTTTACATTTTTGCAGCTAAGTAACTGGCTTGATTAATGGCTTTTTTTGCATCCAGTTCGGCCGCAACATCCGCACCACCAATTAGGTGAGTGGTAATGCCTGCAGATTGCAAGTCATCATAAAGTTCTCTCAATGGCTCCTGCCCTGCACATATTACAATGTTATCTACTTCTAGCAATTGTGGTTGATCTTGATACATAATATGTAAGCCCTGGTTGTCAATTTTATTATAGTCAACATTAGCCATCATCTTTACTTTTTTCATAGCTAATGATGATCTATGGATCCATCCGGTAGTTTTACCCAAGTTCTTTCCGTGCTTACCAGTAGATCTCTTCAATAAAAAGATCTCTCTAGGTGAAGGTTCTGGATGAGGGCTATCAGCAAGGCTGCCTCCTTTCTCATATGTCATATCTACTCCCCACTCCTTCATATATGCCTCTGTATTCATTGATACTGATTCTCCTTGATGGGACAGAAATTCGGCCATGTCAAAGCCGATACCACCTGCTCCAACTATTGCAACTCTTTGGCCTACTTCTTTACCCCTATACAAAACATCAGCATAGTCCAATACCTTTTCATTGTCAATTCCAGGAATATCCAATTTCCTAGGAGTCACTCCTGTAGCTAATACAACCTCATCATATCCACCAGTTTTCAGTTCTGAACTTGTCACTTTATGATTTAAATGAAGATTGACACCATGTTTTTTAATCATCGATTCATAATATCTGATTGTCTCAGCATATTCCTCTTTACCTGGAATTATCTTAGCCATATTAAATTGGCCTCCAAGTTTACTTTCTCCTTCAAATAAATCTACATGATGTCCTCTTTCAGCTAATAAAGTAGAGGCTGCTAATCCTGCAGGGCCTGCTCCGACTACTGCCACCTTTTTAGGGCTTTTAGTAGGCAAGTAATTGAGCTCTGTCTCATGACATGCCCTTGCATTCACAAGGCAAGAACAGACTTGCATTGTGAATGTATGATCGAGACATGCTTGGTTACATGCTATACAGGTATTAATCTCATCTGAGCGATTCTCAATAGCTTTAAGCACAATTTCAGGATCAGCCAAAAATGGTCTAGCCATAGAAACCATGTCCGCACATCCATCCTCTAAAACTTGTTCTGCTATCTCTGGTGTATTTATTCTATTGGTGCAGATCAAAGGTATATTTACCTCCCCCATCATTCTTTTGGTAACCCATGCAAATCCAGCTCTGGGTACTACTGTTCCGATAGTAGGTACCCTTGCTTCATGCCAACCAATACCTGTATTGATTATTGTTGCTCCTGCTTTCTCTACTTCTTTTGCTAATTGGACCACTTCTTCCCATGTGCTACCACCTTCTACAAGATCAAGCATAGAAAGCCGATAAATGATTATAAAATTCTTTCCAACTTTTTCTCTTGTACGCCTAATTATTTCCAATGGGAACTTTATTCTATTCTCATATGATCCTCCCCATCTATCCGTTCTCTTATTGGTCTTAGTCACAATAAATTGATTGATAAGGTAGCCCTCAGAGCCCATGACCTCTACTCCATCATAATTAGCATACTGAGCCATAGCAGCACAGTTCACATATCCTTCTATCGTTTCTTCTACCTCTGCATCAGTAAGTTCTCTTGCAGGGAATGGTGAAATTGGAGCTTTAGTTGCACTGGCTGAAACGTTGTTTTCCGTATATCCATATCTACCTACATGCAGTATCTGCAAACAAATTTTACCGCCTTCGTCATGTACAGCTTTTGTAACAATCTTGTGTTTCTCTGCTTCTTCCTTGGTGGCCATGGGCTCTCCCATAGGTAATGCACGTGCTTCTTCGTTTGGAGAAAACCCACCTGTCACAATTAAACCTACCTGACCTTTTGCACGTTCTCTATAAAATTGAGCCATACGCTCATGCCCTCCTGGCACATCCTCCAACATAGTGTGCATCGAGCCCATGAGCACCCTGTTTTTCAATGTAGTAAACCCTAAATCTAATGGAGACAATAACTTTTCGTACATAGTTCTATTTTTCTGATTCGAAAAGTACGATAAGGAAAATATCAGTTGGGATTAACTGGGTTAAGTATTTAACTAATTTCAAATTAACAGTAAATCAAAATTGATTGATATAATGAGGAGTCATTCGAGGATGTGAGAATTTTAGTTATTTCGACTTACGTCCAATTCTCCAATTTCAGGACCTTCCAATCTAGTTTTAGTAGCCAATATTTGGTCCTTTACAATTTGAAAGATGTTTGTTCTGTTGATTAGAATACTTCCCATACCTGTAAGTTCAGACAAAGGTTTAAGTTGTTTTTTGTAAGAAGTAAGAAGATCATTAGTCAGATTTAGGTCAAAAATGTATCCATCATTTTGTGGAATGTCTCTAGTTGCTTTGACAGATGCATACAAAACTCCATATTGCTCTGGTGGAAATGCATCTAAGCTTATCATTACTTTGTCACCAATATTTACCCTTCCCATGCTTTCTGGTCCAGTTACAATTCTAGCTAAGCTTTTTTGACCCTGATTTTGTGGCTTTATTGTTAGTATTTCATCACCTGATTGAACCACCTGGGTGAATCTTAAAATGTCAGAAATAAACACTGTACCAGAAATCGGTGCAACGATCTCTTTGTCTTCTTTAATCACATAGAAAGCCTTTCTGTATTCTTCTAATGATGTATGTAGCTTTTTATAATTTTCTAACTCAACAAGAAGTAAATTGTATTTTCCTAGCTCGATTGATGATTTTATATCTTGTATATTCTCCTGCATCTCCCCAATAGAGAGTGATCCAGCCTGAATCTCAATAGCTTCTTTTTCATAGGCTCTTTTCTTGAGTTCAAAATCTCGTTGAGACATAATGCCTTTTTCATATAACTCTTTGTCTGAAGCAATATGATCAAAAAGTACACTTAGTTGTTCTTCTCTACTTTTTATTACTGCCTGATTGATTGATTGATTCTTTTCAATACTAGATATACGTTGATTTTGTGATGATTCAAACTTCGAAAAGCCATCTTGTTCTTTAGCTCGTTCATATATTTTTAAAGCTGCAGATATGGCGCTAATTTCTCCCTGAATAAAAGGAATTGTCTGTCTATCAACAGTTGAAATAAGTGTTCTGAGATTTAAAGATGAATACGGATCATCATTGTTGTAATCAAACTTTGCTAACTTTTCTAAAGTTGCTATTTGATCTTGTGTAACTTTCCAATTGTAAAAGCCAATGACTTCATCCTCTACTATTTTCTCTTGATCAGTAATATACAAATTAAGGTGTCCATTAGTTTTGGCATTTATAGACAATGGCACACCATTATGAAATATTTGGACCTTCCCTTCCAATGTTTCTTGTATTGGAAATTTGAACAAAAGAGTTATGAGTATTACAGCAAGAATGGCTATCCAAATAATATTACCTAGAACTAAACCGCTGGGCAATTGATCAGGGTTTACATCATACTCTTTGGGATTAAGAAAACTCATATTATTCTTGATCTGAGATGAAAATTTGAAAATATCTGTCTCCTAATTCTGATAACGAATTATGATTTCCATGTTCGACAAGTTTGCCATCTTCAAGAAGAAATATTTCATCCATCTTTTCTGCTACTTCCTTTCTATGCGTCACTATAACTAGTGTCACATCTTTTAATTCTTCTCTTATATTTTTAAAAACTCTCCTAAAAGTGAGTCGATCCAGAGCACTAAATGGCTCATCAAAAAAGTAGTAGCTCACTTTTCTATAGATTGCTCGAGCTAGTAATAATCGTTGTGTCTGGCCTCTACTAAAATTTACCCCATTATGCCCTATTATGGTATTTACACCTAATGGCAGCTCTTTTATAAAATCTTCTGCTAATGTGATCTCTAGACATTTCCACATTCTCGGCACATCCACGTCATTCATCTCATCGCAAAATGTGATGTTATATAACAATGACCTACTAAAAAGTATACTTTCCTGTAATACATTACTGCATTGAGTCAACCAAAATTTGTCGCTGACATGATCTAAATTATAATCACCTACTTTAACACTTCCATGATTTGGGTCAAGTAACTTCAATATGTTTTTCAGTAAAGTAGATTTCCCACTCCCACTTTCCCCTAAAATTGCTACAGACCTTCCAAAAGGAATTTTCATAGAAATCCCTTTTAAGGTGGGTACATCCTCTACATAATTAAAGTTCAGGTCTTCTATGGATAATGTCTTCTGCTGTATATCTAGGCCTTTTTTATCTAACAGGTTTTCCTGAGGTTCATGTCTACTTAGTGATTCATTGACCCTTCCTATGCTGAGTTGGGCATCTTGAAATCTAGGGAATATGTCTAAAATTTTAGAGGTGAGTTCATAAAGCTGTCCTAGAAGATATTGAATTGCCACGAGACTACCGATAGTCATAGCCCCTTCAATAGTAGCTTTGGCAGCAAAAAATAATATCAGAACGTCCCTGAGTGTATGAAGTACTTGATTTCCTATTTGTTGAATGAACGAAAACCGAAGCAGATTAAGCCTATGTTTAGACATTC
>Ga0055584_100002986_pt1 | contig 16741 bp, 17 predicted proteins | sample OSDHelmetaG_FD_58716 | JGI IMG/M metagenome (GOLD analysis project Ga0055584, IMG submission 58716) | Pelagic marine sediment microbial communities from the LTER site Helgoland, North Sea, for post-phytoplankton bloom and carbon turnover... | ecosystem: Environmental > Aquatic > Marine >... | reverse complement strand
GCAAAGGAAATGCCTACTGCATTGTAAATTAGGGAGAATCCAAAACTTATGAGGATCACACGATTCACTTTCTTTATAAAGGTCAGAAACTGAGGAATATTTTTAATTTGATCTGCTTTGAGTAATCCATCACAAGACGGAAAAAAACAATTTTCTGTTTCGGCAACCGCTAATCCGCAATATGCTTCGGTTAAGGCTGGTGCATCATTGAGACCATCTCCAATCATGAGTACTTTCTCACCACTGTTTTGCAATTGAATGATTTCTTGTTGTTTCTGATTTGGTTTGAGAAAGAAAGCCATGTGCTCAATAATACCTTCATAAACAGATTTGCTATTGTCATTATCACCAGAGAAAAGGGATAGCTTCAACTTCTTACTTAGTTTTTTTAACATAGGTATGGCTCCTTCTCTAAGATTTTGATCAAGAAAGAAATACCCAGCAGGAAGGTTATCTATGGTTACGTAAGCGCTGGCATTTTCGTTTTGTTCTGTAATCGGATAATCAACATAGGTAGCTTTGCCTATTTTGATTAGTTGACCGTTGATTCTACCAGCCACACCTTTCCCTGTAATTTGTTCAAAATCAACCACTTCTTTAAGAGATTTGATGGCCGTTTTTTCTATGGCAATACTGATTGGATGTTTGGAGTGCGAGGCTAAGAGGGCAATATCTGGGAGGTTGCTTTCATATCCCGAAAACACCGCTTTGCTTGCCGTTGGACTGGTTAATGTGCCAGTCTTATCAAAAGCAACCATACTAATACTATTGAGCTTGTTGATTACCCCATTTTGCTTTAAAAATAACCCAGCTCTACCCAGGTACCGAATTGCATGCCCATAGGTAAAAGTAGTTGCCAATAAAAGTGTGCAAGGACAAGCAATAATTAGTATAGCGGTAAAAACATTAAATGCATGATGAAAACTTGATCAACCTGCGCAATTGCTTTTAATAAATGCACGGCTTCAATACTTTGGTTTTGGTTACCCAAAGCAATTTGCTGCGCCATTTGAATGGCTTCCTGCGATTTGATGGTAAATTTTTCTAAGTTCATTGGTTGAAGGATTGCAAATTATTAACCAAATCAAATTATACGTCATAATGGCTTGAAATGCCTCTGTTTACCGACATTTTGGCACTATTTCAGATTGGTTCTGAACGAAATAATGTCTATATCATTTGTTGCTTTAGCTTGAAATTTACAATTGGATGCATTCCAGTATTATGAATAATTATAGAACCTTGCAAAATTGCACAAAAAAAACCATCAGCCAATGGCCGATGGTTTTTCCAAATGAGTTGAGTTAAATTACTTAACCATTAATTTCTTAGTTACAGAAACACCATTGATGTTTAAGTTCACATTATAAATTCCTGTAGCGAAATTGTCAATGTTTACTACTACATTTTCAGTTCCTGAAATGTGTTGAGTTGTGTTGTAAACAACTTTACCGTTGATATCAGTCACAGCTACAATTACATCAGCAGATTCTTTTAATGTTACAGGGATTGCAACAGAACCTTCTTTGGCTGGGTTTGGATATACACTTCCAACTTCTGCACCTACTGCTGCTAATCCTTTAGCAGAAAGGTTTTGAGTTGAAATATGGAAACCACAGTTTAAATAATTATTTTGGTAGAATGCGTTCCCAGGAACGTATCCAACCCATTGGCCAGCAGGAGCACCGTATCTAGAAGCTCTAGTTACACGTAAAGCATTGTTGAAATGATCTACACTTGGTACTTGATCGGATTGAGGATTTTGGTCAATAAAAATACTATTTACAAAATAATTATTTTTATTATAAATCTGAATGTTTTGTTGATCTGTTAAATCTAGTAATGTATCTCCAACAGCATAAGGCTTTTCAGGTTTAAAGTGAGTTGTGAATCCTACAAGTCTGTTTAATAATACATTGGATGCGGCGGGAACAGCTCGGTTCACAGGCATAACCATTGTTGTTGTTCTCCAACCACTAGCAGTTCGAGTCGTTGAATCGGCATTGGTTAACAATATAGTATCCGCGTCATAATTGGATGGAGCGTATCCTAAAGTCGTGTTGTATGATCTAACTCTTGAATACGTAGATCCTCCTGCAAGGTTTCCTCCCTCAATTCCGGCAGAGTTGAAAGAATAGTAACGAATAATCAACGTATCTACTATTAATTCGTTGCCACTTCCTCTATCAATAGAATCAACTTGTCTTACGTATCCAAATCTCATGTAAAGAGAATCCCATGTGTAGCTTTGGTGTTGTGTGTAGTAATCCAACTGGTTAGCGTCAAACTGAATGTTCTGATCTGTTGGGTCAAAAATCGCTCCCCAAGAGTTATCTAAAACCCCTCTTCTTACTACCGTTGGATCCGTAGATGATGCATTTCCAAATTGCCAAACAGTTGAATCTGGGAATACCAAAGATACAAATGACTGAAAGTTTGAAGAATTTGGGCTAGCTGCTGATGCCCAGTTTACAGGAAGGTACCATCCGTTGGATGCATCTCTTCTAATGTTTTGTTTTGTGGAAGTTTCTTTCCAATCTCCAAGATCTTTGTACCTTGGAGAGTTTTCCTTTATCAAAGTCTGAGCAAACATACTCGAGCTAATGATTAGTGAACATGCAATAAGTAATACTTTTTTCATTTTATTTATTTCTTAATAATTATTTTGTTACAAAATTAGGGCAAATGTAACCCAATATTGTCTTAAAACTGCAATATTCAAATCGGTTTTTAAAAATCCCCTAAATGAGGTCGTAGTAAGATCTCCTCCATGACGGTATGTTTCCTGATTTGCCATGCTGCCCAAATGGATAATGCAACATCTTCAGGTCGCATGAATCGGCTTTTGGGCTCGGTTGTTCCTGCCCAAGAATTGGTTAAAGTTGCACCCGGCATCACCGCAGATACTGCAATTTTCCCCTCAAGTTCCAAACGCAATGCCTTGGTTAAACCGAGTAATGCAAATTTACTGATGCAATAACTTCCACCATCTGGATAACCTACTTTGCTAGCGGTAGAGCACATGTTAAAGATGTAACTACCATTCGGCATATAATTAAGGCAATAACGACTAATATGATATGCCGAGTCAATATTGGTTTTCATGGTTTGTTCATATATGCCTTCTTTTTCTTGGCTGATCGCGCCAGGAATAAAAACCCCCGCATTGTTAACTAGCATGTCAATCACTGGGTGCTCTTCTAAAATCTCAGCAAACACCTTTTTAATTTCTCTTGGTTCGCTCACATCACATGAATAGGTGTGGCAATTTGCAGGTTCACTCACCTCAGACTTTAACTTAGCAAGTTTAGTGATGTTGCGCGCTACGGCAATTACGATAAACCCTTTATCAATGAACAGTTTAGTGATAGCCTTGCCAATTCCGGCAGATGCTCCAGTTATAAGGGCAGTGTTAATTTTATTTTCTTGCGGCATACTTTGGCTTAGATATTTTTACTTAATTTTACCCCGCAAATTAATCAATAATTTTGAATCGAATATTCTTTCATTTAGGGAGGTATCTTTTATTTCTATCCAGCATGTTTGCTAAACCTGAAAAGTTCAGAGTTTATATCAAACGTGTGTTTCTAGAAATGTATAATATAGGGGTAGGCTCATTGCCTATTGTTGCTATTATCTCAATTTTTATTGGAGCGGTAACCACCGTTCAAACCTCGTATCAATTGATTGCACCGTACATCTCCAATTCTGTTATTGGTATGATTGTGAGCGATAGCATGATGCTTGAACTTGCACCTACCATTACTAGTTTGGTGTTGGCTGGTAAAGTAGGTTCGCATATTGCCTCAGAAATAGGAACCATGCGGGTGAGTGAGCAAATAGATGCACTTGAAGTAATGGGGATCAATGGATCAGGTTTCTTAGCACTGCCTAAAATTATTGCCGGACTTATTATGCTTCCAATGCTCAATATAATCGCTATTGCATTGGGGATATATGGGGGTTATATAGCGGGTGATTTATCTGGAATCCTGGCCCCTGAAACTTTTATTAATGGTGCAAGATCCTCTTTTTTACCATTCAACGTCTTATTCTCATCCATTAAATCATTCACCTTTGCGTTTCTTATTACAAGTATCTCGGCTTATCAAGGGTTTTATACCAAGGGAGGCGCATTGGAAGTGGGTAAGGCGAGCACTGATGCGGTTGTATACAGCGCCATGTCCATTCTATTTGCGGATTACATTTTAGCGGAGTTATTATTATAATGATTGAATTAGTCAACATAAATAAGTCGTTTAGTGGCAAGCAGGTATTGTTTGATATATCCGCCAGCTTTACACCGGGCATACCCAACTTAATTATTGGAGCCAGTGGTGGGGGTAAAAGCGTGATGATGAAAAGTATGGTTGGCTTGCTAAAGCCGGAGTCTGGCCAAATACTGTATGGCGATCGAGATTTATTGAAATTAGAGTATAAAGAACTGCGCGAACTCAGACGAGAAATAGGAATGTTATTTCAAGGCGCGGCCTTATTTGATTCCATGACAGTTGAGCAAAATATTGACTTTCCGCTCAAAATGTTCTCGAAAATGAATGCCGAAGAACGCAGAGATCGAGTTAATTTTTGTTTGAAACGTGTGGATATGGAAGGGGTTAATGATAAGTATCCATCAGAAATTAGTGGAGGAATGAAAAAGCGCGTGGGCATTGCCAGAGCAATCGCTTTAAATATTCGGTATCTTTTTTGCGATGAACCTAATAGTGGTTTAGATCCAATCACTTCGCGCTTGATCGATGAGTTGCTTCTGGAGATAACGGAAGAGTTTGATATTACTACCATAATCAATAGCCATGATATGAAAACGGTATTTGATATTGGGCATAATATTGTCTTCATCTTTGAAGGGAAAGTGTGTTGGAATGGAGATAATAAGGAACTAAAAAAGGCTAAGAATGATATCCCTGAACTGCAGGATTTTATTAATGCAAGTTATTTTGATTAGGTTATGATAAAGAAAATTTTAATTTTAGGTGCAGTGCTGTTTACCCTTGGGGTTAGTTCATGCCAGAAGGAAAAGTGCGAAGGGTTTGATACCATTGTTCAGTTAGATGATTTATACTTATTTGCGGATGATACACTGCAGTTTTTTGATAATATCCCAAATCAATTTTTTGGAATCAGTTTCTCCATATTTGATGAAACCAAATCGCGCAATGGAACACGAAACTGTTCAACAGAGGATCTTGCCATTAAGTTTGAGGACAGTTGGGATGAAGATGAGATTAGTCTGAAATGCGACAAGGATATTAAAAGCGGATCACAAACTTTCAGGGCCAATACAGAATTGATTGGAGCCACCATTACCCGATTAACTTTCGAAAAGAAAATAACCGGTGAAATTAAAGATGGAAGTATTAGCCTTGTGGGAATTGATGGCATTACCATTAGTGCAGATTATACGTTTACCCTGAAAATGGAAACCGAAGGGAATAAGAAGTTTGATGCTTCAACCACAATACACATTAAAAAATAGTTTCATGAAATTAAAATTACTGCCTTGGGCAATTGTGCCAATAATTGCTCTAACCCTTTCATTTATTCGTCCAGACGAAGGACAATACCCGGTTAATATTATTTCTTCGATTAACTTAAAAGCAGTTGGAATTAATTTAAAGGCCAATGAAATCTTCAATGAAACTGGGGGAGCCGTTTCAGATGCTTTAGTCCGATTAGGGGGGTGCACAGGTTCATTCATATCTAAAGAAGGTATGATTATTACCAATCATCATTGTGTGTTTGGCTCTGTTTCTAGATTGAGTACTCCCACAGATAACTATTTGAGAGATGGTTTCTATGCCGCTGAAAATGAAAAGGAATTGCATACCGGTTTGCCAGCCAAAATCACCATAAGCTCAAAAGATGTTTCCGATGAAGTGCTGAACGGAGTAAAAAGCTTGGTGGGAACAGAGCGAGACCAAAAGCTTTCCATAAATATTAAGTCTATTGTTATGGCAGCTCGATTAAAAGACTCATTGTTTACCTATGAGGTTTCAGAGATGTTTAAGGGCAAACAATACTTTCTATTCAAGTATTTAACCTTACTAGATGTGCGATTGGTTTATGTTCCTCCTCGTTATATTGGGGAATTTGGTGCAGAAACGGATAATTGGGAATGGCCTAGGCATACGGGAGATTTTTCGGTAGTGAGAGCTTATGTTGGAAAGGATGGTAAACCAGCTAAATACAATAAAGATAATGTTCCATTTAATCCAAAAAGACATTTAAAGATTAACCCAAATGGAACCAAGGAAAATGATGCGGTGTTTATTTTGGGTTATCCTGGAAGAACTTATCGACATCAACCCGCTGCTTTTGTAGATCATCAATACAAACACTTTATGCCAGAGGTGGTAGATTGGTTTAATTGGCGAATTGATAAGATGCATGAATTATCTAAAGGAGATGAAGGGCGCTATTTGAGATTTGCTGGCACCATCAAAGGTTTGGCTAACACTGAAAAGAACTTCAGAGGTAAAATTCAAGGTTTAACACGCACCGATGTGTTGAAGCAAAAAGAGAATCAAGATAAGGAGATGGCTCAACTTGCTAGTAATGCGGCAAACAAAGCTATTTATGGCGATGTTATTGAAGATATTTCAACTAATTATGGACGCAAAAATGCCAATTTTAGTTTAGATTTTTACGTAGGTAGAATGCTTAGAGATGTCCCATTTATGGCTGCTGCAATGCATGCATACATTCAAAAGACAGAGAAAAAGGATTACGTGTATAATCGTTTTACTAGTTTCTATAGATTACATGATCATGATTTGAATCTAGCGAGTTTTCAATTTTTAGCCCGCAAAATCAATGACTTGTATGCACCCACCCATTTTGGCAAGCGTCCGCTGACTGAAATGAGCGATGATAAATTCAAAAAATGCTACAAAAAATCGCGGTTTTCGGATTACTTGAATAAAGTAAAACCTGCAGCAGTTGCTAAAAAAGCATCCCTTATCGATAAGAAGGATGCGATGTACCAATTTTGTGAAGAACTGTATCCTTTGTATCAGGAATTGATCAAACGGCAAGCTGCATTTAAAGAGAAAAACGATCTCTTAATGCCCTTATATACGGAATTAAAGATGCAGCATTTAAAATCAAATTTTGTTCCCGATGCAAACAGTACCTTACGTTTTACCTATGGTAGGGTTAAGGGATTTTCGCCAAACGATGGAGAATACCACTACCCGCATACTTCTTTAGAAGGCATTTTGGAAAAAGCCAATTCGAGAGAAGACTATTTTATGCCGCAAGATGCGATGGATATCTACCGAAGAGATAATGTAGCCAAAAGCCTATTGGATCCTAAAACAGGTAAAGTTACTGTAGGGGTTTTATACAATCTTGATACCACTGGAGGTAATAGCGGAAGCCCTATTTTAGATGCTAATGGTGATTTAGTAGGAGTGAATTTTGATCGTGCCTATACTGCAACAATTAACGATTACGCATGGAATGATAAATACAGTAGATCCATCGGTGTAGACATACGATATGTACTTTATGTGATGAAATACATAGGTAAAGCAGATCGAATATTAGATGAACTTGAAATCAAATTGTAACTTTATGTGTTACTTTTGTATACAATAAATAGAAAATAATGGATTACGGAAAAGAATTTAAAAAATACGCAACGAAACATTTAGGAATCAATTCAATGCATGTGGATCATCAAATTGAAAACATGACTCCTTATATCATTGAAGAACGAACACGAAATATTTCACAGTTAGATATATTTTCTAGGTTAATGATGGACCGAATTATCTTTTTGGGTGTGCCAATTAATGATGAGGTTGCCAACATCGTAATGGGGCAACTTTTGTTTTTAGAAAATACAGATCCCAATAGAGATATTCAGATTTACATCAATAGTCCTGGCGGGAGCGTTTATGCTGGTTTAGGAATTTATGATACCATGCAGTTTATCAGTTCTGATGTTGCAACCATTTGCTGCGGAATGGCCGCGAGTATGGGTGCAGTACTCATGTGTGCTGGAGAAAAAGGCAAAAGAAGCGCACTTAAACACAGTCGGGTAATGATTCATCAACCAATGGGTGGTGTTCAAGGACAGGCTACTGATATGGAGATTACAGTAAAGGAGATCAACAAATTGAAAAAGGAGTTGTATACCATTATGGCTGATCACAGTGGTCAAACGTATAAGAAAATCGAAGCGGATGGCGATCGCGATTACTGGATGACCGCACAAGAGGCACTAAAATACGGTATGGTAGATGAGGTGTTAGAAAAAATGAAGAAGAAATAACAATACCTCATTAGGATTGTTATTGAAATTTAGAAGACTGGTATTATGAAAACTAAAGAAGTGTCATGTTCGTTTTGCGGCAGAAAAAAGGATGAGGTAATCATGCTTATTTCAGGAATTGAAGGTCATATTTGCGACCACTGTATTGAACAAGCTAACAAAATTGTAGATACAGAATTAAGTCCTGGAGAGACCGCAAAAGAAGGCAAGAAAGATGGCGAAGATGTTGTTTTAAGACCCAGTGAAATTAAAGCCTTGTTGGATCAATATGTGATTGGGCAGTCAGCAGCAAAAAAGGTAATGTCCGTGGCTGTTTACAACCATTATAAGCGTATCCGTTTTGCAGTGCAAAATCCGACCAGTGAAGTGGAAATTGAAAAATCTAACATTTTGCTACTTGGAGATACCGGTACAGGTAAAACCTTAATTGCCAAAACATTGGCAAAGATTTTAAATGTACCATTCTGTATTGCAGATGCCACGGTTCTGACTGAAGCAGGTTATGTTGGTGAAGATGTAGAAAGTGTAATTTCACGTTTGTTGCAGTCTGCAGAGTATGATGTGGAAAAGGCTCAAAAAGGAATTATTTACATTGATGAAATTGATAAAATTGCGCGTAAAAGTGATAATCCGAGTATCACAAGAGATGTTAGTGGGGAAGGAGTTCAGCAAGGCCTTCTAAAGATTTTGGAAGGAACCGTAGCCCATGTTGCACCGGAAGGTGGACGTAAGCATCCAGACCAGAAATATACAAAAATTGATACCACCAATATATTGTTTATCTGCGGGGGTGCATTTGACGGAATTAAGGAAGTAATCAATCGCAGAGTGAACCGTTCTGAACTGGGCTTTAAAACGGCTAAAGAGCAAGAAAGCACCAGTGCAGATATATTAAGCAGAACCACACCCAGTGATTTAAAAAACTTTGGTCTGATTCCTGAGATTATTGGCCGACTGCCGGTAACAACGTATATGGAGCCATTAGATAAAGCAACTTTGCGTTCCATCTTAACCGAACCCAAAAACGCTTTAATTAAGCAATATACTGAGCTCTTTAAAATGGATGGCGTTGATTTGGTTATCTCTGAAGAAGTGCTTGATTACATTGTAGATAAAGCTATTGAGTATAAGCTAGGAGCAAGAGGATTACGCTCTATATGTGAAGCAATCATGGTGGATTATATGTTTAGCTATCCAGAAGGGAAAAGTAAATCTAAACTGAAGATTTCTATAAAAGACGTAGAAACTCAGTTGAAGAAAGCGAATATTACTTCCGCTGCTTAGTTTGAATTTTTCTTAAGTTATTTCTCCATTCAACTTGTGAACGCAGCGGAGCTCTGCGGTTTCTTACATATTGATTGACTTGTTCAGCATCAATTTTACGTGCTTTTTGATTATCGTGTAATTGTTGCTCTAAAAATTCTTTAAGCGTGTTTCTTATCTCTATATCCTTGATTGGAGTCAAGATTTCAAAGCGGTTCTCCAAATTGCGAAACATTAAATCGGCACTTCCAATCACCATTCGTTCATCACCTCCATTCTGGAACCAATAAATACGTGCATGTTCTAAATATTTGTCTACAATACTGATGATATTCAGATTTTTTTCGCCTTGATGAACCAAGCAGCAAATACTTCGAGTAATCAGATTCACTTTCACGCCGGATTTCACCGCCTCATAGATAGCCTTAATCACCAATTCATCATTGAGACTATTCATTTTTAGGGTAAATGCAGCCTTCTTGCCCTGTTTGGCTAGTTTAGTTTCGGCTTTGATGAATTTAATCAGTTGTGTTTTTGAGTTGTAGGGAGAAACCAACAAGTCTTTAAATTTTGCCGGTTCAAGCTTCTGTGATTTAATGATATCAAACACTTCTTTAGCTTCTCTGGTAATGCTTTCATCACAAGTAAAGATAGCAAAGTCGCTATATAGTTCTGCGGTTTGTTCATTATAATTACCTGTACCGATATGCGCATAGGTTACCAATTTGCCAAATTCTTTACGCAGAATGAGACACAATTTGGTATGTACTTTTTTGTCTGGGAAACCATAAATTACGTTGGCTCCATTTTCTTTCAACTGATTTGACCAATATATATTTGCTTCTTCATCAAATCGTGCTTGAAGCTCCATAATAACAGTCACTTTCTTGCCATTCAAAACGGCATTCTTAAGTGCTTTAACAATATTGCTGTTTCCAGCTAAACGGTATAGGGTGATGTTGATTTCAGCCACCTTTGGGTCAATTGCCGCCTCTCTTAAATACCGAAGCACATAATCAAAGCTTTGATAGGGATGATGCAGTAAAAAATCTTTCTCACGCATGCATTTAAATACACTTTTCGCACGATCAAGCTCTTTGATACCCACTACCTTTTCCCTGTTATAGACCAGGTTGCGCGAACCGATTTTGGGAAAATTCATCAGGTCTTTATTGTTGTGATATCGCTGCCCAGCAATTAGAGCTGATTTTTTTAGCTTAATCCCGTTGGTTATGATTTTAAAGGTGTCCTCATCCATTTCCCGATCATAGATCAGTCGTACGGGTTCGCCTTTTTTTCGTTCTTTTAAGCTTTTTTTAATAACTTCCAGATAATCGAATTCAACATCTCCTAACAAATCCAATTCAGAGTCACGTGTTATTTTTAGAGTATAGGAGTTAAATTGATTGTAATACAAACTTTTAAATAGGATACTCATAGATGCACGAATCACATCATCAATAAACATCACATAGGTTTTACCTCCATCTCCCTTAAATTGAAAGAAACGGGGTACGTCTTGTGGTATTTCTACCAGGCCATATTTAACACTGGTGCTGTTCTTTTTTTTCATTTTCACCGCCAAGTAGATGGATTTATCCTTAAGGTAGGGGAAATTCCGTTTCTTATTAATGATGATAGGGTAGAGCTGCTCAAGCACATCAACTTTAAAGTAGTTGCGAACTAGTGCCAATTTCTTCGCATCCAAATCCTTTTCATTGATTAAAAAGATTCGGTTCTTATTCAGTTCGGTGGTAAGTTGGCTAAAAAGAAGGTCGTATTTTAATTTTTGCTCTTCAACTTTCAGATGAATTTCTTTCAGCAGTTTATTTTTTTCTTTGTATTTCTTTTGGTTTTCTAGCGCTTCACTAAGTATTGCATGTCTGCGTTGCGTTGCAACCCTTACTCTAAAGAACTCATCCTGATTGCTGGAAAATATACCCAAAAACTTTAACCGTTCAAGCAATGGAACGCTAGGGTCCTCCGCTTCTTGTAATACTCTGTCGTTAAACGAAAGCCAGCTTAAATCTCTAGGGAATAGTTGCATCTTATTTTAAAGGTATATGAGCAAAAACAGGGAAATGGTCACTGTATCCGGCAAGGTAATTCTTTCCGCCAAAAGTTCGCAAAGGAAACCCGGCATATTTACCAGTTTGGATTAACCATGAAGGGTTAAATATTCTGGAGGTCGTTTCCTTATTCCATAAGTTGGAAGAAATGATAATCTGATCCAGCATATTCATTTCTAAACGATACTTATAAGAACCTTCCCTTTCTTGATCCAAGGTGTAAAATAGATTATAAAGGTCGCTTGATTTATCTTCAACTTTCTTTGCACCCAAAATTTGATTGATCGAAATATCTGTAGGCTCATCATTGAAATCACCCATAACAATAACACGCATTCTTGGGTTCTTTTTGGTTTCCTGTTTTATTTCATGTTTAAGAATGTCAGCAACCAATTCTCGTTTGTATGATGTTTCATTTTTGCCCCCTCTGCGCGAAGGAAAATGACAGGTGAAAACACAAATCGTATCAGTACCTAACTTTAGCATGGTTTTCAAAATATTCCGTGTGTTACCACTGCCGTTTTTTCGTATCGTTTCTAAAGCCTTCGATTTATCCATCTTCTTGAACACACGTTCGGGTGAATTAAGTTGCACATAAATGGGCTCTTCATTTATTAACTCGAATATGCTGTCATTGTACATGAGCCCAACATCAATACCTCGATGGTCGGGTGATTCAAAATGAGAAATCTTAAATTCTGTAAGATTCAGATTCTTTTTTAGGTCTTCTAAGATGGAACGATGTTCAAACTCGCATAATCCAATTAAATCAGGAAAACTTCCTCCATCAATTTCACTGATTACTTTGCTGATATTCTTTAGTTTGGTGTTGTACTTATCGGTATTCCAGCGTTTGTCTGCCTTAGGTAAGTATTCCTCATCCATTGTTTTAGGGTCGTCAATGGTATCAAAGAAATTCTCCAGGTTATAAAACATTATTTCCAAGCCATCTGCATCGCGCTTTTTCGGTTTCTGAGAAGCACATGACAGCAGAAGGATTAAAATCACAAAAGGAAATAATTGCTTCAAATTCATATTGTACAAATCTAGTTTATTCATATTGTGAATAAAAGTTTGTTGCTTTGTCATTGTGTTAAAAATAACCAGAAATACCCTTTCCAAAGCCAATGGACAAGACAAGCCATATATTTGGGTGGCATACCAAGGAATGGTGTATGACGTTACAAAAAGTAGATTATGGCGCAATGGTCAGCACTATGAACACTGGGCAGGCCAAGATTTAACGGAAGAATTAAAAGATGCTCCCCATACAAAAGCGGTATTTGATAAATTTGAGATCATCGGAAAGTTAGAATAATGGCTGAAATCCAATGTCGGAATTTAGTACAAGTTGGTCGATAGGGATATGAAACCTTCGCCTTTCTAATTAGTTTTGAGCATGCTCGAAGTTCAAAATTTATCTAAGTCTTATCAGGACAAAGTTGCATTAGATCAAGTTAATTTCGTCATTCCCAAAGGCTCAATTTACGGATTGTTAGGTCCCAATGGAGCAGGGAAAACCACGCTAATACGTATTATAAATCGAATCATTCAGGCAGATACTGGAAAGGTATTGTTTGATGGAGAAGAATTAAGCGAAAAGCATTTGAGTAGAATCGGGTATTTGCCAGAGGAGCGTGGCTTGTACAAAAAAATGAAAGTGAAAGAGCAGCTTAAATATTTTGCTTCGTTGCGCAATTACGAAAATGCCAGAAAAGATATTGATGAGTGGCTGGAGAAATTTAGTTTAACCGAGTGGGCCAACAAAAAGGTAGAAGAACTTTCGAAAGGAATGCAACAGAAAGTCCAATTCATTAATGCGGTTTTGCATCAACCTGAATTTATCATTTTAGACGAACCTTTTTCCGGGTTTGATCCAGTAAATGTAGCACTCGTAATCAAAGAAATTCGCAGGCTAAACGCGAATGGGTCTACCATTCTATATTCTACCCATCGAATGGAAAGCGTTGAGGAGTTATGTGATGATATCATGATGATTAATGATGCGAAAAAAGTGGTGGATGGGAATGTCTTCGATGTAAAAAAACAATTTAAAGACGACTCATGGAAAGTGGGTTTAACGGAAGCAATGTCCTCAGAAGAAATAACTAAAATGAACGCTGAGGTTGTGGGTTTCAATAATGGGATTCATTATTATCGATTTGTGCCCAGGGAAGATGATTGGAAGCGATTATTGGTAGAAAAGTTTAACCTTGTACATTTAGAAGAAAACTTACCATCCATCAAGGATATTTTTATTAAGCATGCCAACTAGGATTATGTCAAATATTAAGAAGGTTATAAAAAGGGAATACCTAACACGAGTTAAGAAGAAGTCGTTTATCATAATGACTTTGTTGGCACCCTTACTTATTGTAGCATTTTATGCCGCGATGATAGGTGTGGGGATATATACCGCTACCGCTGATGGAGATACTAAAACAGCAATTGTCGTTAATAATTCACCATTTATTCAAGATTTACCAGATACGATGGGGGAGTTAATCCTTTCAAAGGAGGAGAACAATTTTGATTCAGCCTTGAGTAGTTTGCGTAAGGGCGAAACGGAAGTTGTGCTTACCATTGGCAATCAATCCTTATTTGAGTCCATTGAAATTGGCTATTATACCAAAGGCAGTGCAGATGGTTCACAAAAATCTGATTTTAAGGATGCCGTACGTGAAAAAATACGAGAAGCAAAAGCCAAATCATTAGGGATAAAGCAAGAGCAGCTAGATAGTATGCTTGTTTCCATGACATTTACTTCAAAACGGGTAGAAGAAGAAGGCATGAAAGAGAGCAATGAAACCATCAAGGGGATCATTGGCTTACTGTTTACTTTCCTCATCTATTTCTTCATATTCTTGTTTGCAGTACAGGTAATGCGCGGTGTGATGGAAGAAAAAACCAATCGCATTGTCGAAGTAGTGATAAGTGTAGTTAAACCATTTGACTTGATGTTTGGTAAAATTGTCGGCATTGCCTTGGTCGGATTGACACAGGTGCTCATTTGGATGGTTTTAACCAGTGTGCTAATGGTGGTTGGAAACTTGGTTTTTGCAGCTGCCTTTGCAGATTTTGGGGCTATTTCAGAAGCGTTATCTAGCGGAGGAGGAGTAGAGTCAGTGCCCAGTGATATACTAACAAAGAGTCCAGAAATGATAAGTGTTGTGGGTACTTTGTTTGCCATGCCTTGGTCAAAGATACTGTTCACCTTTTTATCCCTATTTATTGGCGGATACCTTTTATATGGATCCATCTTCGCGGCCATTGGAAGTGCGGTGGATAGTGAAACGGATACTCAACAATTTATGCTTCCAATATCTTTGCCCTTGGTATTGGGTATTGTTGTTGCTCAGTCCGCTGCATTTAGCAATCCACATGGTGATTTGGCATTCTGGGCCAGTATGATACCTTTTACTTCACCGATAGTTATGACCGTGCGTGCATGCTTTGATGTACCCTGGTGGGAACTCTTACTAAGCGTTGGGATTCTTTATGCTACATTCTTTTTAATGGTACGATTGGTAGCAAAAATCTATCGTATTGGGATACTTACCTATGGCAAGAAGCCCAGTTGGAAGCAACTGTTCAAATGGGTTTTTAGCAAACAGTAATTCTTTCTGGTAAAGGCCAGAGTCAGTTTCAGAGAAGTCGAAAACTAACTTATTTGAAACCCTTAATTTCCAAAGACAAATTACTATTTTCGCGGTATGTCTATCAATTCAAATAAAGCCCCAGAACCCGTTGGTTTATATCCACATGCCAAAAGGGTAGGTGATCTTCTTTTTCTTTCAGGTGTAGGTCCTAGAGCAAAGGGAACCAAGGTAATACCTGGTGTAACGCTGAATGAAGATGGTACGATAAAGGAATATGATATCGCTGCGCAATGTCGTTCTGTTTTTCAAAATGTAAAATACATACTGGAAGATGCAGGTAGTTCTTGGGATAAGATTGTGGATGTAACCGTATTCTTAACCAATATGAAGGATGATTTTAAAATTTACAATGCATTATGGGCAGAGTATTTTGCGGATAATCCACCCTGTAGAACTACCTTAGAAATCAATTGCTTGCCAACCCCTATTGGAATTGAATTGAAAGTAGTGGCCACGATATAATTAAATGAGGATTAGAATTCACCACACCAAATTCTGCCTACATACCGTTTGTATGCCCAACGTTTGAATATCCCTTTTCTTCTTTTATAGATATAGCTTGCACTGTAACCACCGGCTACGCCTCGAGCAATGCCCGAAAGGATTTCATACTTATTTTGGCGCTCAAAGAATTTAATTCGCTTAATATTCAATGTATTGTTCGTAGATTCTAATTGATTTGAAAAAACAACCTGCGTAAGATCCATTTCTAATGTCGAAAGGTCAATTAGAATAGAATCAACTTTCCCTTGGTTATGGCTGTAGACATACACATTTTGTTTAACCCAAAGAGTATCCTTTTTTGAAATGCCCTTTTGTACCGATTTGATATGATGTTCTAAAATCTTTGCAACATTTTTATTGGTAAAATTCGATGAAACGTTTAAATTAAACCCTTGCGAGCTTGTGCTAGATGATAGTAATATCAACAAGGTGAGCAATTTCATCGATAGTTTTTTTGCAATCATTGGCAGGTTAATAGTCTTGAATGAATTTCAATAGTGCAATGGCAAAGTTATCATATAATTAAATAGAATCTCCAATTTATTATGGCGCAGTTTTCTAACAACCTAGGGCAAATAAAACATATATGAAAGAAGTTATTTCTAACCCAGATATGATTCAAGTAGGTTGGAATTTAAAGATTCCTAAAGCCAAATAAGCAACAAATAATTTCCTTACAAAATCCCCAATCTTAGTTGATTGGGGATTTTTTATACGTTAACTTTTGACTATTATTGAATTATGAGAAAAATAGTATTAATCGGTTTATTTGGGTTGTTTATGGCAAGTTGCTCAAATGGCACACAAATTGAACAAGAAGAAGTGAAGAAACTAGAACAAGAGATCAACGAACTAGATGAATTGAATCACGAATTGGATGAAATTAAGGAAGAGGGAGATTCATTAGAAAGCTTATTGAACGATCTAGAAAACTAAAAGAAACAAAT
>Ga0055584_100002985_pt1 | contig 16743 bp, 10 predicted proteins | sample OSDHelmetaG_FD_58716 | JGI IMG/M metagenome (GOLD analysis project Ga0055584, IMG submission 58716) | Pelagic marine sediment microbial communities from the LTER site Helgoland, North Sea, for post-phytoplankton bloom and carbon turnover... | ecosystem: Environmental > Aquatic > Marine >... | reverse complement strand
GCATGAACTCTCTCTTAGTTTTTAACTCAAAAAGTTCAACTTTCGCTGAAGACGTACATTTTGTGGATTTGTAATTAACGTAATACTCTGTTGAATCACACTTCGGACAATGTAGATGCTCATCCAATTTTTTAAGCTCTGTTAATAATGCGGTTGCTTTTTCAAAGTCTTTTTCGCTTACCTGCAATTTGATTCCGCCTAGAGTGATGTTGTAGATGGGAATGAGTCCAACCATTTGCTCGTCTTTTATAACGGCTGGGATGTCAAAACTCTCCAACTGTAATTTCACTAAATTGGCTTCTAGAGGATTGTCGAAAGTTTGTATAGTGATTAGCGACACGGCTAAATAGAATGATTAAAACCCTCCTGGACAGTTGCAGTTTTTCTTGCCTTTATAACCGGCAGCACGCTGCGAACCGCATGAAGACAGCAGTCCCATAGAGAAGATGGTGATCAATAAAATGACTATGGTGCGTTTTCGAAACATATTGTCAAAAATAAGAACTATCGTTTAGCTTTGTCCCATTAACGAAGCAAAAGCAGTTTTATGATTAAGTCGTTGTTGGTTTTTTTAAAAGGAATGGCTATGGGTGCGGCAGATGTGGTGCCTGGAGTATCTGGTGGAACAATTGCCTTTATTACCGGGATTTATTACGACTTGTTGTCTGCCATCAATGCGGTAAATCTTAAAACACTCAAAGAACTCAAAACAGAAGGCATCGCCTTCGTTTGGAAGAAGATTAACGGGAATTTTTTAGTAGCACTGGTTGCTGGAATTGCAGTTAGTTTCCTAAGCCTATCAAAGTTATTCAAACATTTACTTGATACCAACCCCAACCTAGTTTGGGCCTTCTTTTTTGGACTGGTATTGGGTAGTATCTTTCTCGTTAGTCGAATGATTGGCAAATGGAATTGGAAGACAACTCTTGCAACTATTGTTGGAACGGCCATTAGTTATTACCTCACCATTATACAACCCGGCGGAGAAGCCAATACAAGCCTGTTTATTTTCATGAGTGGCGCCATTGCCATTTGTGCGATGATACTGCCAGGGGTTTCTGGTTCATTTATTCTATTAATTCTTGGCGTGTATTACCCAATGCTTGAGGCGGTTTCTGAGTTAGACATAAAGTTCATTGCCACTTTAGGTGCTGGAGCCATCATAGGCTTACTAAGTTTTAGCCGTTTTTTAAAATGGCTGTTAGACAAACATTACGACATCACGGTAGCCATTCTCTTAGGCTCTCTCATTGGCTCACTCAATAAATTGTGGCCATGGAAGCACACCTTACAAACAAGGCTAAATAGCCACAACGTTGAAGTGCCGTTCATTCAAGAAAATGTGTTGCCAAGCGCCGTAGAAAATCCACAACTATTAGGGGCCATTGCCTTAATGATTGTCGGTGTCGCAGTCATAGTGGTGATGAGTAAGTTTACACCAAAAGAAAGCCATGACTAAGCTGTATGGCATTATTGGTAATCCGGTAACGCACAGTTTCTCTCCAGATTATTTTAGTGAAAAGTTCCATAAACAAGGACTACCATATCGTTATGAGCGATTTCAATTAGCCAAGATTTCTGAGTTAAAAGACGTTTTAAAAGCAAATCCAAATTTGGTCGGCTTTAATGTGACTAGTCCGTTTAAGGAATCCATACTTCCATATGTTTCAGAACTAAGTCCGGAAGCACAAGAATTACAAGCGGTCAACACCGTAGTACGCAAAGGGGATTCTCTCATTGGGTACAACACAGATGTGATCGGGTTTGATAAAACGATATCGGGATTAAGTTTCGGCAAAAAAGGCTGCCTAGTGTTGGGAACGGGTGGTGCATCCAAGGCAGTTGTTTATGTTTTACAACAACGCAATCTGCCTTTTAAACGCGTGTCTCGCACCAAATCAATTGGAGGGTTGACTTACGATAATATTAACGCCGAGGTACTTAGGCAGTTTCCGGTAATCATCAATACAACGCCTTTGGGTATGATGAATCGGATGAACGAAAAACCGATGCTACCGTATCAGCATATTGGTGTGGATCATGTACTCATTGACTTGGTTTACAAACCGCGGACAACTGCTTTTTTAGAAGAAGGCCTTAGTCGAGGTGCGCGCATCAAAAATGGCTTCCAAATGTTAGTCGAACAGGCAGAAGCCTCATGGAAAATTTGGTCAAGCAACGATGAAAAATTGTAACTTGCGCACTTCTTAGTATACCCTGTTTATGGAAAGTGTAGTGGCATTTTTAGGTAGTATTTCTTGGTGGATGTATGTTCTGGCCATTTTGTTACTTGTGGCAATAAGAGATGTGTTTTTTAATAGAAGACATACCATCAGTCATAATTTCCCTTTGCTCGGACACTTTCGCTACTTACTCGAAAAGATTGGTCCTGAAATACGCCAATACCTAGTAGCCAACAACCGTGAAGAATTACCCTTTAACAGAAGCGACCGATCTTGGATATATGCCAGCGCGAAAGAACAGAACAATTACCAAGGATTTGGAACAGATAAAGACATTCACGATGCGAGTTATCATTTTATAAAACCAAGCTTGTTTGGGTACAAGATGAAACACGACCATCCGAATTACAACGACCGAGATTTTGTGCCTTGTGCCAAAGTGATTGGCGAATACAACAACAGGAAAAGACCCTTCCGACCACGTTCTATTATCAATATCTCGGCCATGAGTTACGGGTCATTGTCTGCTAAAGCCATTGAGTCTCTCAACCGAGGAGCGCATAAATCTGGCTGTTTCCACAATACGGGTGAAGGTGGACTGTCAATGTACCACAGCACCGGAGCTGACGTTGTGTTTCAATTTGGAACCGGATACTTCGGCGTACTTAATAAGGACGGAAGCTTTTCATTAGACAAACTGGAAAAGTTAGTTGAGAATAATCCTTTCGTTCGAGCCATTGAACTGAAACTATCCCAAGGGGCTAAACCTGGTAAAGGAGGCGTTTTGCCAGCATCGAAGATAACCAAAGAAATTGCTGGTATTCGCGGGGTTGAAATGGGACATGATGTAATTTCACCATCGTTTCATACCGCTTTTAATGACATAGATGAGATGCTTGATTTGATTGAACAAATCGCAGAAAGAACAGGAATTCCAGTAGGGATTAAAGCCGCTGTTGGTCGTTTGGAGCAATGGGAGTATTTAGCGGATAAGATAAAAGAAAAAGGCACTGGACCAGATTTTATTTCTATAGATGGGGGAGAAGGCGGAACAGGAGCTGCTCCACCAAGTTTTGCTGATCATGTTTCTTTACCGTTGTTTTATGCCTTTAGTTCCGTTTATAAATTGTTTAAGCAAAAAGGCATTACAGATAGATTTGTATGGGTCGCAGGAGGTAAATTGGGTTTACCAGCTCAAGGGGCAAAAGCATTCGCATTAGGTGCCGATTTGATTTATGTAGCCCGAGAAGCTATGATGAGCATTGGCTGTATCCAAGCTCAGGTGTGTCATACCAATCGATGTCCTTCTGGTGTTGCCACGCAAAACAAATGGTTGCAATCTGGTATTGATATTCCATTGAAGTCTGATCGTTTTGCGAATTACGCAAAGGCGTTTAGAAAAGAAATGTTAGAGCTTGCCATGGCGGTTGGCCACGAACATCCAAGTCAATTCACCATGCAAGATATTGAAGTGAGTATGGGGGATGCAAACTATACCAAAACATTAGAAGATTGTTTTGGTTATCAAAAGGACAGAGTTTCGTTCGCTGGGACTGCAAAATTGAAAGAATGCCCACATTTAGGAAGTCAGTATGGAAAATAAAACGTTAGTTTCAGCAAACAAAGCACACCGAAAAGGCTTGTGGTTAGTACGTATCTGGCCAATGGTTATTACCCTGTTGGTATTTGGTGATTTGACCTATGCCTCCGTGCAAATGAGTTTCCCTATTGAGTGGTCGTTAATCATATTTGGTGCAGTTGCCTTCATATGCTTTATCTGGTCGTTGCGTAGCATAGGTACTTGGAAAAAGTGGATGGCTGCCAATACCGTTAATCCAAAGACAGCTCTAGAAATGGCAAAAGTCTCGTTTCTAAAACATGGCTGGAAAGAGAATTTAGCCATTTGGGGGAAGGCAGCTAAACAACAGTTCCGTGAGGACTTTGACAGACGAATGGAATTGGTAAAACAAGAATATTTGAAAGACGCGAAGGAGCGTTATTCTCACAAACGTCCTGTGTCTGTACACCATCGATTTTCAGGTTTGATGTGGATGTTGCTGTTTGAAGTCATTGTGCTCACAGGTTTGGTGATGTTGTTTCTTTCATTGGAAGACAACGTCATGCGAATCATACTCGGACTCGTATTTATCCTTGGATTTGGTGGTGTGTTGTATACCATCAAAACCATTTGGAAACGTAACCAAACCATTATAGAAATCACTTTACATGGGATTACAATAACGGGCAAACATTATGGCTGGATTGAGTTGGACAACGTCGACATAGTTCGCAGCGATACACTAGTCTACCAAAAACATAAAGGTCCAGAGCAAGAACTCAAACTGAAAAATTTATCGTTGTCTGCCGACTATCTTGATGAACTCATCTTGTTCTATCGCACTGAGAACACCCCAATTGGAGAACAATAGTGTTTGCATATTAGGACACAAATAAGCGTAGTTTTCTTTGGTGAATAATATTTAACCTTTTGGTATCCAGTGGTTTGACGTGATTTGTTGTTTGTGAAATTCTTTTGGGTACGAATTCTGGAATATAGTAACCGTAATGTGATTTCATCATAATAAATAGTAGTAGTAATTGAACGTAACTGATTACAAAAAATAATTCATATTCATTCAATTAGGGTCTGAGAGAGCAGCTGGGAAGCTGCTCTATCTTTTTGTGGTTATTTTGACGAACGATTTACCTACTTTTATTTGCACAACTTTTACCTAGGACGCTATTCAGAGGGTGCGACCCGAAGAATCTGTTGAGTTTGGAAGAATTGTCGAGCCTATTCTGCATTTTTTTGTGCAACCCCTCTGGGGCCGTGGATTTATTGCCTAGTTCTTGTTATGATGTTTGACCACTCTGTGGCCTTTCTTGGTCTATGACTTTTTAAGAGGCGCCGCGATTCCCGTCCTGCGTCGTTTAGTCCTGAGTCAACACACCAAACCCATGCCTCGTGCGACCACTCTGTGGCCGTGGAATTATTGCCTAGTTCTTGTTATGATGTTAGACCACTCTGTGGCCTTTCTTGTTCTGTGACTTTATAAATGGAGCCGCGATCCCGTCCTGCGTCTTGCGTCCTTTTGTCCTGAGTCCACACACCAAACCCATGTATTGTGCGACCACTCTGTGGCCGTGAAGTTATTGCCTAGTTCTTGTTATGATGTTGGACCACTCTGTGGCCTTTCTTGTTTTGTGACTTTTTAAGTGGTGCTGCGATCCCGTCCTGAGTCTTGCGTCCTTTAGTCGTGAGTCAACACACCAAACCCATGCATTGTGCGACCACTCTGTGGCCGTGAAGTTATTGCTTAGTTCTTGTTATGATGTTGGACCACTCTGTGGCCTTTTTTGTTTTGTGACTTTTTATCGGGTCTGGCGTTCCGGTCCTGAGTCTTGCGTCTTGAGTCTTGAGTCTTGGGTCTTGCGTCTTGAGTCTTGTGTCTTTGCGGTCCGAGTCAGTTCACCGCAACACCTTCCCCTTTATCACCCATATGATACACCTTACAGGCAATGATGATGGCAATAAAGCCCCACATCGGAACGGCAATTTTGTCGAATTCACTATAGTTGTTTAAGAAACCATGAATGAAGTAGGTGACTAAACCAAGTAATGCCCCGAGTACGAGGCCTTTTATTTTAGCACGTTTGGCCTCATAATACACCTGAAATCCCTGGTGCATGGTGGCCAATACTAAGGCAATCCATAACAATCCACCAAACAATCCTGATTCTGCAAAAGGTCTCAGATATTCACTGTGGACGTTACCAAGATCGCCAGCATGCGTGCTGATGATGGACATTTCATAAGGCAATTGATAGACGCCATATTCGTATGTGTATGTACCCGGACCAAAACCAGTAACCGGTTTGTCCATAAACATTCGATATACACAACTCCAACGGTTCAATCGTTCCAAATTGGAAGGGTCGGTACTCACATTACTAAAAGATTGTAAGTGGGAAGCAATGTCATCATCTGAATCTTGCTTGTTTCGAGCCAACTCAGAAAAAATGAGACTCTGAAAAAGTAAAAATACAGCCAATAACGAAACGCCAACGGTAATGACTGTTTTAAATTTCACTTTGGCCATCAACAAACCAAAGACAGCGAATGCTACTACGAGACTGAGCCATGAAGCCCGTGTAAATGAGAAAATAACACCAGTGGTCACCACAACCGCAATGCCGATCGCCACGAAGGTCCAAAACCAATTGACCTTCATTTTCTTTCCAAAAGCACCAATCACCATCATTGGTGGTAAGGCAAATGAAATAGCAGCTGCATACATGCCATGATCAGGAATAAACGGACGCATAGCGGTATAGGCATACAGCCTAGTAAAGCTTTCAGCGGCGTGATTTTTTAAGGTATATAGGGTCAGAATTGCCGTGGATATTGAAAACAACCAAACAAATAAGGTCATGGCTTTTTCCGATTTGAAGAAGTGGGTAAGCAACAACAAAAACACCAAAACATACCACGTATAGGACAATGAGTATTTGAAACTGACCAATGGATGGGTGCTGGTAATGGTGGTGATAAACAACCATAGAATGGTCAATAAAGCGACAAGCACAACTGGGTTTTTGAGGATTCTTACTTCAAATGTTTTCCCACTTACCAACTTAAATAAGACACCAAAAAACAGCAATACAATGAGTGGTTCTGTGGGCAGTGACAAACCAATGCCTCCACCAATGTCCTTAAACGGGATGGATAACGGTGTGGCGAATGCCAAGAATAAAATAACTTTGTCTGTATGGCGGAATAGCACATATAGAAATATCGGTACAAGTGGGAGTGCCGTCAAGAAATAAAAATCAAAGACAAAACAGACTATATTGATCGCTAGAAACAGCAGACCAATTCCATAAAACCACCGTACGTTCAGATTGCGAACCATTTCGGTATTACGCAGCTAACTTTTTACGTTGTTCGATAAATAGTAAATAGACGCATACCAACAGTAGCGTGGATGCCGTTGCCAATAAAACGATGAGCTTTCGGTTAGGTAGAGCTTTCTTTTCCGGAGCACTTGCGTTAGAAACAACAAACTTGTGAGGGATGGTTTTTTCTACGTCCACCTTCATTTTTTTATGTCGCTTACGCAACATGGAGAGCTCTTCCAATTCTAAAATCAAGGTTTCATACAAATTGGTGTATTCAGAACCGTATTTTGCTAATGTGTCTTTTTCGGCTTGTAATTCCTTGATTCGTGCTTGACTACTTGAATTGCTGGCTTTCATTCCATACAAACTTTCCGTAATCGATTGCGCTTGTTTTTCAATATCGAGAATGCCTTTCTCACCTAGTTTTTGTAACCCAATTTTAAGATCCCAAACTTCTTTTTCTTTGTTTCTAAACTCTTCATCAACGATAGCAAAAGCATCCTTGGCAACTTCTCTTTGAATTTCTGTTTTAACAGAATCATATACAGCGGCTATTCCATTGGCTAGCACCGCGGCCATTGCAGGGTCTTCGTCTAACACCTTAATAGAAATCGACAGGTAACGTGTTCTGTTGTATGAGATGTTCTTTTTCATTTTCTCTTGCAACTTCGTACGAGGATACGCACCGTTTGGATCAATATCGTAGTGCTTCATCAAATCAAAGTTTTGAATTATGCGATTTGATAACTTATCAGATTTTAAGATTTGTAACGCGTTTTCAGCTTCTTCCTCCTCACCAAACGCCAATACGTCGGATTCACGTTTGTTTAAGTCGGTGAACATAGCGTTACCGATGGAGTTTACAGTGGTTGGATAAAAAACAACTTCAGCTTCATAACGTGGTGTAATTAGATAACTACCAGCTGCGCTGACTACTGCGGCAATAACGCCAATAATGATTAAATGCTTTTTCCAACGCAGGATAAACGAAAGAATGTCAGAAAAGGTAAAATCGATAAAATTCTCTTGGGTGCTCATATTATTTAGCCATTCAAAAAGTTTGCAAAAATAGATTAATTGTCTGAACGATTGTAGGTTTTACGACGACTTAGAATCTTCAGGTTGTCCGAACTAATTATTCCGCTGCCTACGACGAGCAATGCGGATAACGAAACTCCGAACGCAATATGAACGAAGCTATTTTGAAAAAATTGTATTGATCCGTAAAATATCAAGGCGAATAAGGCCAAGACACTTCCGATTTTTATAGCAAGCTTTGAACTAATCTGAAACGAGAAAGCCTTGTAACTAAAGGCGATACAACCGATGGCAAAGACAGATTGTGTAATTAGCGTTGCTAATGCCGCACCTTGAATACCCATTTTCGGGATCAACCAAAAGTTTAAAACGATATTACTAATAGCAGCGGTCAGCGCAAGCTTGTTTAACACTTTTAACTTGGAAGCGGCCGTTAGCAAAGTGCCAAAAACAAAGACAGAAGCCGATGCTATAAAACTAAATCCGAGTAAAGTGAAAGTACCTGGAGCTATTATGTGCGTTTTGTTGGCATACATCACAGTCAGCAAATCAGCCGTATGGGGCGCGATGATAAGGGCAACTACTACAGCAGGTATGATTAAGACTTTGGTTGCTGTTGCGGCCAGTTGGGCAACACCTTTTGAATCGGTTAAAATTCGAGCGAACATCGGCAGCAACATGCCCGAAAACAAAGCAGCCATCATATTGGCGGCATCGATCAGCCGATAACACATGGCATACCTATCCGTTTGAGTGTCGTCCAATATTTCCCCAATCATAACGGCGTCGATACGAGTGAAGACAGCCATTAAAGTGATTAACAAGGCGTATGGTAGGGAGGTTCTGATTAACGCAACAACTTTGGGTTTGGTGTCAAGTAATTCGAAATTTTTTATTTTTAGTAGATTGATGGTCAGGGCAATGAGTAAGGTTAAGCCCACACCGCCGAGCTGTACCAATACAAAGTTTTCAATGGTTAAGTTATGTCTGAGGTTCGGGAATAACAGCCAAGAGCCACAGATAAAAATAACCAACAAACGATCAGCGACCGCGAGTATGCCATCTAACTTAAAAAAATGAAGGGCGGCTACGTTCGATCTTAAGTATTGATTGAATGAGTTAATAATTTGAAATGCTGCGAGGATGTATAAGATCAATATTTGAGATTGATTCAATTGCAAAATGTACGCTGCAAATAATAATATAGAGATGTACAAAACTGCCAAGGCAATTTTGCTGTTAACCATCGTTTTGAAATTTGTACGAAAGTAGTTCGGGTTTTGCGCGACTTCCTTGCTATTCATGCTGTTTAAGCCAAGGTCTAATACAATTACGAACAGAATAGAAAGGCTCAATAGCCGATAGTACATCCCATAATCTTCCGCAGGAAGTAAGTCTTGAACAGCCCGGTCAATGACCAGAATCCAAATGGTCTTAACCAAGACATTAATGCCTTGAACAAAAATTAAGTCAGACCAAAACTTATTTTTTACCATTATTTAGGATGAAAGAGCATCCTGTTTTTCAAGGACGTCACGCACAAAGGTTCTATCTGTTATTTTGTCTTCCCATCCATTGGCAATTATTTTCTTGACAACCTTGGTGTTTTGAGCACCTTTTGTTTTCGCAACCGAGTATGGCACATTCGTAAATGTTACCATTTCATATTGAGATTGGAACAAGTCTGGATGTAATTCACAGAGTGTATGTTCGACTTGTTTGTAATGCAAGAAATCATCATCGCCAACCAAATCACGCATTTCAATAAAGTTTTGAATTGCCAAATCCGCAATAGCATCCGCATTTTCTTTACGGGATTTCTGATAGGCTTGGAAGGCTTGATCCAAGTTGCCATTTGCTGCGTCAATACATTCATCCAGAATCACGCAATCTTCAAAAGCACAGTTCATACCTTGGCCATAAAAAGGCACAACGGCATGGCATGCGTCACCGAGTAGTGCGGCTTTTCCTTTAACCCATGGATAGCATCGTACTGTCACCAAACTCCCTGTTGGATTTTCGAAATAGTCCTCAACTAAGGTTGGCATTAAAGGCACAGCATCGGCGAAATGGGTGTTGAAAAATCCTTCAACATCAGACTTCGTTTTAAGCGTGTCGAAACTATTAGGACCAGTAAAAGGATAAAACAGTGTACATGTGAAAGATTTATCAGGATTCGGCAGTGCAATCATCATATATTCTCCTCGTGGCCATATATGAAGCGCATTAGGTTCAAGCGCAAATTGCCCGTCAGCGGTTGCGGGAATGGTCAATTCTTTATAACCGTGATCTAGATAGTCCTGAGAATAATCCAATCTTCCTGATTTCATCATACGTAGTCGTACACGTGAGAATGCACCATCGGAACCTACCACGTAATCCGCTTTTTGTACAACTTTTTCTCCTGCTTCATTTAAGTAGGTGGTTTCACCAGTTTTAAAATCTATGTCGATGCATTTATGATTGAAAAACAAATGCACGTCCGGATTTTCGTCTGCTAATTTGAGTAGTTGAATATTCAAACCACCACGTGAAACAGAATTTATGTATTGTCCTTCGGTTCCATAAGGCTGATAAGATAACTGACCCACTTCGTCGTGCATGGTTCTGCCATGCATCGGTATCGCTTCTGTTAAAATGGTTTCTTTCAAACCTACTTTTTCTAGAGCTCGAAGTCCGCGTGTAGAAAGTGCTAAGTTGATGGATTTACCAGCACTGATATCGGCACGACGCATATCTGGTCGGCGTTCAAATAAATTGACTTGATATCCTTTTTTAGCAAAATATACGGCCATGAGCGAACCTGCCAACCCACCGCCAACTAGAGTAATTGTTGTTTTAGACATGATATGTGCAAGTTTAGGGAAGTTTTGCAGAAATTGGATATCACCCGAATACTTTGTCGATGTGATATTCAACAGTGAGTTCAAATAAGAGCGTAAATACGAATGGTGTGGAAACGGAATGCATAATTACATTTATTTTCGAACCATGAAAAAAATACTGTTCCTGCTTTGCGTTTTAGCAACGACCTTATCGTTTTGTCAACAATTTGAACATTATATGTCTGACGAATCTGGGGAGACTCGGGAACATCAGTTAGACATCATCCATATGAAGTTGGACGTACGTTTTGATCCGGCAAATGGATTGGTACAGGGCATGGTTCAACATCAATTTCAATCATTACGTCAGTCTGTAGACTCAGTATTTTGGGATGCGCCAGGAATCAACATAAAATCTGCAGCGTTGGTTGGAAATAAAGAAATCGAAGACATTGAATTTAAAATATCGGATGAAGGTGTAACTACTTATTTCTTGAAACCACTCACTTGGGATAAAAAGTATACCATTCAATTTACGTATGAAGCGACTCCTTCAAAAGGGATTTATTTCATTGGATGGAATACCCCTAAAGTCACCGATCCTAAAAACCAAACCCGTCAGCAGATTTGGACGCAAGGTCAAGGCATCGATAACCGACACTGGATTCCGATGTATGACAATATGAATGACAAGTTTATTACCGAAACGATTGTCACTTTTAGCAGTGAATTTAAAGTGTTGTCGAATGGAGAAAAATTGTCGGAGAAAAAAAATAAAGATGAAACCACGACTTGGCATTATAAAATGCCTCACCCACATGCAGGATACTTATTAATGCTGGCGATAGATCGTTACGCAGTAAAGGAAACCAAAACGGCTAATGGCACGCCTATTCAATTCTGGTATTATCCTGAACATCCTGAAAAAGTGGAGCCCACCAGCATGCATACTGAGAAGATTATCGAATTTTTAGAAGCTGAAACTGGATTCCCATACCCATGGGGGACGTATAGCCAAGTGATGGTCCAAGATTTTATGTACGGGGCCATGGAAAATACATCGGCAACCATTTTTGGCGATTTCTTCAATGTTGATGAAAGCGGATTTAATGACCGAAACTATATTTCTGTAAATGCACACGAAGCAACCCATCAGTGGTTTGGCGATTTAATTACGGCACGTTCAAATCAAGGCACTTGGTTGCAAGAAAGTTTCGCAACATACTATGCAAAACTGTTTATGAAATCGATTTATGGTGCGGATGAATATGCCATCAACATGCGGAACGAAGTGAACAGCGCTTTGGCTGCAGGTGAGAGAGACAATATTCCAGTGGTGCATTCAAAATCGGGTTCAGCCAGAGTTTACCCAAAAGGAAGCACCATCATACATATGTTACGCTATGTATTGGGCGATGAAGCATACAAAAGAGTCATCAAACACTACCTCACGAAACATGCTTTTGGCAATGTGGAGACGAACGATTTAAATCAGGCCATCAAAGATGTGTTAGGTCAGAACTTAGATTGGTTTTTTGAGCAATGGTTGTACAGGGGAGGAGAACCACATTATGAAGTGTCATATCAAAATTTTGGTAGCAAAACGTTAATGACTGTTTCTCAAATTCACGAACAAAACCTGACCACTGGTTTGTTTAAGATGCCAATAAAATGTGGCGTGTACTTTACGGACGGAAGCTTTGTAGAGAAAACGCATTGGGTGCAAAAACAAACGGAGCAAATCATGTTTGATCACGATGCTGGTAAAACGATTAGCTATGTGCTGTTTGACGTGAATAGCGAAATTCTAAAAAAAGTAACCTTCAACAAATCTGCTGAGGTTTTGAAGAATCAATTAGCCAATGCTAAAAATTTGATAGACCGCTATGATGCAGTTTTGGCCTTGAGTTCTGTGGATATAGAAGTGAAGCGTGAAGCTTTGCAAACAGCGTTTGAAAAAGAAAGTCATCATTCGATTAAAGGGGAGATTGTTAAGCAACTTTTGGAGGACAGTAAGAGCAACTTCTTTTTGATAAGTAAACTGCCAAAGGAAGACGTGAGAGTCAAGCGAGTTGTGTTAGCCGATTGTAAAAATGCAAAAGTGTTTAAATCCATTTTTGAATCAGGATTGTCGGACAAGTCGTATATCAACAAGGAAGCAGCACTAAGATGTTTGTGCGAAGATAAAGGGACAAACCGCGATGCCTATTTCGAACGAACCAAGGACGACATTGGGTTGGGGCATAATGTGCGCATCACCTGGTTGACTTCAAAACTTGACCAATTGAAATCCGATTCTGTTGAGCAGCTTCGAGATAAATCAAGCAACTATTACACCTATATTAACGAGTTAACAAGCTACAGCTCAAATCTATACGAGTTTAGAACCCGAACTGCAGCTATGGCAGCAATTAAGAAATACAATTATCTAAATGCCAATGCCATCGTGAACATACTTGAGGCTTGTACCAGTAATAATAGAAGACTCGCTTCTCCAGCCGTGGCAACCTTGAAATGGTACAATGAGCAATTGCTGATGAAGAATGCCATTCAATCTGTCTTTGAACAATACAGTTTTACAGAGGAACAGAGAAAACGTTTGAAAGCATCAGGCGTCATTGAATAATATCGTTTGGTTGGTCGGGTTAAATTACAAAATGGGCTAAATTCGCGGCTTATTTAAGTACGAAGAAAAACATGTCATATTTTTTTACATCAGAATCAGTTTCCGAAGGTCACCCAGATAAGGTTGCAGACCAAATATCTGACGCGTTAATTGATCATTTTTTAGCTTTTGATCCAAACTCAAAAGTGGCTTGCGAAACCCTAGTGACAACTGGTCAAGTTGTGCTTGCTGGTGAAGTGAAATCGAATACATATTTAGATGTTCAAAAAATTACGAGAGAAGTCATTAACCGCATCGGATACACTAAAAGTGAGTACATGTTTGACGGCAATTCTTGTGGTATTTTCTCAGCGATTCACGAGCAAAGTGATGACATTAACCGTGGAGTAGATAGAGAAGATCGCATGGAGCAGGGTGCTGGTGACCAAGGGATGATGTTTGGTTACGCAACAAACGAAACAGATAATTACATGCCATTGGCAGTGGATTTGTCTCATAAAATTCTTCAGGAATTAGCGATTTATCGTCGTGAAGAAAATGAAATTAAATATCTACGACCAGATTCGAAATCACAGGTAACGATCGAATACAATGACGACAATCAACCGGTAAGAATTGAGGCAATTGTTATCTCTACACAACACGATGATTTCGACGAAGAAGTGGCGATGTTGGCGAAAATTAAATCTGACATGATTAATATCGTTATCCCAAAGGTGAAAGCGGGATTGAGTCCTGAATTACAGGCTTTGTTCGGCGACGATATTAAATACCACATCAATCCAACAGGTAAGTTTGTTATTGGTGGACCGCATGGAGACACTGGTTTGACTGGACGAAAGATTATTGTGGATACATACGGTGGTAAAGGTGCTCACGGTGGAGGTGCGTTTAGCGGTAAAGATCCAAGTAAAGTAGATAGAAGTGCTGCTTATGCAACTAGACATATTGCCAAAAACATGGTGGCTGCTGGTTTGTGTGATGAAGTACTTGTTCAAGTGTCGTACGCAATTGGTGTAGTTGAACCTATGGCAGTTTTTGTTGATACCTATGGAACTGCGAAAGTGGATATGCATGACGGAGAAATAGCGGAGAAGATTAAGGCAATTTTTGACTTAAGACCGGCGGCTATTGAAGAAAGATTAAAACTGAGAACACCTATTTATAGCGAAACTGCAGCGTATGGTCATATGGGCCGAAACAATGAAACAGTAACAAAAACGTTTGTTTCACCAGATGGTGTTGTCAAAAAAGTGACGGTTGAATTATTCCCTTGGGAAAAATTGGATTATGTAAACGAGATAAAAAATACCTTTAACCTATAAAAGTGAAAATTTATGTGCGGAATAGTTGCGTATACTGGTCATAACCAGGCGTATGATTTCTTAATCAAAGGCCTTCAAAGACTAGAATATAGAGGATATGACAGTGCTGGAATTGCTCTGTTAAACGGCGAGCTAAACGTATATAAACAAAAGGGAAAGGTTCAAGACCTTATTGAAGAAGCTTCTGGAAAAAACACCAAAGGCACAACTGGAATGGGGCATACCCGTTGGGCGACCCACGGAGAACCAAATCAAGTAAACGCTCATCCGCATTTAAGTCAATCAGGTGATATTGCAGTGATCCATAACGGCATCATTGAGAATTTCGCGACTTTGAAAGAGGCCCTAATAAAAAACGGCCATTCTTTCAAAAGTGATACGGATACTGAGGTGTTAATCCATCTTATTGAGGATATTCAAAAGCACGAAAAAGTCGATTTATTTGAAGCAGTCCGACTCGCTTTAAACGAAGTGATTGGTGCGTATGCAATCGTAATCATCAGTAAAAACGACCCAGGAACCATCATAGGTGCTAGAAAAGGGAGTCCTTTAGTGATTGGTATTGGGGAAGATAAGAAGGAATATTTCATGGCAAGCGACGCGACTCCAATAGTGGAGTACACACGCGACGTAATTTATCTTGACGACAACGAAATTGCTCAGGTCAAAAACAACGAATTAACGATCAAGACAATTCACAATGTTGAAAAGACACCATACATTCACAAGTTAGAAGTAACGCTTGACGCCATTGAAAAAGGCGGATATGAGCATTTCATGTTGAAGGAAATATTTGAGCAACCAAAGTCGATTTACGACAGCATGCGAGGACGTTTTCACCCAACTGACCTAACCTTCGCCATGAGAAGTTTGCGTGAGTATGAGTCAAAAATTAAAAATCTTAAGAGAATCGTCATAGTAGGTTGTGGTACTAGCTGGCATGCGGGTTTAGTGGCAGAATACATCATTGAGGATTTTGCTAGACTTCCAGTGGAAGTTGAATATGCATCCGAGTTTAGGTATCGAGACCCAATTATCAACGAAGATGATTTGGTTATCGCGATTAGTCAGTCGGGTGAGACAGCAGATACACTAGCTGCCTTGGAATTGGCGAAAGAAAAAGGAGCGACCATTTACGGAATTTGTAACGTGGTGGGATCGTCTATACCAAGATTAACAGATGCAGGGGCGTACACACACGCTGGTCCAGAAATTGGGGTAGCTTCAACGAAGGCATTTACAGCTCAGGTTACCGTATTGATCTTGATTGCTTTAGGTATTGCAGATATCCGAGGTAAAATGACGAAAGATCGATTACGTCATGCTTTTGCTGAATTAGATGCATTACCTGAGAAAGTGAAGCAAGTACTAGAAAGTTGTGAAGCCAAAGTGATTGAAGTTGCTAAACGTTACAAAGACGTGGATCACTTCTTATACTTAGGACGAGGTGTCAACTTTCCAGTTGCTTTAGAAGGTGCGCTTAAACTGAAAGAAATTTCTTACATCCATGCCGAAGGATATCCAGCGGCTGAAATGAAACACGGACCAATCGCCTTAATTGACGAAAACATGCCTGTGGTGGTTATTGCACCAAATCGAGGGTATTACGAAAAAGTGTTTAGCAATATTCAGGAAGTAAAGGCGCGAAAAGGAAACATCATTTCCATCGTGACCGAGGGTGATGAGAAGGTGTCAGCCATCTCTGACTATACCATTGAAATTCCTGACACTGAAGATTATTTAGTGCCAATCTTAGCCACGATTCCATTGCAATTATTGTCTTATCACATAGCTGTGATGCGCGGATGTAACGTGGATCAACCTCGAAACTTAGCCAAATCCGTTAC
>Ga0055584_100002984_pt1 | contig 16746 bp, 12 predicted proteins | sample OSDHelmetaG_FD_58716 | JGI IMG/M metagenome (GOLD analysis project Ga0055584, IMG submission 58716) | Pelagic marine sediment microbial communities from the LTER site Helgoland, North Sea, for post-phytoplankton bloom and carbon turnover... | ecosystem: Environmental > Aquatic > Marine >... | reverse complement strand
TTTTTTTAAGTCTTAGAAGTAAGGGTGACGTCTGCAGATCGCAAATAGATAGGCTCGCATGAGAAGTCGGTTGGAAGTTCGGGCAATGGCTTCAAGTGTGAGGCTTCATTAACAAGTGAAGCCAAAGAATTGGCCAAATTGACGGGTGCATCTGGCTTGAATTCTTGGGCGAGCGGCCAGTCTGCAAACAGGGCTATTCCGTTTCCGAGGACAAGAGGGCTCTCCTTTTCGATCCTGTCTTTGATTGCAGATACTTCCGAAATAGAAGGGGAACCAATAGGCGTGCCATCAACATTAAACCATTGGAAATAAAGGTCATTTCTGTGACTGTCGATAATCACTAATCGTTTACGGTCGGGCGCTTGTTTCGGCGACATCGACGCAAGGTTAACGTCAAAAGAGGAAACCCCTAGCACAGGAATGGAAAGCGCTTGAGCCAGCGTTTTTGCCGTTGCTAAACCTACGCGCAACCCAGTGAAACCGCCGGGTCCTCGTGTGGTTGCGATGAGGGCTAGATCTTTGTAAGTGACTCCAGCCAATGACAGTGTTTGGTCGATCGCTGGCATCAACCTTGCCGCATGGCCAAAGCGGAGCTCTTCGAAGTGTTCGAAGAGAAGTTGGCCGTTCAAGTTCGCGACTGCTACTGAAATAGATTTCCCTGCAGAATCAAAAGATAAAATGATGTCGCGACTTTGAGGCTTCATTAGAAGTCCGCCTTCCTAGTAAGTAGAAACAAGGACACGCTTTGGCTGCCGATTGAGGTCCAACCGTGCTCGATCAAAGTCTTGTAGGCGGTTCTTCTCTATGATGGAGCGGAGGTTTTTGACGTAGGCATCTCCAGTCGTGGAATACTTGGTTAGCCCTTTGATGAGAGAGTAGGAATCAGCTCTTTGCCCCGAGTGCTTGAAACCAGCGCGACGACGGCGCAACTCTGTATAGGCCTTGTGGCGGTTCAGGTTGCGCGAATAAACGCGCAGGCTCTCAATGATATCGTTGAAGGCTCTAACCCGGTAGTTTGCGCCGTTTTCCCGTTCATATGGGATCATACCACTGTCCTGTGAGTCCCAGGTTCTTTGACCGAACAACGCGTTGCCGTCCTGACTGAAACGAGAGCTACCCCATCCACTTTCCTCGACGGCTTGCGCGAGCATGAGGCTGGGTGGAATTTCATCGATCTTGGTTAAAAGTTGATCAACAGTATCAACTCGATAGTTCTCCCCCAGTTCCCTGAGCCAGGGTTGGGTACATTGATAGGTTGCCCCTCTACAGCCGCTGGCCTCAATCCGTGCACGAATTTCGCGGATCTCTAGGTTGACTACTAACGCCATAGGTAACACCATTTTGAAAAAGAGTTCTTTCTTTTCCTTAATGGAGCGTTGCCTGAGATCAAAAGGAATGCGATCGACAAAAATTGGCGGAACAGGCGTGCCATTTCTGACAGCCTGGACTTCATATTTCTCTTTTTTGAAGATACGGGCGATTTCTTCCGCTGAATTACTAACGGCTAGAATTTCGCCTTTGCGTTCGATGCCTTGATCGTATCGGATCGGGTAAACGATTCTCAAAGGCAAAGGTAAAGGGTTAAATTGAGTGCTACGTGGCGTTGGGGCGTTGAGGCTGGGCGCCGCTGCTAGTTTTTGCTTCGGACTGGACGAAGGTGTTGAAACTTGTCCAGTTTGGCTACAGCCCGAAAAAACGGCAAACAGAAGACAAACAGCAAGAAACCGTAAGTACTGCCCGGTCAAAGACAGGCCTAAGCTGAGAACTCCCGACATAAAACGACCTTGAACTCTTGAGAATTTAGACTGGCTCTACGGCTTGTACTTCAGGAATGTAATGGCGCAGCATGTTTTCAATGCCCATTTTCAGTGTTGCACCGGCACTTGGGCAACCAGCACAAGCCCCTTGCATGTGAAGGAAAACAACACCATCACGGAAGCCACGGTAAACGATATCACCACCGTCCATGGCAACAGCTGGTCGCACGCGGGTGTCGATTAGCTCCCGGATTTGACTAACAACTTCCTCGTCAGCACCTTCGTCATCATAAGTGACTTCAGACTCACTGCCTGTGCCGACCAATACAGGCCGTCCAGCAGTGAAGTGTTCCATGATGATACCCAGCAAGGAAGGTTTAAGCAGGTACCACTCCTTTTCTTCGCTTTTTGTAATCGTAATGAAATCAGTTGTCAGAAACACGCCTTGCACGCCTTCAACTGCGAAAATGCGTTGTGCCAAAGGTGACAGAGCGGCGTCTTCCTGACTGCGAAAATCAGCAGTACCCTCATTGAGAACAGTGACACCTGGTAAGAACTTCAGCGTCGCTGGATTAGGGGTTTGTTCCGTTTGAATGAACATGGTTTGTCCTAAGGGTTAACGTGTCTTTGCCACTAGATGGTGGCTTTAGGTGATTGCGTCAATATCAGCTTCACTCAAATTGCCAGGCACGAGCGTTAATGGGATGTGGAGGCGGTCAACGAACTTGCTTGATAGGGCAGTGACCAGAGGACCTGGGCCTTTACCTTCTGTATTGGTGCCGAGGACCAATACAGAGATAGTGGGTTCTTCGTCAAGTAAGCTCAGCAGCTCGTCTTTTCTATCCCCTTCTCTGAGAAAGAGGACAGGCATGATGCCTGAGAGATCGTGGGCAAGAGCCCCAAACTTCTGCAACAGTTCTTCCGCTTCCTCACGAGCTTCCTCTTGCATAAGGTTGCCCACAGAAAGCCAGTGTTGGAAATCTGATGGCTCGACGACATAAAGCAAGGCCACGCGACCGTTGGTTTTTTTGGCTCTGTTAGCGGCAAACCGCAAAGCGACGTTCATCTCTTCGGAATTGTCGACAACGACAAGGAAGATACGTTCGCCTATTGTCTCTGCGGCTTGCTCGTCTCTGTCTTGTTTTGATTGGTCCGTCGTCACGATAAGTCCCCTTTTCTACGACCGGCGGAATGCAATGTAAGATGCATAGCCCGCAACGATGGCAATGAGAACACAGATTATACCATAAAGGGCTGGGGAATGGTGTGCAAAATCGTAAATCCAAGCACCAAGTCCTGCTTTACGAACGATAAGAGGCATGCTCTGCGCACCTACCACTCGGTTATCTTTCACTGTATAGAAACCGATAGTGTAAGTGCCCGTCGGCACGTTCGCTGGTAGGTGAAGATCTGTTCGAAACAGTTGATCACTCAGCATCGTCACCTGACCTACATCGGTACGGTAAAGACTGGCTGTTTCCATGTTTCGGGCAAGTGCTTGACGCCATTCTAGTTCAAGGTTTGGAGAAAACCGACCATGAGCAGTCTTCAATGGCAGTTGTTCAATGCCAATCTCTGCACTTTCCAGCTCCAACGGCGAAATAATTTCTTCTAGCGGCTTGGTGGCAAAAGCCGCATAAAACCCAGGAGCGGATTTAAACAGGGCTGAGTTAGAATTGATCCACACGCCGGCAACACGATCCTTTTTGCGTATACGGACGCCCTCGGTCGGACCCTTAACGGTAACAATGACGTCTTTGTCTTGGTTGTCGCTTGGGTCGATAGCGCCGAATAACAAAACGTCCGTACCGCTAAAACCGGTCGTGATGGGTACTAAACGCTTACTCAGATCCGCAACAACGTCTGCAGAGAAAGTTTTCGCCGGGGAGAACATCAAAAGAAAGGCAAAGGCTACCGAAGCACTAAGGGAGAACAGCTGGCGATTCATGATCAATGTCCTCCTTGGCTGAGTGAGAAGAGATCAGCGGGTTGAATGACCAGATCCAATCCAAGTTTGACACAGACGCCGAGGACCATCAAGGCTAGCAAAATCCGCAGTTGCTCCGCTTTTAACCGCGAACCAACTTTAGCGCCTAGTTGAGCACCAATAACGCCACCAATGAGGAGCAGTATCCCGAGAACGATATCGACAGTTTGGTTTGTATAGGCTTGTTGGATTGTGACGTTGATCATCACAAAAATGATTTGGAAGAGAGATGTTCCGACAACAACAACCGTTGGCATCCCCAGCAGATAGATCATGGCGGGCACAAGAACAAAGCCGCCACCGACACCCATGATCGCTGCGATAACTCCAACAAAAAAACCGATAAACAAAGGCAACAAAGCCGAGATGTAGAGCTTGGACTTTCTGAAGCGCATTTTGAACGGCAGGCCGTGAATCCAAGTGTGGGTATGAAGCTTCTTTCTCTTTGCACCGGCTTTTTGTTGTTGGCGCCAAGCGTTGATTGATTCAATCAACATGAGGCCGCCAATGATCCCTAGGAAGACTACATAACACAACTTGATGACGAGATCGACTTGACCAAGTTCTTTCAGGATAGAGAAAAGTTGGACACCCGTCGTCGATCCGAGAAATCCGCCAATCGTCAGAACAATTCCCATTGGAATATCAACATTACCCCGCCGCCAATGGGCGAGGACGCCTGAGACGGATGAGGCAACAATCTGGTTAGCCTCTGTACTGACGGCAACAGCCGGTGGAATGCCGATAAAGAACAAGATTGGGGTCATTAAGAACCCACCACCGACGCCGAACATCCCCGATAGAATGCCTACTGCCGCACCCAGCCCAATAATAAGTACGAAGTTAACCGACATTTCGGCGATGGGCAGGTAGATTTGCATAAGAATTTAGTTTCTGGCGGATAGAGGTTTAGCGGTCATGGTCTCAGGAAACCAACGATATCTTGGACTTCGTTTAGAATAGGTTCAGCGATTGCAGCGGCTCTCTCGGCTCCGTCTTTCAGGACTGCATCGACGTGCCCTTCATCCGCCATCAGGCGTTTCATTTCTGTGCCAATTGGACCCAAACGTTCAACAGCAACATCAGTCAGCGCTTTCTTGAAATCAGAGAAGGGTTGGCCGCCATATTCCTTGACTGTTTCTTCTGTGGTTTGATTGGCCAGTGTCGAGAAAATCCCAATGAGATTAACGGCTTCTGGGCGTTCGGCTTTCACGTCTGCGGTAATTTCACGCTTATCATCAAGAGCTTCGAGATCGGGTACTGGCAGTGGATCAGTCTTCGCTTTGCGGACTTTTTGCTGCAGTTCGTCGGGTCCATCCATCAAAGAGATGCGGCTATATTCAGACGGATCAGACTTGCTCATTTTCTTGGTGCCATCGCGCAAGCTCATGACGCGCGTTGAAGTTCCAAGAATGAGGGGTTCTGTTAAAGGGAAGTAATCGACGCCAAAATCATTGTTAAACTTCTGGGCGATGTCTCTCGTCAGTTCTAAGTGCTGCTTTTGGTCTTCGCCTACTGGCACGTGGGTTGCTTTGTAAGCCAAAATGTCCGCGGCCATCAAATTGGGGTAGGCATAGAGGCCTGTGGAAGCGTTTTCACGGTTCTTACCAGCTTTGTCTTTGAATTGGGTCATACGGTTGAGCCAACCGAGGCGCGAGACACAATTAAAAATCCAAGCGAGGTTAGCGTGTGCGCTGACTTGGCTCTGGTTGAAAATGATTGATTTCGTCGGATCAATGCCGGCCGCCAGGAAAGCAGCGGCGATTTCTCTTGTGTTGGCACGCAACACTTTTGGATCTTGCCACACTGTGATCGCATGGAGGTCAACCACGCAATAGATCGCTTCATAATCATGCTGTAAATTAACAAAATTACGGATTGCACCAAGGTAATTCCCAAGATGCAGGTTACCGGTTGGTTGCACACCCGAAAAAATGCGACCTTTGTTCGTCATAGCTTTGCCAAAAAGTACTAAAATTTGCTAGAAAGTTCTGGGCTTATGCGCCTTAAGTTTTCTGCGGTCAAGGGCCGGAAAGCGCCTCGACTCACCTTATTCTCAGGCTTTTCATTGATAGTGGATTCATTGTTTCAAGAAAGCGAAGATTCAACCCTTTTTGGCCAATTGCGTCCTTAATCTCGCAAGTGAGGTGGTTTTTGTGACGATCGTTAGGAAAAAGAAAGACACGATGCCGATGCCCACTAGGACTGTTAGGTGGAGGATTTTGTCGAACGGGCTCTCACCCAGCCATCGACCGAATATAGGGGCGAGCCAATGGAGCAGGCTGGCCATAACAGAACTGCACAGCACCAGTTTGCAGGCCTGTAACAAAAGGTGTTGGCTCCATCGCCAAAGCCCCCTTTTGTAGAGGCCGCCAGCAAGAAGAAATACATTCAGCCAACCTGCAAGCGAGGTCGCTAACGCAATCCCGACAAATCCCCAGTAAAACCCAAACGCTAGAGCCAGTATTAAGTTTAAGCCGATGGTCCAAAGAGCGTAGTACATAGGGGTCTTGGTGTTTTGTTGAGCAAAGAACCCCGGCGCCATTACCTTGGCGAGTACAAAACTGGGCAGTCCGATGGCATAAGCCATGAGCGCTGCTGCTGTTGCTGAAGAAGAAGCGCGATCGAAGGCGCCACGCTCAAAAAGTCCAATGACAACTGGTTCCGCAATGACAAGCAATGCAGCCGTTGCAGGCAACGTGAACAACAAAGCCAGCTCAAGTCCTGAATTCATCAGATTGTTGGCTTTTTCTTGATCCTTGCTGCGAAACAGTGATGAGAGTTGTGGCAAGAGAACCACGCCTAAGGCGACACCGACAAGACCGAGGGGAAGTTGGTATACTCGGTCTGCATAATAAAGATAAGACGCAGCACCTGCCTGCATAGAAGCAATAGCGGAGCCTACGATCAAGTTCAGCTGTTGTGCCCCACCGGTTACCAGCCCTGGTCCCATCAATTTGAAAAGCTTCTTAACCGAACCATCGATTGTTGGCTTCACTACGGCCAGTTTCACAGGAATGCGACACACGGCAAAAAATACGAGCAAAAACTGCGCTAACCCTGCCACGGATACAGCAAAAGCTAGTACGTAGACCGAGCTGTAAAACAGGGGAATGACAACTAACAGAGCGATTAGAAAAACCAAATTCAGGATAACTGGCGCGGCGGCAGCAACTGCGAACTTTTTATGACTATTCAAGATACCACTAAGGTGGGCAGTCAAAGCCATGAACAGCAGATAGACAAACATTATCCTAGATAGGCTGACCGTTAAGTCGAATTTGCTTTGGTCTTCCACGAAGCCGGGCGCGATCACTTTGATAATCCACGGCATGAAAAGGATTGCGAGAATGCTCAAAAAACTAAGGAAGATTGTCAGAACGGCGGAGCTTCGATTGGCAAAAAGAGTTGCTTCTTCCTGCCCTTTTTCGGCCAAAGTGGAGGCATAGATCGGGACAAAGGCAGCCGTGTAGGCCCCTTCCGCGAATAGGCGGCGGAATAGGTTAGGCAGTCTAAACGCCATAACAAAGGCGTCTGCAAATACGGAAGTTCCAAAGAATGAGGCGATGGAGATATCGCGTAAGAACCCCAAAACGCGGCTCATCCCAGTCAAGGCACCTACCGTTAGAAAAGCTCTCAGTATCACGTTAATCTCATCCAGACATTTGTGTTAAGGCAGATAAGACTGCTTCGCGTATTTCATCGAGGCGATCTTGATTCTTAATCTTGGCTCCTTCTGTGTCACTAACATAGAAAGAATCAACAAATCTTGTGCCAAAGTTGGTGATCTTGGCGGATGAGATGGTCAGGCTTAGGGTGTGGAGTGTATTGGTAATAGCGTAAAGAACGCCTGGCCTGTCGCGGCCGGACACCTCAACGACCGTGAACGAGCGGCTGGATTTGTTATCAAAAAGCACACTCGTCGTAATGCGGAAAACGTCCATGCGTTTTGGCAAGTGAGAGCGACGTCCTTTCAGTTTCCCAAGAGCTTTGTCATCGTCCGCGAGAACTTTTTTGATTGTTGTTTCCAATGAAGCCAATTGATGCGGCTCGTCATAGGAGCCGCCGTAGGCGTCGCGTATGAAAAAGGTGTCCAATGCCATGGCATTGTTCAACGTGTGGATACGTGCGCCATCGATCGTACCATTGGCAAGGGCAATGGATCCTGCCAACTTGCTGAAAAGACCAGGTCGATCTGCCGTGTAAACGATAACTTCCGTGAAGGCGCGATCGTGGTTCACCCTGAAATCAACCATAATGTCTTGAGCTTCAGCAGAATTGACGAGCTCGCCATGCGCCGCCAGTGTCTGTGCATCATAGGCGAGCCAATAGCGATCATCGCCGAGGCTTCGATAGGCTTTGAATTCTTCTGAAGACCAGTGACTTAACTCTTCGCGCAATTGTTGGAGACGATCCTTAACCAGAGCTGCCCTGGCTTCACCCGTCAGGCCACCATTGAGCCAGAGCTCGGTTTTGCTGTAGATTCCTCTCAGTAACGAGACCTTCCACCCATTCCAAACGCCGGGGCCGACGGCGCGAATATCTGCGCCTGTCAAAATATGGAGTAATCGTAACCGCTCGACAGACTGTACAAGTTCAGCAAAGTTTTCGATTGTTTGTGGATCGTCTAAATCGCGATTGAAGGCCGTTTTACTCATTTCCAAATGGTTGAGAATGAGCCAGGAGACGGTATCTGTTTCCTGAGCGGTTAAACCTAGTCGGGGACAAAGTCGCTTGGCAACTTCCGCTCCCAAAATTGAGTGGTCACCACCTCGGCCTTTGGCGATATCGTGCAAGAACACGGCGACATAAAGCGCTTTGCGGGACAGAACCAATGGGAAAAGTTTGGCTGACAGGGGACTTTCATTGGCAAGAGTGCCGTGTTCAATCCGATGCAGATTATCCAATGCAAACAGGGTATGTTCGTCAACGGTATAATGGTGATATCGGTCAAATTGCATCTGGCCGATAACTCTTGCGAAATCAGGAATAAAACGCCCCAGAACACCGGCTTCGCTCATGCGTCGGAGCGTCTTCGAGGGGTCTTTCTTTGAGCAAAGCATTGAGAGAAACAAGGCATTGGCTTCGGGGTCGTTCTGAAAATCACGATCTATGCGACGAACGTTCTGAGTGATGACGCGAAGTGCCCTTGGATGAATGGACATCGAATTTTTTTGAGCGACGGCAAAAATCTTCAGCAGGTTGATAGGGTTCTGGCTCACGTCTTTTACATGACGTAATGAGAGACGACCGTTGTCGATTAGAAACCCTTCTACTGATTTCCGACCCCACAAGCGTCGGGGCAATTCAGTCAAGGTCGACGTTGTTTGATCGGCTTCTAAAGCTGCGATCAAAATACGGGTAAAGTCACCAACATCCTTTGCGACAAGGAAGTAGCGTTTCATCAATCGCTCAACCGCCAGAGTTCCAGCATGATCCTTGTATTGCATGCGTTGAGCAACGTCTTCTTGCAGGTCGAACGTCAGCCGTTCCTCGGCACGTTTCGCAACGTAATGAAGATGAAAGCGCAATGTCCAAAGAAATATCTCGGCTTTTCGGAACTGTGCCCCCTGAGCCAGGGTGAATACGCCGTGCTTTGAAAGCAACTCTCTATCTGGCCCACCATATAGATAGCGGGCGATCCAAAAGAGTGTTTGCAGATCTCGCAGGCCGCCTTTGCCTTCTTTGATGTTTGGTTCAAGAGAATACCGGCTGATCCCTGCTTTCTCGTGGCGAAGAGCGCGTTCGCCCAATTTCCCCTCGATGAAGAGAGAAGCTTTGCGAGGTGGATTGGCAGACCGGAATTTTTTCTTAAGCTGATTGCAGTGGCTTTCCGACCCGACAATGAACCGTGCTTCAAGTAAGGCGGTCTTAACCGTCAGATCGGCCTCTGAATATTCCATACACTCGGACACTGTGCGGGTTGCCTGCCCAACTTTGAATCCACAATCCCACAAGAGATAAAGCAAATACTCAATCGCATCGTTGGTTTCCTTGAGAGCTTTACGTTTGACGAGAAACAGCAGATCTAAGTCTGAAAAGGGGGCAAGTTGGCCACGGCCATAGCCGCCAACGGCAACGAGGGACAATTGTTGTTTCTCTGGCACCGCGAAGCGACGAACCGCATAAGAAAACAAAGATGACAACAACAAATCGGTGAATAGGGACAGTAAATTGGCGGCGTCTAGTCCGTGAAGCTCGCTCGCGTTCAACGCTTCCTTTATCAGGTCCCTGGCCTCACCGTCGCTTGTCTTGATCAAACGGATCAGATCAGCTTGGGCAGGGCTGTCATTTGTGGAAGACGACTCTAGACGAGCATTGAGTTGTGAGGCAATGGCTTCAAGTTTTGACTGCATTTCTGGTATTTGTTCCATCAATCTGCCCCATCCAACAAAGCCCGGAGTTGGTAAAGAGATTCGAGAGCCTCTTTTGGTGAAAGATCATCTGGGTTCACTGATCTCAAAGCGCTTTCAAGGACCATCAAATGTTCAGGTACTTTGGCGGGTGCAGGGGGCGAATTTTGGACTTGAAAAAGCGGCAAATCGTTAGCCAGGAGAGAAAGAGTTGACGCTTCGTCGCCCTTCTCGAGTTTATTCAGGATTTCATTGGCCCGGTTTACCGTTGGTGTCGGCAGACCTGCTAGTTTGGCAACGTGGATACCGTAAGATCGGTCGGCGGTCCCGGCTATAACTTCATGCATGAAGACAATCTGATCCTGCCACTCTTTGATTTTCATTGTGTGGCAGGAGAGGGCGGGCTGTTGTTCCGCCAGTGACGTCATTTCGTGGTAGTGGGTAGCAAAGAGCGATCTTGATCGATTGACTTCGAGCAAGCTTTCAACGGTCGCCCAAGCAATGGAAAGGCCGTCGAACGTCGCGGTGCCGCGCCCAATTTCATCCAAAATAACAAAGGAACGCTCTGTTGCTTGGTTGAGAATGATGGCAGTTTCCACCATCTCGACCATGAAGGTTGAACGGCCTCTGGCCAAGTCATCGGCGGCCCCGACGCGCGAGAAGAGTCGATCAACAACCCCAATATGTGCTTTGGCCGCAGGCACGAATGATCCCATCTGCGCCAAAATAACGATAAGTGCGTTCTGGCGCAAAAACGTTGATTTACCTGCCATGTTCGGGCCGGTTAACAACCACATCCGCTCGTCTTTGTTCAAGTGGCAATCGTTGGCAATAAAGGTCTCAGGCTGCCCTTCGTCTTGTTGGACAACAGCCTGTTCAACAACGGCATGTTTACCAGCACTGATGGACAGTTCTAAACTATCATCAACAATTGGGCGACACCAGCCGCGGCTCTCTGACAATTCGGCCAGCGAAGAAAAGAGATCAATCACTGCCAAAGCTTCGGCAGACGTTGCTATTGAATCGCCAGCCGCGAGGATCTCTTGACGCAGAGCTTCGAAAATCTGGAGTTCGAGGGCAATGGATTTGTCGCCAGCTGTTGAGACTTTGTTGTCAAGTTCGTTCAGCTCAACAGTCGTGAAACGTATGGCATTGGCCAAAGTTTGCCGGTAAATAAAGGCGGAATCCGCCTCAATCGGAATCTTGTCACCCTGACCTGCAGAGATTTCAATGAAATAGCCAAGTACGTTGTTATGTTTGATCTTCAGTGTCGAAACCGAGGTTTCTTCACGGTATTTTTGCTGCAGAGCCGCTATGAGTTGCCTGCTGTGGTTTTTGAGATTTCTAAGCTCGTCGAGATCTGCATCAAAGCTGTCGGCGACGAAACCACCATCGCGGGCAAGAAGAGGTAAATCCTCCGCTAAAGCCGACCCTAGCCGGTCAATCTGTAGACCGTTTTCACCAAGCTGCTCTTTCGCCTTAGTTAAAAGCGGGGGAAGCAGCGTTTGATTCGCAAGTAGGTCAGCGAGTTCTTCGGCTATGACCAATCCTTTGCGAATGGCATCCAGATCTCTTGGACCACCACGGCCCAAACTGAGCCTAGATAAGGAACGAGCTATATCGCAGGATCCTTTCAGCTTTTCCCTAACGTCTTGTCGCAATCCGTTTTCATTGAGCAGAAAATGAACGGCATCCAATCTGGCATTAATGTGTTCGGTTCGCGTGAGGGGCGACGACAAGAATGAAGCCAGCAATCTGGCCCCAGGACCAGTAACGGTGCGATCCATTATCGACAGCAAAGAACCGCGGCGTTCTCCCGAAATCGTTTGAACCAACTCCAAGTTCCGCCTTGTAGCGGCGTCAATCTCCATCAGATCGCCGGCACTAGGCCGACGTAAAGCAGCTACTCTTGGAATCTTGCCTTTTTGTGTGAGCTCAACATAATCAAGCAAGGCTCCGGCGGCGGCAAGTTCAGCTCTTGAGAAATCGCCAAAGGCATCCATTGCATTAACGCCGTAAAGTTCTTTCAGGCGTTTGATGGCGTTCTGACTGTCAAACCTTGCGTTGGGCTGTGGTGTGAGGATGGCGCGGTGATTACGGAAAGTTTCAAAAAACTCAGGCTTTTCGACTAATTTGTCGGGTACGATGAACTCTTTGGGATTGATGCGAGACAGTTGGGATTCAACCTGATCAGCGTTAATGCCAAGAACAACGAACTGGCCGGTCGATAAATCCATCCAGGAAATGGCAAAGTTGTTTTGAACAGAACTTAAACAGGCCAGAAAATTGTTGCTGTCTGCATCCAACAGGGAATCTTCGGTTAGTGTTCCAGCGGTTACAATACGCGTGACGTCTCTTCGAACAATGGCTTTGTAACCGCGTTTTTTTGCCTCGGCTGGATTTTCCATCTGGTCACAGATGGCGACCTTGTGCCCGCCCCTGATCAAGCGTGCCAGGTAAACTTCTGCAGCATGGAAGGGAACACCGCACATGGAGATTGGTTCGCCTTTGTATAGGCCCCTTTGTGTCAGCGTAATATTGAGTGTTTGGGCCGCTTTGACCGCGTCGTCGAAGAACAGCTCATAAAAATCACCCATTCGGAAAAACAGCAAGCAATCAGGATGAGCCTCCTTAAGCGCCATGAATTGTTGCATCATGGGCGTCAGGGGGGCTTCTGTGGTATTTGCTTTGTCTTTGTTCGTCGCTCCAGCCATAGCGTCGGAGAATAGCGGTATCGACAAATGATTGCCACTGGAAAGCCTGTGGGCAATTTGAAAAATCTGCGCCTATATGCAGCAGGTTTGAACGCTATTTTTCAAAGCATGGAAAGTCTAGTGTCTAAGACCGAGTTTTCGATGAAATTAGCTCACAATAATCAAATAGCCCTTCTCGGAAGGGAATTTTTGTTCAATAAAGCTGATCCACGCTTTCTACAGAGGTCCCCCATGTCTGCTAATAACTCTAAGATCACAGAAAAAGAGGCTCTGCTTCTCCATTCAAGTGGACGCCCAGGTAAGTTGGAAATTGCACCTACCAAACCTTTGACGACACAACGTGATCTGTCATTGGCCTATTCTCCCGGTGTAGCGGTTCCCTGTTTGAAAATCGAAGAGAATCCGGACGCTGCCTATGACTATACGGCCAAAGGAAATTTGGTGGCCGTGATCTCAAATGGTACAGCTGTTCTTGGCCTCGGCAACTTGGGGGCGCTGGCCTCTAAACCCGTCATGGAAGGTAAGGCTGTTCTCTTTAAGCGGTTCGCTGATATCGATGGGATCGATATTGAACTGGCAACCGAAGACGTCGATCGTTTTGTCGACGCTGTTCGCTTGATGGCTCCCACGTTTGGCGGCATCAATCTGGAAGATATCAAAGCACCTGAATGTTTCATGATTGAGCAAATTCTTCGCGAAGAGCTCGATATCCCAGTCATGCACGACGATCAACATGGAACGGCCATTATTTCCGCCGCTGGCTTGCTGAACGCGGTTTACCTGTCTGGCCGCAAGCTTGAAGACACGAAGCTTGTTATCAATGGTGCTGGTTCAGCGGCTATTGCCTGTGCGGAGCTGCTGCGCGCCATGGGCATGCCAGCGGATAAAATCATCATGTGCGATACCAAAGGTGTGATTTACAAAGGTCGCCAAGAAGGCATGAACCAATGGAAGTCGGCAAATGCGGTTGAAACGGATGCCCGAACTTTGGCAGAAGCTCTTGTAGGCGCCGATGCATTCTTTGGATTGTCTGTGAAAGGAGCCATGTCGCAAGAAATGGCTTTGTCTATGGCTGACCAGCCAATCATCTTTGCAATGGCCAACCCTGACCCCGAAATTTTACCGGAAGACGTGCTTGCTGTTCGTGAAGATGCAATGATTGCGACAGGCCGTTCCGACTATCCAAATCAGGTCAACAACGTCCTTGGCTTTCCCTATATCTTCCGCGGCGCTCTTGACGTTCGTGCCAGCACAATCAACGAGGCCATGAAAATAGCGGCCACCAAAGCGATCGCTGCTTTGGCGCGGGAAGATGTGCCGGATGAAGTGGGTGAGGCCTACGGTCGCCGCCTTCGATTTGGCAAGGACTATCTTATTCCAGCGCCCTTCGACCCTCGTTTGATCGTCGCCGTGCCAAAAGCAGTCGCGCAAGCGGCCATGGATTCTGGTGTTGCCCGTCGTCCCCTCGTGGATATGACGAACTATGAGACCCAGTTGGCCTCAAGGTTGGACCCAACGAGTTCTAGCCTGCAGAAAATTTTCGAGCGCGTCCGCTCTCGCCCTAAGAAGATTGTTTTCGCCGAGGGTGAAGAGGAGCGCGCGATTCGAGCGGCTGTTGCCATTCACAACGCCGGTTTGGGGCACCCTGTCTTAGTTGGCCGTGAACATAAAATTCAAGAGCAAATGGAGTCTTTGGGAATTGAAGCTGATTTCCTTGAGATCCGTAACGCCAAGCTCACTCAAGATGCAAACCAACGCTATGCTGACTTTCTCTTTGCGCGTCAACAAAGACGTGGCTTGTTGATGAGAGATTGTAACCTGCTCGTTAACCGCGATCGCAACATCTATGCTGGTGCTATGGTGGCGATGGGCGAAGCTGATATGATGGTGACAGGCTTGACCCGGAGTTTCAGTGCTAACTATGCTGACCTTCGTTATGTTTTTGACCGTGAAGCCGGCAAGCGTGTTTTTGGCTTTTCCATCTTCATGTATCGTGGGCGGACTGTGTTCCTCACCGATACCACCGTTCACGAGCGTCCTTCAGCCTCTGAGTTGGTTGAAATTGCGAAACAGACCGCCGAAGTCGCTAAAACACTTGGCCATGAACCTCGCGTCGCCTTTTTATCTTATTCGACTTTTGGCAACCCATTGAGAGAGTTCACCGAGTCCAGTAGGAAAGCTGTGAAACTCATGGATGAGCAGATGGTTGATTTTGAGTACGATGGTGAGATGCAAGTCAATGTGGCCCTCGACTATGAGCATATGAAAGCCAACTATCCGTTCTGTAAGCTTTCTGGCCCGGCTAACATCTTGGTAATGCCTGGCCTCCATGCGGCAAACATCTCTGCCAAACTTCTTCAGGAGTTTTCAGGCGGCACAGTGATTGGGCCAATTCTCAATGGCATGGAAAAGTCTGTTCAAATTGTACAGATGAATGCGACCGTAAATGACATCGTCAATACAGTCGGTATTGGCGCACACAGTAATCTTTAAGATTCTTGATTGCGAGTAACCACCGGAAGCATCATCCGGAAACGTCAACGGGTTTCCGGTGGTGCACCGTTCAAATTTACAGTTCTAGTTATCGAGCAGTGGTTTCGCGAGTTCTGCCAGTGGCACGGCTGGGCGTGCGCCAAAGTGACTGATGATTTCACCAGCAGCTAGGGATGCAATTTTTCCGCAAAGCTCTAGGTCGAAACCCTGTGTATAGCCGTACAGGAAACCAGCGGCGTAGAGATCACCTGCGCCGGTTGTGTCGACCACTTTTTCGACGGGTGCGGCTTTAATTCGAATTGTTTCTTCGCCAGCGACGATGATGGACCCATCCTCGCTACAAGTGATGGCTGAAAGCTCGCAGTTTTCTCTCACACAAGCGATGGCATCTTCCAGACTATTCGTCTGGTAGAGAGAACAGATTTCTGCTTCATTGGCAAAAAGGATGTCGATTTGGTTTGTTACAAGGTCAGCGAACTCTGAGCGAAAACGCTCAACACAAAAGGGATCTGATAGGGTGAGCGATGCTTTGCGTCCGGCGGCGTGACAGATATCGATTGCTTTAATGAATGCTTCCTTTGCCGCTGGCATGTCCCAGAGGTAACCCTCCATATAGGTAACTTTAGCGGCAGAGATGTCACCAGAATTGATATCTTTTGGGCCAAGCGTTGTGCAGGCGCCTAGGAAAGTGTTCATGGTTCGCTGAGAGTCGGGGGTGACATAAATCAAACAGCGTGCTGTCGATAAATCGCCTTCAGATCGTTCCGTCCGGTACGTCACTTTTTGCTCTTGGATATCTTTTTCAAATGCGTCACCGAGGCTGTCAGCGGCCACCTTGCCGATGTAATGGGCTTGTCCGCCGAGAGACGCGATACCGACAGCGGTATTCGCCGCAGATCCGCCAGAGGCTTCGATGCCGTCGACCATCGAGGCATAGAGTTCCTCCGCTCTATCTGAGTCTATAAGCGTCATCGTGCCCTTGTGCATTCCTGACTTAGACAGTTGACCTTCGTCCACCTGGGTGAGGACGTCTACAATAGCATTACCGATACAAACAACGTCGCTTTGGTTGGAATTCACGCTTGGTCCTCATGGCTTTCGGTCGAGTGACGCGCACTATAGAAAATGCGGTTTTGCCTGCAAGGGTAAAGAGCCTGGAGTGTCAATATTTCTGGGGATTGTTGCTAAAAGATTCTGCAGAAGCTGTCTGGGGGCTACTTTTCTGCGAATTAGACTCTCAAATTCGATAGTTTTTGCCGATTCGGCAAAGAAGCATTTTGCAACCTAATTAAAATGTGTAAGATGCGGCCAGCATGAACCGATAGTTTTGTGGGTGAGCGTATTTTGATCACCAAAAGGCCATCATTAAGGTTTAGCTTTTATTAGATTAATTGATTTAGCTTTTTGCGCTATTTTATTCGAAGAGAGGTTAGAGAATGTTC
>Ga0055584_100002983_pt1 | contig 16746 bp, 11 predicted proteins | sample OSDHelmetaG_FD_58716 | JGI IMG/M metagenome (GOLD analysis project Ga0055584, IMG submission 58716) | Pelagic marine sediment microbial communities from the LTER site Helgoland, North Sea, for post-phytoplankton bloom and carbon turnover... | ecosystem: Environmental > Aquatic > Marine >... | reverse complement strand
GGTGCACTGCGTGCACCCTACGAAACACTGGTTGCTCGGTAGGGTGCACGCAGTGCACCAGGAATCATCTCACGCATCAACTCGATCTTTGGCAATTTGAACCTCACAAAAAACCTCGCGCATGAGGCCGGATTGCAATCCGCAAACCCTCACGGCGTGTTTAACTAACCCTTGCGCGATATCGAAAAATCAACCCAAAATGAATGATCGCCACAAACTCAATGCTCATCCCGACTTGCTCAAGAGTATGGAAGAGTATCGTCAAGAGTATGTGTCTGTCTCATACTCTTGAAGACTCTTGAAAATCTCTGATGAGGCAACGACTTGGGACCATTTCAAGAGTATGGCGTTTCATACTCTTGAACCCTTGAGATAGTCCCGAGCGTTTGGGAAGGACCAAAACAAGCAGGAAGTCTTAATCTGCTATTCAATGATCGAATTATGCGGAGTCAGTGAATATGCGGAACAGTTTGAACGCAATCAAGGCGGCTGACGTGAGCAGTAGCCAGCCAAATCGCTCTCGAAGTTTTGTGCCTCCCCATTGTTGACCGGTGCGAGCGCCCAGCTGTGCTCCAAAAGTACCGCCCACCAACAATGCCGCCACCAATTTCAAGTCAACATATCCGTTCCAGGCATGGACCACGGTTGCTTGAAACGAAATCATCCAGACAATCGCCAGCGTCGGAAGAATGGCTTTTTCGACTTTCATGCCGAGGAGATAGACGAGTCCGGGGATGAGAATCAATCCGCCACTCATTCCCAAAAGTCCGGAAACAAGCCCAATCCCGGCACCGAACCAGCAAACAATTGGCAACGACATTCGTTCGCCTTCAAATTCACGGAATCGAACAAGTGGAGGAAGATTCCAATTTGCGAGCCAACCGACCGAAACGGGATGACCTGTTTTTGATCGCTTTGTTTCCCAGATGGAAAAGAGACCCACACCAAGCATCACAAACAGATAAACCAACAGCACACTGATTTGAGCTGGCTCGACTGATTGCCCCCAGAGCGTAATGTTGTCGAGATTATCAAGACTTCGAAAGGTCAACGTCCCAGCGGTCACTCCGATGAACAATCCACCGGCGACCGTCAACGGAAAATGGAAGGATCGCCACTTGACTCGGCGTGCTAACAAAGCGGTTGTGGCTGGGCCAAGGACCTGACAGGCTGAGGCACCGACCGCATATTCGACCGGAATCCCGAGCAGAATATTCATTACGGGAACGAGCAGGAACCCTCCTCCGACACCAAACAGTCCTGCGATCCAGCCAATGCCACCTCCCGCAGCGACGATAATAATCAGTTCGGTGATGGAAAAGTCCATACGATCGTCAGTCAGATTTGGAAGTCGGGGAAGATGGAATCGTTATCGTCCTGACCAAACCGTTTTCGTTCGATGACACGAAACAGCGCATGTACGAGCCAACCCCAAACAACCGGGAGTACCAGACAGGCCACAATGAACAGAACCTTGATCAGCATGGTTTCAAGGTAGCAGGAGCAGAGACATTTCGCGAGGCAGCCGTTGTTGTTGTTCAACGCTCGGGGCAAAATGAACCGGAATTATTGAGCGGATCGCGGCTTGAGTTTGTTCAAATGCTCGACGATATAGCGTGGTTTACCGTAGGCATCGGTGAGTGTCTTGGATACGGCCCCCTCGATATAAACGACATCATTGTCGTTCAGTACGGTCAAACCGGGATGGTCGGCCAGCGTAAACACGCCGCCATATTCATCATCGCGAGCCGGTTTGTCGTCATAGATAATGGACCACGCTTGAAGCTTGTCGTCATAGGAGACCAAGCCTCTGACAAATTGATATTCCGAAGCATCGTGGCCGAATGGATTCGGAGTCTCTTCCGGGTTGTAAGGAAGTGTCAAGCCGGTTGATTCTGCAGCACGAGTCACGGGCGCTTCAAATTCGGCACTCGCGAGAGAAATGGGTTCGGGTGCTTTCATCTCGGCGACATCACCTCGATCGGTGACTAACGGCTTCGAGCCTTCAGATCCTAACTGTAGTACGGGTGGTTGTTCGGTGGTGCGGGAATTACGGTCTTCTTCAAAGGCCACATTTTTCGTCCCTGTTGATTCCGTGGTCTCATTCAGGCCGAACGGATTCTCATCTTCTCCGAATGCATTTTTTTCTTCGTCAAACATATCCGGTTTTTTGGAACTGGGGGACGGTCCAAGATCTCCGCCAGAGGGATCATCATAGAAAGGGACGCTGTTGTTATTACTTCCCGAACTGGTCCCTCCCGAAGAGCTGCCCGAGTTTCCCGAGGGCTCATCCGGATTCCACATGGGGGCGTCTCCGCCGCCCGATGTTCCCGGATTGATCGGCGTGGGAGCATTTAATTGTACGCCACCAGGAAACGCGGAGCCCGGAGTTGTGTATCCGGGTTGTCCGTACATTCCACCTTGATAGGGCTGATACGGATATGGTTGATAAGGGTAGGGAGCGGCGCAGCCAGCCAACATCCATGTGGCGACGCAAGCACCTAACAACGTGAGACGTTGATGTGTATCCATCTTCTGGGTCCTTAGTTTTCAGAGAGAGCCGTTAGTTTGCGGGAGAGGCTCACACTGAGACAGATCGCGGGCATCATGCCCGTTTCTGGCGGGAATTTTAAGAATCTTGGCAAATGTGTCCAGACCGGTTTTTTTGAACTGATCAATACTCTCAAGTTGTTACATACAAAGCATTTGTGTAAGTCATCCCGAATTGATGGCGAAATCTGAATCCTGACGTGCGGGATAAATCGGTTCTAACAGCTTCCCTCAGCGTATTTCAGAGATCGCTCTTTCACTGGCCGGATCTGATACAGGTCTCCCGAAAAAAATGACGATCACCCCTAAATAAGTCCTTTCACCGACCTTTCAATCAGTCGGACACCGTCAACGATCTTGTTCTCCAAGAAACCATCAACACCATGATACCGCTACGTCGTCAACCCGATTGGAACTACTGGCTCGATGTGGCCCGCACCGCATTGGCGCAGTCGGCCTCATTCCACGGTCGCAATCTGGATATCGGCATCGAAGAGGAGACTTTGGTCTTGCGTGGAGTCGTCAAAAGCGAATTTCAGCGACAGAAAGTGCTTCAGACCGTTCAGCAAGCGATCGGCATCACTCCCCTCCAAAACGAGATTGAAATCATCCGGGATTGAGGTGATCGCTCAGGGTTCGAGCAATATTTTGAACGTGCCGGGAGGGGCCGCTTTCACCATCGCCAGAGGCGCTTCTGCCAAAGGGTATCGTCCGCTGATCAACGGCTCGACAATCACCTTTTCTTCAGCCAACGCAGCGATGGCCGGTTCAAACGGGCCGCACCGCGAACCGATGAGTGTCACTTCGTCGATGACAATTGGTGCCAGCGATAACTGATGCTCACCCGCGACAGTGGTCTTCATCACGACAGTCCCGCACGGTTTGACCAGTTCGAGTGCAAGAGGTAAGCCGGAGGAAGAACCGGTGCAGTCGACAACAATGTCGGCGCGCTTCTTTTTTTCCACCTGCTTCAGCATAACCGTCTGCAAACCTAACTCTCTCAGGAGTGCCAGTTTTTCAGGATGCTTGCCGACGACCAGAACTCGCTCGCATCCTGCGAGTTTCAAAACTTGAGCGCACAAATTTCCCAAACGTCCGTCACCGAGAACAATGATGGTTTCATCGCCCGAGAGGGCAAGCTGTTCCTGTAAACGATAAGCGGCGGCGACTGGCTCTACGAACGTCGCATGATCGTCGCTGAGCGAGTCGGGAATCGTGTGCAAATTGACCTGAGGCACGGCGATGAATTCGGCGAAGGCACCGTCATGATTGAGAATCCCCAATACCGTTCGATCAGGGCAATGGTTACTCAATCCATTTTGGCAATAAGCACACTGACGGCAGTGACAGTTAATCTCTCCGACCACTCGTTTTCCGGTGTATGGCCCCGATTTTGCGATGCCGACAAATTCGTGCCCCAAGATTCCTTGAAAACCCATGTACCCTTTTACGAGTTGCAGATCTGTTTCACAAATACCGGCTTTCAGTACCTCAACCAGGACTTCGTCCGATTGAAGCGTGGGTGACTCCAAGTCGTCGCGGACGGAGAGACCGGTTTCATCCAGGTAAACGGCTTTCATGACATCTCACTTTCCAGAAAACGATCCGAGCGATAATGCCAGGGAAGACATCATCCCACAGATCTGATCATGGCGTGCCAAGAACCGGAAATCAATTGCCGGTTCCTGGGGCCTCCATTGCCCGAATCGTCTCAGAGTTGTTTTAGGCTTTAATCAGCAGTTCTACAGTCGGTTTGAAAATGATTTTCTTGTATCAATTCAGGACGGGTGGTAATGTACATAACTTGCCCGGCTTGATGGCAGCAGCTCTTCATCGTTCCTTTCACAAAAGGTCTGAGACATGCGCAATCGACGACGAGGATTCACGCTGATCGAAGTTCTAGTCATTTCCGCAATCACAGCGGTGCTGTTGGCACTCTTCTTACCGGCCGTGGCCGAAGCCCAGGAAGAAGCTCGCAAGAACCAGTGCAAAAACCATCTGAAACAGATGGGACTGGCGATGCACAACTATCATGACACTCATAAGACGTTTCCTCCCGGCTGGGTGTCGCAGAAACCGGACGCGGCTGAAGGTCCATTTTTTGGATGGGGGTCTTTCCTATTACCATTCGTTGAACAAGCGCCTTTATACAACCAATTGACTTTTTCAGCCTTCAAACACAATCGAGAACCGTTGCTGAAAACAGTGATTCTCGTGTTTCGTTGTCCGTCGGATCCGATGGCCGATTTGAACCCTCTACGTGGTGACTGGGCCACGTCGAGTTATTCCGGCAATGCGGGCGACGAGAGATTACCGGGAAGCCTCGACACACCCGAAAAAATGAACGGCATCATGTGGAGAAATTCTCGCGTCCGGCTTCGTGATATTCTGGATGGAACCAGCAACACGTTTTTAATGGGAGAACGTGGACTTCGATCAGCCTCGGGGAACGTCAAAGCCGTCTTTCAAGGACACAGCCATCAAAACGACCTGAAAGAGATCGGCAACATTCATTACTGCACATTGGTGGCGATGGTGGAAGGCTCAGGAGAACAGAACAATGCCTACACCATGATGACGGTTACCAAAGATGGCAGCATTGCGTTAGACGGGTTCGTCAAACAGAAAAGTTATCAATGGGAAGGCAAACGTTGAGTCAAGGTATTGAGAGAATGTCAGGAGTCCCGCTCGGCTACCTGATCAGATGAGATTCACTCTTTCTTTGTCTCTTCTGTTTCTTTCGCCGGTTTGGGGAGGAGAGTCAACCAGATTTGATCGATCGTCCCGCTGCCATTGGAAAATGCGGGAGTCGCAAAGGTTGTGATGGGTGACTCCCCTTTCGAAACACCTCCGATGCGAATTGGTCCCGAGAATGATGCTGTCTCTCCCCGTTCAATTTTCAGTGTGACTTTCTTGGCAGAATCTCCTTTGGGTTCAGAAATAACGGCAGTCGCGGTGGCACCTTCCGGCAACCCTTCAATGGTCACTTCGATCGCGTCGTTAAACCCTTTGTCTCGATTGATAATGATGGGAATCTCTAATGGCTTGCCATCTGCTTTCAGTTCGTAATGGTCTTGAGCCAGTCCCAAAGTATAGCCGGCGGTTTCAGGAGGCTTGATAGATAATCGGTAGAAATGACGTTCGCTGCCATGCTCGAATCGATCGCGAATTTCAACAGCGAGAGGTCCATCTACTTTGGGTGTGTAGGTGACTTCGCTGTCATATTTTTCTCCCGCTTTGTCATCCACTTCGGCGAGTTGTTTGCCGTCCATATCGGTCAAACGCAAAACCGGGTCGAGCTGAGAGCCGAGCGAGCGAGCATCGGCACGAAGCACGAGGGACGATCCCTTCTTTCCTTCGATACGAAACGAATCGATCTCACCGGCTGAAAGAATCTGACCACTAATGGTGACGGGAATCTGACTGATCAGAGTTTCCGAGTTCGGCTCGATCAGGACAGGGTTTGTCACAACTTCCAAAGGAACCGGATTCGCCGATTCGTTCATCAAGTATTGCACGACGCCGACCTCCGATTGAGCCGTAATGACTAACGGCGTGTCGGGCAGATTCCAACCGATGGCTTGGGCAGTCGTTTTGACATCCTGAGTGACGGCCAGTGGCTGAATGTGATCTACAAACGGACCTGTGGTGATGGAAAGACGGTAGATCCAATCCGCACCTCCCGAAAAACGGATTGTACTGTTGGGAGTGGAAGGAAAACCAAATGTTCGCAAAAAATATGTGCCCGACTCGGGAACTTCAAAGGCAATCAACGGATCGTTGCCGCGATCATCATCGTTTTGAGCAACCACAAAACCTTCCGCTGAAACAATCTGCATCACCGCATCCATCGGTGAGCCGAGAATTCGATTTGCGGTCATCTCGGCGACCAGTGTTTGTCCCTTTTGCAATGAGAGGGAGTAGGTGTCAACATCTCCACTTTTATTGAGGACACCATTCTGGATCACGGGAAGAGAAGTAATGGATTGTGCTTGGGACATCGATTCGTTCGGCTCGGTTTCATTCTCTTCTGGAAACAGACCAATTATAAATGGCCGTAAGGACGAAGCGCCTTCAGCGTTTGTGACTCGGAGAAAAGCAACTCCCGGTTCAGCCGATGCGGGAATCGTGAGCGAAAATGTTTTGTCGGGTTTGTCAGGAAAAGTCGCTGTCAGTTCGGGGCGATTGCTCCAGAAAGACAAGGGAGGAGTTCCCAGTTTTCCCTGAATGGTCACTTCAATCGTCTGACCACGTTGACCTCCTGCCGGAGAGATCGCCGTAATGGAAGGCATTTCTGCAGGTGCAAATGAGGACAAGACACCGAACCAAATGCCCACGAATGGAACAACCCAATACTTTCTCATGTCAGCAACTCGGGGATCGGTGTTTTGTCACTGACGAGATGCGTTGGGCGACCTTGCTGAGTGTAGAATATCTTGTTCGGGTCGATTCCCATTTTTGTATAAATCGTGGAAGCAAAATTCTCTGGTGAGAGCACACGATCGACGGCCGAGTAACCTTTGCGGTCTGTGGCTCCAAGAGTCAATCCGCCCGGCGTACCACCTCCGGCCATCATCACAGACATGGCGTTCGACCAGTGATCGCGACCGGCATCTTTGTTGATTTTGGGAGTTCGTCCGAATTCACCCAACAACAAAACGAGAGTCTCATCCAGCATGCCTCGTTCTTCCAAATCTTCAATCAATGTGGCGACGGTGTTGTCGATGGAAGGCATCCGTTTATTGAACGCATCAAACAAGCCGCGATGATGATCCCAGCCCCCTTCGTTTAATGTCACAAAAGGAACACCCGCTTCGACCAGGCGTCGTGCTAGCAAAGCGCGTTGTCCGAAAGGACTTCTCCCGTAGCGAGTACGAAGTTCACCCGCTTCACTATGAATATCAAACGCCTTTTGTGCCTCGGTCGATGCCATCAGATCGAAGCTCTGCTCGTAATACTGATCCAATGCGAGCGTCGGGTCGGCAGCCGCTTTGTCTTGAATTCGCAGCATTTTATCGACCCCCTCGCGAAGCGACTTACGGCGAGCAAATCGGCCATCCGTCAATTGTTTGGGCAAGGCGACATCCCGCACACGAAAACTATCGCGGTTGGGGTCATCGGGGACCACAAATGGTGCGTACTGAGCACCTAAAAAGTTAGGACCGCCCGATCGTGTCATTGAGGGAATTGAGAAATAGGGAGGCATCCCTTTGTTGGACCCGCGTTCGTGAGCAACTGTCGATCCAAGACTGGGATGAAAACTGACAAACGCACCGCAACCAACCGGAATGCGCGGCGGAGCACCGGTCATCATGTAATGATTGCCGGCACCATGATTGCCTTGATTGTGACGAATCGACCTGATGACGGCAAACTTGTCAGAAATGGAAGCGAGTCGAGTGAGGTGTTGCGAATAACGAACGCCGGGAACCTGAGTGGGAATGGTATGAAACTCGCCGCGCACTTCAGATGGTGCGTCCGGTTTGGGGTCGAAGGTTTCGTAATGAGTGGGGCCACCATCAAGCCAGATCAAAATACAGCTCTTTGCTTTGACGGGAAATGTCCCCGAGGACTCTCCCGCCAACCCTTGCATCCGCAACAGGTCCGTCAAGCCGAGCCCCAATGTCCCGCCGAGGCCGAGCTTGAGACAGGTCCGGCGCGAGACGCCTTCGCAATTTCGATTGGAATGATTAGATCGTGTCATTTGGTTCTCCCTGATCTCCTGGAGACCGGGTCGGGTTCAGTAAATGCTCAAGGATTAATTCTTGAAGACAAACTCGGGTGTGTTCAGGAGCGCCCATAAGAGATCTTCGACGGCTTGCCTGCGTTCAATCTCGGGATTCTCCAAATATTTCACGGCATACTCCAATTCTTGCGAGTTGGGCTGTCGCGAATAGCATAACAAGTACAACTCTTGGACGACTTCTGTCTGAGTTTTGTTGCTGGCTGCTAATTCTGCGGCTCGCGATTTGTCGGCAGTGACTTTGTCGAACAATCTCTCGCTGTTCATCAAATGAAGTGTCTGCACGATGCTGGTATTCGATGTTCGTTCGCAGGGGGGGTCCTGATTGGGATCGGGACGGCCAAACGCATCCAGAAACAATGACCCCACACGATGCGTCCAGATTTCTTTCGCTGAGGAACCGGCGGGTAGAGCATCGAACGATTCTGGTTGACCCGTGATCTGTACAATCGAGTCGAGGAGAACTTCGGCTCTTAATCTCTTGCGGTAATATCGGGAGTAGTTTGTGGTGTCGATGGCATTGGTTTCATTGGGGGTGGAACTCAGTCCATACACATAAGAGTTAGCAATGCGGCGGATCAGATGTTTGTTATCGAACCCACTTTTGATGAAGTCTTGAGCCAGTTCCTCGAGCAGCGGTCCATTTGTCGGAGGATTGGTCGCTCGCAAATCATCGACCGGCTCAACAATGCCACGTCCCATCAGATCGGCCCAGACTCGATTCACCTGCACCTTGGCAAACGATGCATTTTCAGGCGATGTCATCCAGGCGGCAAGCGACTTCCGCGGATCGGAACCTTCAACGATTTCGGGAGCTTCACCATACAAAGGGCGAGGCTCCATCACTTCGTCAGTTAATGGATGTTTGACGTCTCCCTTTGTCGAAACAAATACGAACTCCTCGGACCCAGAAATTGGTGGAGAGACTCCTCTACCTTTACGCCCCACTTTGGCAAAGTAAGCCGCGAAACTGTAGAAATCATCCTGCCCCCACACTTCAAACGGGTGATGATGACACTTGGCACAATCGAGGCGTATGCCCAGAAACAACTGGCTGGTGATGGTGGTGAGCTCATCGGGACTACGGCGATCACGGAACAACGTCACGGCTCCGTTACGGAAGGTGCTTCCTTGAGCGGTGATCAATCCTTGTACGAATTCATCGTGTGGTAGATTCTTACGAAAGGCATCCCGAATCCAGGCATCATAATTTAATGTCGCTTTGATACCGACACGATAGGGATTCGGTCGTAACAGGTCGGCCCATTTGTTGGCCCAATGCTCGGCATACTCGGGACGCGACAATAAGTCGTCGATTAGTAATGAACGCTTCTCGGGAGTTTTCTCTGCCAGAAAAATCTGAGTCTCTTCGAGAGTCGGAACGCGACCAATGATGTCAATGTACGCGCGTCTCAGAAAGTTGGCATCATCGGCTGAGTCGGATGGCTTCAATTGCAAACGCTGAAGTTTGTTCCAGACATGGCCGTCAATAAAGTTGTTTTGTGGCAACGTGGCGTAGACATCGGCGGGAACTTCTTCAGGACGAGGGACGGCCACATTGCAGACATCAATCTGTCCCATGTAGCGGGCCATGATGGCGGCTTCACCAACAATGTTACCAACCTGGATCTCTCCCTGGTCGTCAACCTGTGCGATGCCGCTCTCGTTCGATTGATAATCGGACATGTGTGTGACATCGCGCGTCGAACCATCCGAGTAATGCGCGATAACCGAGAGTTGCAAATTCGCATCGTAAGTCAGAACTTGATCTTTCGGCGTGACGGTAATTTTTTCTAACTGAGGCGTTCCTTCGATTCGTCGGGGCATACCCGATTCGACCCAGCGTGCCAGAACCTGATAGCCTTCGGAATCGATTGACAATCGAGTGCCACCGCCGTGAGGTGACCGGCCTGATGGCTTTGTCAGCAACAACGACTTCTCGGGCGCAAACGGAAAGACACGCCGACCTCGGGACTCGGTAACGAGAGCTTCGTAGTCAAAATTTGGGTCGAAGCCGAGCAATGACAATTGAAAGCCGTTTTGACCGCGGGCTTTTCCATGACACGCCCCGGCATTACAGCCGAACTTGGTCAGCACCGGCATGACATCGTTTTCGAAGTCGATTTGTGACGGAACTTCCTTGGAGTAAACGTCTTGCGCAGAGGATAGTAGCAGACAGCATGTGATCAACGTACGGATCATTGCGGCATTCAGGTGGGTTGAAATCGAGGAAATCGAGGCGGGCATCCATCAATATACGCTGATTTCAGCAAAGTTCCAACGAGAAAATGGGACTATCACGATATTTCTCTTTCACAGCCACCAGCCATTTTCAATCCCCGCTGCGATCCATTTAGCAGTTGTGTAGAATCTCTGATAATCAAACCTCCGAGCCGCTATTCTGACCACAAACTTTTAGTCCTCTATTGCTCGATGACAGGAACATCATCATGTTTTGTTTGCAACGTCTGCTCTTCATACCCTTAGTTCTTCTATTGCTTTCCACATCCAGCAACGCCCAACTCAAACGCGTGCTCGATCCCATCGCTGCCAAAATCGAGCCCGATAAAAAGATCACTTACAAAACGAGTGCTGACCGGGAACTGAAACTGCACATCTTCGAACCGAAAGATCATCAGCCCAGCAGTCAGCGGCCCGTTCTGCTGATTATTCACGGTGGTGGTTGGACGGGCGGAGAACCTCGCTGGTTTTATCCGGTGAATGATCGCTTTCGAGATCTGGGAATGTTGACCATCAGCATCGAATACCGACTCCTCCGACAAGCAAAAGGAAATACTGTTTTCGATTGCATTAAAGATGGTCGGTCGGCGGTCCGCTATGTCCGCGATCACGCTGAGGAACTTGGTATCGATCCTAACCGAATCGTCGTCTCGGGAGCTTCGGCTGGCGGACATGTCGCTGCGGGAACGGCGTTGTTCGAGGAGGTCAACGAAGGAACCGACAATCTCGACATTTCATGTCGTCCCGATGCGTTGGTGCTGTTCTATCCGGTCATTGATACTTCCGAGCACGGGTACGGTCAAAAGAAAATCGGAGACCGCTGGCAAGAACTCTCTCCTGTTGATCACGTCCGCAAAGATCTTCCGCCGACGATTGTCTTTCATGGTACAGGTGACACAGTCACGCCATTTGCGGGCGCCGTGGAGTTTCAGAAGAAAATGCAGAAACTCGGCAACCATTGCGAATTGGTGCCCCACAAAGGTGGTCGTCACGGATACTTCATCTTTGACATGGAATTGTACGAACGGGAAATGTCCCGCGTGGAGAAGTTTTTAATCGAGCAACACATGCTTCCATGAGCCCGTGTTGAAAACAATCTGATCCTCTCTCAATGCTCACTTCTTCCTGACGACCAAGAGCCAATCCTGTTTCTCATCTTTCGGGGGATTGCCGAGCTCCACTTTGTCACCTCCGCTGATCTGTTTGACCGTCGAGGTTTGCAAATCGCCCCCCGTTCGCGGATTAAACCATTGGATAGAAAATTGTCCTTTGGTTTCGGAAAGATCGAGGTCCGTCGTTCCTCCCTTGGGGAGATAGATCAGATACACATCGCCCGTTTTTGCAAAGCAATAAAGTGAATTGTCGTGCTTTGTGTTGCCGACAAGATCGTCTCTGTTCTCCATGTCCCAAAACGGGATCTTGTGGTCAGAGAAGAAGTTGACCGCGATCCGGCAGTAATCCCAGCTACGGTCACGACTTCGCCAGTCCTCACAAACCAAGTCGTTCTCGACAAATTTGTAGCCGAAGTAGTATTCACACCCGGCACCGCCCGCCAACAGAGTTCCCCACAAAGTCTGGTGGCGAACATCGTGTTCGGTGTAGACCATCTTGCCGTCCTTGTCTTTCCCGTCAAACCCTTTGTAACCGAGGTCGGGACATTGTCCGTGAGCAGCAGAACCCGATTCATCAAATGCGACAATCCAGGGCTTGCCTGCTTTGGTGGAAGCATTGACCCATTTCAAAGTTTGCCCGTGAGTGTCTTTGATATTGCTATTCTGCAACGAGACTCCTGTCAGTTGGGACTTGTCACCTAATAACGGTCGATAGATTTTGTCTTGTTGGTCGGGGAAAGTATGAATCACGATGTTGTGGTCGTAAGCGTCAAGCTGGGCGATGTAATCGATCATCGCCTGCTGCTGCTTTGTCGATTGCGTGTTCTCTTCGCCGAGGTTCCAGTTGAGTGCCAAATTATGACCGAAGCGTGCGATCAGCTCTCGGCAATACAGCTTGCGCTGAAGGCCAAGATTCCCACCATCGAGACTTTCGGGGACATAGTTGACTTTGTTTTTGTTATGGTCATCGTTCTCGGTTTCTTGCATCTTGAAATGAAGATACATGCCGAGAGTCGTGGCGTGATCAAAGACGATGCCCCACTGATCGAGCTTGCTGCAATCGTAATGCAGCTTGTCGTCGCGATGAATGAACGGCCACACGCTGTCGCCATCTCCACCCGCGTTGTATGTCAAAAACGAAAACGCATTACATCCATTCCCGGAGAGATAATTGACGGCTCCAATTAAGCCCTTGCCTTTTCCGTCTTTCCATGTGGGGTCGCCATTCTGCCAATCTTTCACGTGAGGTTGCCAGGTTTTCAGCGGTGTTTTTTTCGCGTTGCCCACTGTTGTGTCATCGAAGTCGGCATAGGCCAGCAATGTCTCTGGTGCGTCGGCTCCGGCTTTGAGGAAATATTGTTTTGAACCGGCAAACTGTAAATATCGTTTGCCGACATATTGCAATCGTCCATGAGCGCGCAAGTCGCGACCAGATTTATCCGTCGCGGCAATTTCAAACGATCCGGTTTTGTCGTGATATTTTCCATTCTGTTTTGCTTCGTTATTTCGATCCAGAGCCGCGTTCTTCCCCTGAACGAAAACGATTCGATAATTCCATTTCCCCGGTTGGTCGGGTGCAAAGAGTGCTCTCCAGACAGTACCCGATTTTGCGGAACTGTTCGCCGCATTGCCGTCAGCGGCGAAGAAACCGGGGATGAGATAAGTCGTTCCACTTTCATGCGTGAACTCGACTTCCATGCGGTAGTCGGTAAACGGGTTCGGTTCGTTATCCTGTTCGTGAGCAAACGGACCAGCGAGATTTACGGTGACTGTGTGCCAGGTCTTCAAATCACCAGTCACTTCAACAGAACCGTCTCCATCATCTCCCCGATCGGGGAATAACGGCAATTCACTCACCGGCTTGGTTGGGCTGGATGACTGTTTTGCCGCATCCGCATCGAGGTTCTTTTGGATCCAGTTACGCAACGTCGAACTTCCGTTTCCATAACCGCCGGGAAGTGGCACATAATCGCGAGTCTGAATCTGGGGTGGTTCGCCCCAATGCTTGGGAAACTCTTTCTTCTTCTGTGTTGCGGCGACAACCGGGAATGTTTTGGGCATGGTTCCGGTATGGAGTGTGCTTTTTGGACCGACACCTGACGGTCTTTTGAAATCTCGATCCGTTGTCATTAACCATTTGTCGAATTCAAAGCCGTCTTCTCGCATTGAGAAATGAATCTCGTGGATACCGGGAGTTTCGACATCGAGATAAATCTTGTATGGCTCGCCGCAATGTTCTTCGTTCGTACGCTGCTTACTTTCCCAATGCCAGCTTTGTTTCCCCTGGCACCATTGCAGCCGTTGACCACTTTCGGGCCATGTTCCATCGATGCCGACGTGCAAACCGTTGTCTTCAGTCCCGGTGGAATAGGCTCTCACCCAAACGTAATAACGTCCCGCGTTTGCGAAGTGAACTTTGTAAGAAAGCACGGCCATCTTTCCCGGCTCGGGAGAGAAGTTTTCTCCCTTGATCAGTTTGTCATCGTGGGTACGTCGAGTGTCGGGCAGGATTTCGAGATATCCACCGCCACTCGCACCAGCCACATGAGCGGGATCGCCGTCAGGATTGAGATCGGGAGAGTGACGCGAACTTGTCAGATGAAATGCTCGTTGATCGGTCTGTGTCTGCTTGAAGAAATGCTCGGCTTCGACTGAGACCAAGCCTTCTTTCTCGGCGAAGACAACGTCTTGTCCGACAATCGGTTCTGTATCGTCGGCTGCGAAAATCATAGCCGTTCGGTCAAAGCACAATAGTGTCATCAACAAACAAAAAGAGCGCGCGTGCATGAACATGGTTATCTTCTCGAAAGTCATAGAAGTGAGATTAAGGAATTTCAGAAACAGCGAGTCATAGTTTAACGCACGAGTGCTCAAAATGCCCGGTCCAACTATCGAGATGTTTTCCGGGCATCGGAGACGTTTGTTGCAGGTAACCATTTGGCGTGTTCGTCCATGATCTCGCGGTATTTTGGATCAACTGCCAAGTTCTTCCACTCTTTAGGATCGTTTCGATGATCGTAAAGTTCTTCGCTGCCATCCGCATAGCGAATGTATCGAAAGTCTCGACTGCGAACGGCGTGATTATTCTGCTGGTAGGTTGTGATTGCCGGGTGATCCCACTCGCTGTCAGGATTGTCCAGCAAGGGCGACAAGCTGACTCCTTCCAGATCGGATTTGGAGGGAAGACCACACAACTCTAATAACGTCGGGTAGATGCTCATCAGTTCGACCGGTTGAGCACATCGCTGACCAGTTTTCTGTCCCGGCTGATAGATGATGAACGGCACGCGCGTCGAGCGTTCCCATAACGATTGTTTGGCCCAACGCTGTTTCTCTCCCAGATGAAAACCGTGATCGGAATACAATACAACAATGGTATTGTCGGCGTGCTGGCTTTGATCGAGGGCTTTGAGTAATCGACCTACTTGGTCATCGGTAAAACTGGACGAGGCGAGGAATGCTTGCACGGCTGGCTTCCATTGGTTCTGGCTGACAAACCAATCGTGAGCGGGTGGAGTGGGATTGTCGGTGAGTTCAAGAGCCGCGGAGGGTAGATCATCGCGGTCGTTGTCGAGGACTTTGGGCAGCATCACTTTTTCGAGTGGATGTTGATCAAAAAAGCGTTGCGGTGCATACCACGGCACATGGGGGCGATAAAGACCCACCGCGAGGAAGAATGGTTTGTCATGATCCTTCTGCAATTGTTCAATGCCCCAAGATGCATCGACAAAGTCACCAAACTTCTCTTCCTCATACTTTTGCGCACCATAGTCCCACAACCCACTCCGAGTGTTGCCGATGGTGACGAGTCGTTCGTCGATTTTAAGACGTTGTCCCGGCAGAGGCCCGACGATTTCAAAGGAAGGTTTATCCACTTTGGAACCGTGATAGATTTTTCCGGTCGTTAATGTGAGGTAATCGTGCTGGCGAAAATATTGAGTCAGCGTGACACGGTCTTGATTACGTTTGGTAGCACGGAACCAGGGTTGATTGACATAGATACCCGTTGTTGAGGGACGAAGACCGAGCATCAGACTGGTGCGTGAGGGATTGCAGATCGGTGCCTGACAATGGGCATTAGTAAAAAGCGTCCCCCGTTTTGCCAGTGCGTCGATGTGGGGCGTGCTGGCTTGTGGATGTCCGTCGAGACAACCGACCCAGTCATTCAAATCATCAATGGCGATCAACAAGACGTTGGGTTTCTGGTTCGCAGCTTGAGCATAAGAAGTGAGAAAGCCACTCAACACAATGAGCAGCATGAAGCAGGTTGCAATTCGTGAACGCATTTGAAAGTCCCTCTTCGCTGGGAAACATTGCCTGATTGATTCCATTAAGATCTTTTAGAGTAACGCATCTCCTCTCCCATTTCTCTGACTCACTCGCTTCGCGGAAAACAATCTTGTTATCGCCTGTCATTCCTCAACAGGCCATCGTTCAAGAGTATGAACCGTCATACTCTTGAATTGGTCCCAAGTCCTTGACTCATCAGCGATTTTCAAGAGTCTTCAAGAGTATGGGACAGACTCATACCCTTGCGATACTCTTGACGATACTCTTCCATACTCTTGAGCAAGTAGAGGCTATGATTGAGTTTGCGACGATCGGTCATTTCGGGGTGATTTTCCGATTTCTCGCGAGGTTTCTCAAACATTCTGTGAGAGTTTGCGGACCGAAACCCGACCGCATACGCGAGGTTTTTGTGACGTTCAAATTGCCAAGGATCTAAGTCGTATTTGCTGTAGGCTGGGATAGCGAATGCGTATCCCAGCAAGGAGCTGTGGGAGACAAATGATGGGTTACGACTCGCTTCGCTCGGCTAACACCAGCTTACCTTCATGAACCAACACCGAACCGTAACTCTGGTAGATCAGATTTGGCAAGGTGAGTTTTGTTGATTTTTTTTGACGCAAAGCCGTCGAGAGACAAAGAAACGCAAAGGCAAAAAAGAAGAGGAGTTTGAGTGTGATGAGTAAAGGGTTGTCGCCGCGACAATGGAATTGATAAGTAGACTCACGCCAAGGCGCAGAGGCGCGGAGGAAGAAAGAAACGCAAAGAGGTTGTAGCTGCGTTCGCAAGAACGCAGAGAAATTCATGGCGTTG
>Ga0055584_100002982_pt1 | contig 16748 bp, 17 predicted proteins | sample OSDHelmetaG_FD_58716 | JGI IMG/M metagenome (GOLD analysis project Ga0055584, IMG submission 58716) | Pelagic marine sediment microbial communities from the LTER site Helgoland, North Sea, for post-phytoplankton bloom and carbon turnover... | ecosystem: Environmental > Aquatic > Marine >... | reverse complement strand
AGATCGTCCACCAGCAGCTTGTCACCGAAACCTTTTCTGAGATCATCAACCTCCAGGACGACGTCGCCGAGACGAGGGCCAGGTGGAATGTAAATTTCATTGGTCTCGTTGCGCTTTTGGTATTGCGCCGACGATATTTCATCAAATTGTCTGAGGCGCGCTTTCGATTTTGCCTGTCGGCCTTTCGGGTTGCTGCGAACCCACTCGAGTTCTGCAGCCATCGCTTTCTGGCGGGCTTTTTCCGTCGAGTCCTCGTTCTTCAGGCGATCTTCCTTCTGCTCAAGCCAGGATGAGTAGTTGCCCTCCCAGGGGATACCATGTCCACGGTCAAGCTCAAGAATCCAGCCCGCGACGTTGTCCAGAAAGTAGCGATCATGGGTTACGGCGATGACGGTACTTTGGTACTCATCGAGAAAGCGCTCGAGCCATGCGACGGACTCGGCATCGAGATGGTTGGTCGGCTCATCAAGCAACAGCATGTCGGGCTGTGATAACAGCAAACGGCAAAGCGCAACGCGGCGACGCTCGCCGCCGGATAATTTACTGACATCGGCATCCCAGGGTGGCAAGCGAAGTGCGTCGGCAGCGACCTCAAGCTTGCGGTCAACCTCCCAGCCGCCAGCCGCTTCGATAGCATCCTGAAGTTTGCCTTGCTCTTCCAGCAGGGCGTTCATCTCATCGTCGTCCATCGGCTCGGCGAATTTATTGCTGATTTCATTAAAGCGGTTCAGGAGATCGATCGTCTCTCCGAGGCCTTCCTCGACGTTGCCACGGACATCCTTGTCGGCATCCAGCTCGGGCTCCTGCGAGAGGTAGCCAATCTTGATGCCGGGCTGCGGCCGCGCTTCGCCGTCGATATCGGTATCGAGACCAGCCATGATGCGCATCAGCGTGGATTTGCCAGATCCGTTCAAGCCCAATACGCCGATTTTGGCGCCCGGAAAGAAGGACAGCGAAATATCCCGAATAAGGTAGCGCTTCGGCGGGACAACTTTTGCGACGCGATTCATTGTGTAGATGTACTGAGCCATATTCCCACCAATTATTATTGAACGTGCATTATCCGGTATGCTGCTACGCATTAAAACAACCATAAGGCGTCCATGAGCGACACCGTGCTTGTTTACAGGGGGGAGGAGATCGCGGCCTATGGCTTTGGCGACCCGCACCCGTTCGGCATCGATCGCCACGACGTGTTCCATTCTGAGCTGGATAAGGCCGGGCTAGCGGAGTTCATTGACTACGGACACCCTCGTCCTGCGACGGTCGACGAACTCGCATTGTTCCACACAGCTGATTACATCGATAAGGTGTCGCGCCTGTCAGTGGCGGGCAAAGGTTGGCTCGACGATGGTGATACACCCGCCGTCCCGGGCATCTACGATGCGGCCTCGTCGGTTGTCGGTGCGGTTTTGTGCGCGGTGGACGAGGTGATGCACGGCAACTATAAACGTGCATTCGTGCCGATAGCTGGCCTGCACCACGCGGCTCGCGATGGAGCGGCTGGATTTTGTGTATTCAATGATTGTGGTATCGCGGTTGAATACCTGCGCCGGGAGTTCGGGATCCGGCGAGTCGCCTACGTCGATATTGATGCTCACCACGGCGACGGCGTTTTCTACGGGTTTGAGGAAGATCCCGACCTGATATTTGCGGATATCCATGAGGATGGCCGCTATTTATATCCAGGTACCGGAGCGGCAAATGAGACTGGAAAAGGCCGGGCTCGTGGCAGCAAACTCAATATTCCACTCGCGTCTGGCGCAGACGATGGTGATTTTCATCGTGCCTGGGCTGAGGTCGAGAAGTATCTTGAGGCTGCCAAACCTGAATTCATCATCATGCAATGCGGCGCCGACAGTCTTGAAGGCGATCCTATAACCAATTTGTGCTGGACCGAAGAAGCACATGCGGCGGCCGCGGCAAGTCTGTGTCGCCTGGCGGATACCTACAGCGAAGGTCGCATCATCGGCACCGGCGGAGGTGGCTACAACCGCCACAATGTGGCTCGCGCCTGGACGCGGGTTGTGCAGTCATTCGTGGAGACACATTAGTAATACCACAGTGCCATCTGTGGCTTTTAGCAGGTAATATCCGGGTCTTTCAGTCCCTCCCTCATTCCACGCGGAGTATTCATGTTCGACCCGAAAGTAAGCATCGAGAAATTCGACCCCGAAATAGCCAAAGCCCTTGCAAATGAAAGCCAACGCCAGGAAGAACACATCGAACTGATCGCGTCGGAAAACTACGCCAGCCCGCTGGTGATGGAAGCGCAAGGTTCGAAGCTGACGAACAAGTACGCAGAGGGTTATCCCGGCAAACGCTACTACGGCGGCTGTGAATTTGTCGATGATGCGGAAACGCTGGCGATCGAGCGCGCGAAAGAACTTTTTGGCGCGGACTACGCGAACGTACAACCGCATTCCGGTTCGCAGGCGAACGCTGCGGTATACCATGCGCTCGTCAAACCCGGCGACACGGTCATGGGAATGGACCTCGGCGCCGGCGGTCATTTGACACACGGTTCACCCGCCAGTTTTTCCGGCAAACTATTCAATATCGTGCCTTACGGCATCGATAATGAAACGGGCCTGATTAATTACGACGAAGTGCAGGCCCTGGCAACCGAACACCAACCGAAGATGATCATTGCTGGATTCTCCGCCTATTCACAGGTCGTGGATTGGGCTCGGTTCCGCGTGATTGCCGACAGTGTTGGCGCTTACCTGTTCGTCGATATGGCACACGTCGCCGGGCTGATCGCCACGGGCCATTACCCGAGCCCGATACCGCATGCCGACGTCTGTACGACGACGACACACAAAACCCTGCGTGGACCGAGAGGTGGGTTGATTATCGCCCGGGCCAACGATGAATTGACCAGGAAATTTAATTCCTTGGTCTTTCCGGGAACTCAAGGCGGCCCACTGATGCACGTAATTGCCGCCAAAGCGATCGCATTCAAGGAGGCACTGGGCCCGGACTTCAAGGACTACCAGGGAAAAGTGTGTGAGAACGCAAAAGTAATGGCCTCAGTTCTGGCAGAACGAGGTTACCCGATCATTTCAGGTGGCACAGAGAATCACCTGATGCTGGTCAGCCTTATTCAGCGAGGTATTACCGGAAAAGCGGCAGATGCGGCATTGGGCCGCGCGTACATCACGGTAAACAAGAACTCGGTCCCGAATGATCCACAATCGCCTTTCGTTACCAGTGGCCTTCGACTTGGAACGCCGGCGATTACAACTCGGGGCTTCGGTGTTGAAGAAACCCGGCAGCTCACGGGCTGGATTGCGGATATACTGGATGATCTGGAAAACGAGGAGACGATCGATCGTGTAAGAGCCGAGGTACTGGAGCTCTGTGCACGTTTCCCGGTCTACGCTTAGTCCTATAATTCGATGCACTGTCCATTTTGCGCCCATGAGGAAACCAAGGTAATCGACTCGCGACTCGCGGGCGATGGCCGACAGATTCGCCGTCGTCGACAGTGCCTTGCTTGTAACGAACGCTTCACTACCTTCGAAACAGCTGAATTGGTGATGCCGCGCCTGATCAAGACCGACAACAGCCGGCAGCCCTTCGATGAGGCCAAGCTTCGCTACAGCATGGTCCGAGCACTCGAAAAACGGCCGGTGCCGAGTGACGCGCTGGAACAATCCATCGGTCGTCTGATTCACAAATTGAGAACGATGGGCGAACGCGAGGTTCCGTCCCGGCTGGTGGGTGAACTCGTCATGGAAGAACTTCATGAGTTGGACGAGGTTGCGTACGTCCGGTTTGCTTCCGTTTATCGTCGTTTTCAGGATATCACCGAGTTTGAAGACGAAATCAAGCGTCTGCAGAGAATTTCGGAAACGGCGGCGAGTCGCGAGCAGATGTCCCTGTTGCCGGAGTTACTCGGCAAAAAGAATAAGAACTAAAAAATACGAGCGACAGCATGTCTGCGTTTACCCAACAAGATTGCGAACACATGGCGCGTGCATTGCGCCTTGCTGAGCGTGGCCGCTACACGGCGCATCCCAACCCTGTCGTGGGCTGCGTACTGGTGAGGGATGGCCGGGTTGTCGGCGAAGGGTTTCACGTAAAAACGGGCGAAGGGCATGCTGAAGTCAATGCTCTGAGAGCGGCCGGTGCCGAGGCGCGTGGTTCGACCGCCTATGTAACGCTCGAGCCCTGTGCGCATCACGGCAGGACGCCGCCCTGTGCCGAGGCGCTAATCGGCGCCGGAGTTGCCAAGGTCGTCGCGGCCATGCAGGACCCGGGCAAGGACGTATCCGGGCGCGGCTTTGGAATGCTGACTGATGCGGGCATTGAGGTACAGACAGGATTGATGGCCTCGGTCGCTGCTTCGCTCAATCCGGGTTTCCTGAAACGGGTTACGGAACAGAGGCCCTTGGTGCGTTTGAAAATCGCGTCGAGCATTGACGGAGCGATCGCCATGGCCAGCGGTGAGAGTCAGTGGATCACGGGCCGCGAATCGCGCAGGGATGTGCAGCGCTTGCGTGCGCGTTCTGGCGCTGTCATGACCGGTATCGGCACCGTTTTGTCAGACGATCCTTCGCTGAATGTTCGCGCAGCCGATATAGACACGGGCGGTTTGCAGCCGATTCGGGTTGTTATCGACAGTCGTCTGCGTATGCCCTCGACTGCGAGGATGCTGTCTTTGTCCGGAACGACGCTCGTATGCTGTAGCGGTGACCGCGATACCAGTCCACCACAAGAGCTGAACGCCGAAGTGATGATATTTGCGGATGCAGAAGGCCGCGTTGATGCGGATAGTGTGCTTCTGGAACTCGGCAGACGCGACGTCAACGAAGTACTTGTCGAGGCGGGCCCCGAACTGGCAGGTCATTTGCTGGAAAGAGATCTGATCGATGAGCTTGTGATTTATCAGGCGCCCCATATGATGGGTAGTCAGACAATGGGACTGGTCAATACGCCGTCCTGGAAAGCGCTCTCGGATCGTCAGGCGCTGGACATCACTGATGTTCGCCGAATCGGCCGGGATACAAGAATTACTGCGACGCCACTGAAATCGGGGCAAGCGAAAGACACATAAAATTATGTTTACGGGAATCATAAAAGCGAAGGGATCGATTGCGGCCATGAGCCCGAAGGGCGGAGACGTTCGCCTTTCAGTGCGCTCGGCTGGCCTGCCGTGGAGCGAGTACGAAATCGGCGAGAGCATTGCCGTCAACGGAGTTTGCCTCACAGCCGTTGCCTTGCATGATGACGGTTTTGAAACTGATGTGTCCTTGGAGACCCTGGATGTCACCGCGCTCAAAAGCCTCAGCCCGGGATCTGCAGTGAATCTTGAACCTGCCATCAGCCTTGGCGAGCGCCTCGGCGGACATCTGGTCAGCGGTCATGTGGATTGCGTTGGCTGTGTGACGTCTCGAAGCATCGACGCGCGTTCGGTACGTCTCGTAATCGAAATTCCGTCGGAATACGCGCACTATGTCGCGAAGAAAGGGTCGGTCTGCATAGACGGTGTCAGTCTTACCGTCAATGAAGTATCGGCAGGCACTTTCGAATTGAATATCATCCCCCATACCGCAGACGTCACGATTATCGGCGAATACGCGGTTGGTACAATGGTCAATGTTGAAGTTGATCTGCTGGCTCGATATCTCGAACGCCTGGTCAGCAGGGACAGTGACGGCATCTCTCTGGACTTTCTAAAGGCACATGGTTATGCCAAATAATACGACGACACACCCGACTGCCGTAGACGATACGTTTGCCGACATTCGGGAGATCATCGCCGATATCAAAGACGGCAAGATGGTCATCATGGTGGATGATGAGAATCGCGAGAACGAGGGCGATCTTATTATGGCGGCGGAGAAGGTTCGCCCGGAAGACATCAACTACATGGCAACCCACGGTCGCGGACTGGTTTGTCTGACGCTTTCAAGAGAGCGTTGCAAGCAGTTGCGCCTGCCGCTGATGGTCAGCGATACCGACCACCACCACAGCACCAATTTCACCATATCGATCGAAGCAGCCGAAGGTATTACAACGGGCATTTCAGCTCACGATCGTGCCCACACTATTCAGTCTGCCGTTGCGCCGGGAGCGCGACCTGAGCACCTGAGTCAGCCAGGCCATATTTTCCCGGTTATGGCGCAGCCGGGTGGCGTACTGACACGCGCCGGGCATACCGAGGCAGGCTGTGATCTGGCGAGGCTTGCGGGGCTGGAGCCGGCAGCGGCGATCGTTGAGATCCTGAAAACCGATGGCAGCATGGCAAGGCGCCCTGACCTTGAGATTTTCGCGAAAGAACACGACATCAAAGTTGGTACGATCGCCGATTTGATCCGCTACCGTCTGGACAACGAGCAAAACGTCGAGCGCATCGGCATGGAAGTCGTGGACACGGAACACGGTGAATTCTCTCTGTACTGCTATGACGATCACGTGAACCGCGCGGTGCATGTCGCGCTCGTCAAGGGTGATCTTGACAGCGTCGAAACGCCACTCGTGCGCGTTCATCTTCAGGATACCCTTGGCGATGTGATTGGCGTGAAGAGCAGTTCTCTTGGCTGGCCGTTGAGCGATGCGATCCGACGCGTTGCTGACGAGGGGGTTGGCGTGATCGTGCTGCTGCGCGATCAGGAATCCTCTCGCGATTTTATGGATTCGATCGAGTCGCTCGACCAGAAGCGCGATGATCTTGGGAATCGTCGCTTGGGTGACGATGTGTTGCGCACTTACGGTATCGGCGCCCAAATACTGCGTGACCTCGGGTTGAGTAAAATCCGTGTATTATCGGCGCCTAAACACATGTATGCGATTTCCGGATTTGACCTCGAAATTACGGAATACGTCGAAGAGTAGCGGCTGGAATGGACAACATTAAGACCACACAGGGTGACGTCATCATTCGAGACGGCCGATTCGCAATAGTTGCGGCGCGTTTCAATGAGTTCATAGTCGAGTCGTTGATCAAGGGCGCACTGCACTGCCTGCGGCAGCACGGAGCGTCCGACGGCAACATAGAGATCTTCCGTGTTCCCGGCGCATTTGAGATGGCGATTGCTATCGATAAGGTCGCGGCAACACGCCGTTTCGACGGAATCATTGCGCTGGGCGCGGTTATTCGCGGTGGCACGCCCCATTTTGACTATGTTGCGGGTGAATGCGTTAAAGGCATTACCGCTGCGTCGCAGAAACACGCAATGCCAGTCGGAAACGGTGTCCTGACTGTCGATACGATAGAACAGGCAATTGAGCGTGCTGGAACGAAAGCCGGAAACAAGGGCGAAGAGGCCGCGCTGGCTGTTGTTGAAATGGTCAATCTGCTGCGTCGAATAGACTGATGGCCGATCGAAAATCCAAGGGTGCCGGTTCGCGGACGCGCGCGCGCGAACTGATGGTACAGGCTCTGTACCAGAAACAGATCGCAGGCCACTCGACGTCTGAACTCGTCTCTCAGTTTCATGAGCAAGCCGCCTATGTGCGCGTCGATCAAATCTATTTCGACGAGCAGTTTCCAGCTATCAGCAATTCGCAGGGCGAGCTTGAGGAAAAGATCGATGCGCTGATCGACCGGCCGCTGGATCAGTTGGATCCGGTTGAGCTCGCGATTCTTCTGATCGGCGTTTACGAGCTTGAATCGCGTCTCGATATTCCGTATCGGGTTGTCATCAACGAATGCGTCAATCTTGCCAAGCGATTCGGGTCGATCGAAGGTCACAAGTACATCAATGCCTGTCTCGATCTTGGCGCGAAGTCCTTCCGGGAAACAGAGATTCAGGCGCAGGGCTGAAGCGACCCCGGCCATGGACGAATTCGAACTGATTCGCCGCTATTTCAAACGTAGTCGCGACGCTGACGATGTTGTGACGGGCATCGGTGATGATGGTGCTGTCCTCGCGCCGGATCCTGTCCGGCAGCAAATCCAGGTCATCGACACACTCGTCGAAGGCGTGCATTTTCCACCCGATACCGACCCTGCCGATATTGCCTATCGCGCCGTCGCCGTTAATCTTTCCGATATTGCGGCGATGGGCGCTCGACCGCGCTGGATGACCCTTGCGCTGACAATGCCGAATGTAGACGAGAGTTGGTTGGCGTCGTTCGCAAAAGGCCTGTTTGAGGCGGCTGATACACAGGATGTTGCACTTGTCGGTGGCGACACAACCTCGGGACCGCTGACGGTTGTGACGGTGAGCATTACTGGCGACGTTCAACATGGCGCCGCACTGTTACGAAGCGGAGCGCGACCTGGCGACGGGATTTACGTTACCGGAACGTTGGGGGATGCGGCGGCGGGTCTCGGTATGCTGCAACGCGGCGAGTCGAACGGGCAGCTTGTGCAGCGCTTCCTCAGACCTACCGCCCGTATTCAGACTGGTGCAGCACTGGTAGGCAAAGCCACGGCCGCAATCGATGTTTCCGATGGACTGGCCGGCGATCTCAGCAAGCTGCTGGCGGCAAGCGGCGTTGGGGGCGAAATACAGATCGACAGGCTGCCGATATCAAAAGCTCTGCAATCAGCGGGTTCACCGGAGCAGCAATTTGAGTGGGCATTGTGCGGAGGGGACGACTATGAGCTTTGTTTTACGGCGCGAGACGACGCAATGGCCGGTTTTGCCGGAATCACCCGAATTGGACAGGTCACCCGCTGCGAAGGCCTCAAGTGCACATTGAACGGTGATGTTGTGGAAATAAACGACAGCGGGTACCGTCACTTCCAATGAATCTTCCACCCGAGAATCTTGGACGCACCGTGATGACCGATCCGGTGCATTTTCTGGCGTTCGGTTTCGGAACCGGTCTGGCGCCGTTTGCGCCAGGTACCTTCGGCTCCTTGCCGGGCGTTTTGTTGTTCTGGTTGACCCTGGATTACGGACTTTATGTTCAATTAGGCGTCGCGCTGGCGATCTCGCTTGCCGGAATCTGGATCTGTGGCGAGAGTGCACGGCGCATTGGCGTTCACGATCATGGCGGCATTGTCTGGGACGAGATCGCCGGAATGTATGTCACGCTATTGGCGGCGCCAGTTTCACCCGTTGGCTGGGTGCTTGCATTCGTCCTGTTTCGAATTATGGATATAGTAAAACCGTGGCCGATTAGAGACATGGATCACAGACTGGGTGGAGGGGTCGGAATTATGCTGGACGACCTCGCAGCCGCTCTCTATGCCGCAATTTTATTGGGTTTTTGCGCGTGGATACTGTTTTGAACATCTGAGGCGATATGGCCACCAGCGTAAGTAAAATGAAACGCCTGAATGACGTACCGAAGAAAATTGGTAAGTACGTCATTATCAATAAGATCGGCAAGGGCAGCACCGGCATGGTGTATCTCTCTCATGACCCGTATTACCGCCGTGACGTTGCGATCAAGGTCTACAACTCCGAAGAAGATGCCGATGCAGAGCGCGGTAGCGTTGCTCGCAAGATGTTCTTTAATGAAGCGCATATGGTCGGCATGCTGCAGCATCCGAACATCATGCCGATTTATGACGCTGGCGAGGAAGACGGCGCCTACTACGTTGTGACTGAACATGTTCAGGGCGCCCGTACCCTGTCGGCCTATTGCCGTCCCGATAACCTGCTGAGGGTCGACGACGTTGTAGAGATAATCTACAAGTGTGCGAAGGCTCTGCATTACGCTCACGGTCGTGGCGTTATCCATCGCGATATCAAACCGTCCAATGTGATGCTGACAATCGACAACGATGTTCGCATCATCGATTTCGGGATCGCGATCGTAAGTGATTCGGAAATCTCCCGTATCGAAGGCATCGCCGGTTCGCCGAGCTACATGTCGCCCGAGCAGGTGCAGTCTGAAGAATTGACGTCGCGTTCTGATTTGTATTCGCTCGGCGCCGTTATGTACGAGTTGTTGACGGGCTTCAGACCCTTCCGCGCGGACAATCTGTCAAAGCTGCTGCATCAGATCGTCTACGCAACGCCGCCACCGATTCTCACCTATCGTGACGATTTGCCGGAAGAACTGGAGCGCGTCGTAATGACGACGATGCAGAAGGATCCGGAGAAACGCCTGGGTAGCGGAAATGCGATGGCCGCCGAGTTGACCCGCGTCTACAAAGATCTTCGGCAAAAGTACGACAGCCTTGATAATCAGGAGCACTTCGATCTTCTGCGTGGTTTGACGTTTTTTCACGAGTTTTCCCACGCAGAAATCTGGGAAGTGTTGCGAGCTTCCGACTGGCACGAATACCAGGACACGGAAGACATTGTGCTCGAAGGTGAGGTCGACGATCGATTTTACATAATTGTTGCCGGCTCCGTGAATGTGCAGGCGAACGGCGTCAACGTCGGTCAACTGTCTAACGGGGAATGTTTTGGTGAAACAAGCTACGTTCACGGCGCCAAGCGCCAGGCATCGATTCAGGCCGACGGGCAAGTAACGATATTGCGCGTGAGTTCAACGCTCATGGAGCAGTCGTCTTCAGCTTGCCAGTTGCGCTTCAATAAGGTCTTTTTGCGATCGTTGATCACCCGACTGCAGGGCAACACCTAGCCACGCCAGCCAATTTACCGCTAAACTGACGCACTGAGTTTTCAGGGGTGTCCCATGTTTAAGCGAATAATCTTTATGCGAATCGTCGGCCTTGCCGCCATCTTGATGTCTGCCTCCGCTGTCGGCGGGGAACTCTCGGATGCCGTAAAAAAGGACTACGACGAGTACCTTGCAGATTTGTTCGACCATTTTCACCGCAATCCAGAATTGTCGACCGTAGAGCATGAGACGGCTCGCCGTATGGCTCTGGAACTCAGCCTGGCGGGATTTGACGTGGCGGAAGGTGTCGGCGGTACGGGTATCGTCGCGACTTTGAAGAATGGTGACGGTCCGCTGGTTATGATGCGCGCCGACATGGATGGCCTGCCGGTCGAGGAAAAGTCCGGACTTGAAAACGCATCTCGAGCGCAGCAAAAAGACCCGATCACCGGCAATATGGTCTACACGATGCATGCTTGCGGCCACGACGTTCACATCACGAGTCTGGTCGGCACTGCCCGTCATATGGCGGCTCGCAGGGATGAATGGAACGGTACGCTCATGCTAATTGTTCAACCTGCCGAAGAACGAGTGCTCGGAGCGCAGGCCATGCGCGACGATGATGTATGGGGCCGATTTGGCAAGCCAGACTATGCGCTGGCCTTTCACGTGAACTCGCTTGATGTCGCCGGCAAGGTAAATATCACGGAGGGCAGCCCGTTCGCAGGCGCCGATACGGTCGATATCATCATTCATGGGGTTGGCGCGCACGGCGCACACCCTTATGCAGGCAAGGATCCGATCGTACTGGGCAGTCAAATCGTACTGGCTCTGCAAACGCTCGTATCCAGAGAATTGTCGCCTCGGGCGGCGGGCGTTGTGACCGTAGGCTCGTTCCACTCGGGCACGAAGCACAACATCATTTCGGATCGTGCGCATCTGCAGCTGACCGTTCGCAACACCAGCCCGGAAACTCGGCAGATCCTGTTGGACGGTATCAAGCGCATAGCCGAGAATATGGGCCGAGTGGCAGGTCTTCCGGAAGACAAGCTCCCGGAAGTTATCGTCTCCAACGAAAGCGTGCCGCCAACCATCAACAATCGCGGTCTGACACTCCGCCTGAAATCAGCATGGAATGCCGAACTCGGTGAAGAACGGGTCGTATTCAACCCAACCAAAGGCATGGGCGCAGAGGATTTCCCGTTTTTCACCACGGACCCGGACATCACATCAGTCTATTGGCAGGTCGGCGGAACCGCCCAGGAAGATTTTGATCGCCAGGCAGCGGGCGGCGAACCTGTTCCAAGCCACCACTCCCCACTATTCAAAATACTGCCGGAACCCTCAATAACAGCAGGCGTTGAATCGACGGTAGTGGCCCTGCTGGAATTAATGTCCGAATAGTCAGCCGGGCACAAATTACGTCAAAGTGTGTGGTGCTGGGTTGGGAGAGTATTTTTTTTCGCCTGTGTCCTGGGAAGAAGCAAAATACTTTCCCAACCCAGCAGCACCAGATCAACACGAGATTATTGGTCTTCTTCAACCTCAAAGTCCGCAAGCTCCTCTCCACCAGCACTCTTGAGCAAGATTTGAACCTTCTGCTCCGCGTCTTTGAGCGCAGCCTGGCAGCCTCGTGTCAGTTTGATGCCCTCTTCGAATTTCTTCATGGCGGTCTCAAGCGGCAGGTCACCGGACTCGAGTTCTTCGACCAGTTCCTCAAGATCAGCGAGCGACTTTTCGAGGTTTATTTTTTTCGCAGACGCCATTGTTTATCCCTGTATTGGCTAGCGTCGATACGCTACAGATGCCTGATGATACCGTCAAATTTTCCCTTATTGACAGGTCTCTGGTCGCGCACTAAAGTGTCCCGTCGTTAGAATGGTTCTTAATAAACAACAAGCGCCACATTGGAGAGGACTGGAAATGTCATTGAAAGACAGCAAGACAGAACAAAACCTGAAAGATGCCTTTGCAGGCGAATCACAAGCAAACCGTCGTTACCTTTATTTCGCGGCCAAAGCCGATGTCGAAGGTTACAACGACGTAGCAGCTGTTTTTCGTTCAACTGCTGAAGGTGAAACAGGACACGCGCACGGTCACCTTGAATACCTCGAGGAAACCGGTGATCCGGCTACGGGTTTGCCGATCGGACCGACAGCAGCAAACCTCGCCGCTGCCGTTGCTGGTGAAACGCATGAGTACACCGATATGTACCCGGGCATGGCCAAGACAGCTCGTGACGAAGGTTTTGACGAGATCGCCGACTGGTTCGAGACGCTGGGCAAAGCCGAGCGCTCGCACGCCAATCGTTTCCAAAAAGCGCTCGATACGCTCGACGACTAGTTGATTGTCCGGTTCAAGGCGCGAAGGTAGTCTCGAGGCGCCAACACGGCATGCTCTGGATTGGCAGTCGGACGAGTTCTACGACGAAGCTCCTCTTTTTGAGGAGCTTGAGCGTGTCTTCGATATCTGCCACGGCTGCCGCCGTTGCTTCAATCTCTGCAACTCATTTCCGACGCTGTTCGATGCGGTCGATGAGTCGGAGACGATGGAAGTCGACGGTGTGCCCAAAAAGGTCTACTGGGACGTCGTCGATCATTGCTATCTCTGCGACATGTGCTACATGTCGAAGTGTCCTTACGTGCCGCCGCACGAGTGGAATGTCGACTTTCCGCACTTGATGCTGCGGGCCAAGGCTGCCCGGTTCAAGAAGGAAGGGGCGTCGGTCCGGGACAAGATACTCAGCGCAACGGATACTGTCGGCAAGCTTGCCGGCATTCCCGTTGTTGTTGCTGCGGTGAACGCGACCAATCGAAGCAAAACAGGGCGCAAGTTACTTGAGGCGACATTGGGTGTGCACCACAAGGCGCCTGTTCCGGAATATCATTCCAATACGGCTCGAAAGCGATTGGCGCGACTTAAAAACGCCAGTCCCGAGAGCGTAACAGCGACCACTAACACTCGTGGCAAGGTTGTGCTCTACACGACCTGTTATGGCAATCGCAATCACCCGGCCATTGACGAAGACCTGGTTGCCATATTCGAACATAACGGCATCGCAATGGCACTCGCGGAAAAAGAAGTGTGTTGTGGTATGCCCAAGCTTGAACTCGGAGACCTGGAATCCGTCGCCAGGGCGAAGGAAATCAACATTCCGATCCTCGCGGCGATGGTCGACGACGGTTGGGATATCGTGACGCCGATACCGTCCTGTACGCTCATGTACAAGCAGGAATTGCCGCTTATGTTCCCGGATGACCCGCTGGTCATCAAAGTTCGTGATGCAATGTATGACCCTTTCGAGTACCTGATGCTGAGACACAAGGACGGAGAATTGAATACCGAATTCAAAACATCGCTCGGCAAAGTCTCTTACCAGGTTCCATGCCACCTGCGTGTGCAGAACATTGGCCTCAAGACACGCGATATTCTGCAATTAGTCCCGGACACAACTGTTGATGTAATCGAGCGATGCTCGGGACACGACGGCACCTACGCGGTGAAGAAGGAGTTTCACGAGATCTCCAAAAAAATCGCACGACCGGTGGTCAGCAAACTCAAGCGTACAGAGGCTGACCATTTTGTCAGCGACTGCCCTATGGCAGCAGAGCAGATTGCGCAGGAAGTCGATGACCAGGAAGCCAATAGTCCAATGAGCCTGCTGCGCAGCGCCTACGGGATCTGATATGCAAAAACTTACACGCGATGACTTACTCAGCCTTGAGCGATATGCCGAAGAGCGCCCGGCGTTTCGCGAAAATGTCATGGCACACAAGAAAAATCGGCGGCTTGACCTCGGAACCAATGCGGCTCTGTATTTTGAAGATCGCTTGACGATGCAGTACCAGGTGCAGGAGATGCTGCGAATCGAACGTATATTCGAAGCGGACGGCATCAACGAAGAACTCGATGTTTACAATTCGCTGATTCCTGACGGTTCCAATTGGAAAGCGACATTCATGCTCGAATTTCCGGAAGTTGATGAGCGTCAGAAGATGCTGCAAAAACTCGTCGGTGTTGAAAACCGGGTTTACGTTCAGGTTGCGGACTTTGACCGTGTGTTTGCGATAGCGGACGAGGATCTGGAGCGATCTGATGAGGCGAAAACATCGGCCGTACACTTCATGCGCTTCGAGTTTTCTCCCGAGCAATCGTCCGCGCTGCAGGCGGGCGCTTCTTTGGTTGCCGGCATCGATCACGAGAACTATCGGGTCGAAATTAGTCCGATTCCAGACAACATCCGGGAGTCACTGGTAAACGACCTGAATTGACTGGATAAAGCGGGTGCACACAGGCTAAACTGCTGCCGGGCATTCATCTGGTTAGCACTCAATCAACATGAGCAAACGATACGACGCTGCGGACATCGAAGTCCTTAGCGGGTTGGAGCCTGTGCGGCGCCGGCCGGGCATGTACACCGACACCTCGCGGCCAAATCATTTGGCCCATGAAGTCATCGACAACAGTATCGATGAAGCGCTTGCGGGCTACTGCAAGAAGCTCGAAGTCACGATCTACAAAGATGGATCTCTGGAAGTCTCAGATGACGGTCGTGGCATGCCGGTCGATAAACACCCGAAAGAGAAAATACCGGGCGTCGAACTGATTCTCACTCGCCTGCACGCAGGCGGAAAGTTCAATAACGAAACCTACCAGTTCTCGGGCGGTCTGCACGGAGTCGGCGTCTCGGTAGTGAATGCACTGTCGAAAAACCTCGAGGTATGGATTCGTCGCGGCGGCAAGGAATACAACATGAGCTTTGCCGGCGGCAAGAAGCGCGGCAAACTGGAGGTGGTAGGCACGGTCGGTAAAGCGAATACGGGCACGACGATTCGATTCTGGCCGGACGAGCAGTATTTCGACACCGCGAAGTTCTCTGTCAACAAACTGAAGCATGCGCTGCGCGCCAAAGCGGTTCTTTGTCCCGGCGTTACCGTACGACTCAAAGTTGAGAAACCGCAAGAGAAATTTGAATGGTGCTACGCCGGTGGCCTCGAAGAGTATTTGCTGGAGGAAATCGGTGCTGGCGAGACCCTGCCAGCAGAGCCTTTCGCCGGGAGCGTCAGCGGCAACACTGAAACTGTCGATTGGGCATTGGTATGGACAGCTGACGGCGGCCAGAGCGTGACGGAAAGCTATGTCAATCTGATCCCGACGCCGCAGGGCGGAACGCACGTCAACGGCCTGCGAACTGGTTTGACGAATTCGCTGCGTGAATTCTGTGAGTTTCGAAGTCTGTTGCCGCGCGGCGTTGCTATCGCTCCGGAAGATGTCTGGGATGGGTTGAGTTTTGTACTGAGTACCAAGCTGGAGGATCCCCAGTTCTCAGGGCAGACCAAGGAGCGTTTGTCATCTCGCGAATCTGCCGCTTTCGTCGCGGGAATTATCAAGGACAACTTTTCGCTGTGGCTGAATCAGCACCCGGAAACGGGCGATCTGATCGCCAACCTTGCGATAGGCAAGGCGCAAAAGCGCCTCAAGGCGGCGAAGAAAGTTATTCGCAAGAAGATCGTGTCGGGACCGGCATTGCCCGGAAAGCTGGCCGACTGTCGTTCTCAGGAACCAGAGCTTTGTGAGCTGTTCTTGGTTGAAGGTGATTCCGCTGGCGGTTCGGCCAAGCAGGCTCGGGACCGGTACACGCAAGCCATCATGCCGCTCAGAGGCAAGATTCTGAATACCTGGGAAGTTGAAACAGGGGAAATTCTGGCGTCGGCCGAAGTGCACGATATCTCGGTTGCGATCGGTGTCGATCCGGGTAGTGACGACATAAGTGGGCTTCGCTACCACAAGATCTGCATTCTCGCGGATGCAGATTCCGATGGTCTGCACATTGCGACCTTACTGTGCGCACTGTTTCTTCGACACTTTCGCGAACTGATTCTGGCCGGCCATATTTACGTGGCGATGCCGCCCCTGTACCGGGTGGATGTTGGAAAAGAGGTCTACTACGCGCTGGACGAGGGCGAGCGCAAGGGTATTCTCGATCGAATTGAAGCCGAGAAGAAGAAAGGAAAAGTGACCGTGACTCGCTTTAAGGGTCTCGGCGAAATGGACCCTGAACAACTGCGTGAGACGACGATGCACCGTGATACGAGGCGACTGGTTCAACTAACCGTCAATGCGCGCGACAAGGCGGATCAGATGATGGATATGCTGCTTGCGAAAAAGCGCTCCAAAGATCGCCGTAGCTGGCTGGAAAGCAAAGGAAATCTTGCCGAGGTATGAGTGACATGCAAAACAGTCTGAATCTCGACGGCGTTGAACAGCAG
>Ga0055584_100002979_pt1 | contig 16756 bp, 12 predicted proteins | sample OSDHelmetaG_FD_58716 | JGI IMG/M metagenome (GOLD analysis project Ga0055584, IMG submission 58716) | Pelagic marine sediment microbial communities from the LTER site Helgoland, North Sea, for post-phytoplankton bloom and carbon turnover... | ecosystem: Environmental > Aquatic > Marine >... | reverse complement strand
CTTACGTCCAGTTTACCAGTGGTTCGACCGGCGTGCCCAAAGCTGCTGTATTAAGTCGCCGTGGTCTCGCAAATTTATGCACAGCTGTTGTAAGCGAACTGGGGCTTAATCCGAGCGCACGCGTTGCCCAAGTTGCGACGCCCGCGTTTGATGCCTGGATGTGGGAGGTATTCACCACTTTGGCCGGCGGAGGGACGTTGGTGTTAGCTGATCGCGAGGACCTTGCGCCCGGTCCACCGCTGGCGAACACCCTGAAGGCGAGGCGTGTGACTCATGTGACTCTGACCCCTTCGGTTATCTCTGCCCTTGGCGATGCGGAGTTGCCGGACCTATCAGTGCTTGTGGCAGCGGGTGAGGCCTTAAGCGAAGACCTTGTGAAGCAATGGGCGCCTGGGCGCCGTATGATAAACGCCTATGGGCCATGTGAGGCTACGATTTGCGCAACGATGGGTGATTGCGCAACACAGGAAGAGATTTCAACCATCGGTCGTCCGATTGCCGGTGCTATTGCGATGGTAATGGATGGTCGTGGCCGTCCTGTCATCCCTGGCGCTACAGGTGAACTCTGGATTGGTGGTGCTGGTGTTGGTCTTGGCTACCTTGGATTGCCAGAACAGACTGCTAAGAGTTTTGTAAAAGCTCCAACTGGCAGTCCTGCTGGTGACGAGGTTATGTATCGCTCTGGTGACGTTGTTCGAGTCATGGGTGATGGTCGCCTGCGATTTATTGGCAGAGAAGACCGACAAGTTAAGATTCGTGGTGTGCGGATCGAGTTGGATGAAGTTGAGGCAGCTTTACTGTCCGTGACCGGCGTTGATTATGCGGCCGTCAAGGTTGTCAAGGGGCCCGGCAACCTCCCTGTACTTGCTGCGTGGGCTTCCGGACCGATGATACAAGATGAACGGATTCTTAGGGCAGAGCTCGGCACACAGTTGCCCGAGGCAATGATGCCCGCACATTTTTCGCTGGTTAAAGACATGCCAATGACGGCAACAGGAAAGATTGATCGTCAGGCTTTGCCAGATCCGGTTTTGGGAATGGCCGCGCTATCAGGTGAACTCCCAGTCGGCCCAGTCGAAGAAGCGATCGCGGCTGCTATGGCTGAAGTCTTAGAACTGTCCGGCCCGGTGTCACGGAATGCTGACTTTTTCACGTCAGGTGGGCATTCCTTACTGGCGGTCAAGTTTTCCGCTATTTTGAGCGAGCGACTTGATCAACCGGTCCCCCTGCCTTTGCTGTTTACGCACCCGAGCCCGGTCGGTTTGGCACAGGCGTTGGCGGACCTGGAAAACCAAGCTCCATGTACCCTGCGCACCCTGCGTAATGGGGGCGGCGCCACGATTTACTTTATGCACGGCCTGGACGGAACCTGCCAAGCTTACGCTGACATTGCCGATGTCTGGCCTGAAAATCGACATATCGTTGCTGTTGAACAAGCCAAAAAATACAAAACCCTTAACTTGCTTGCTGAAGCCTATGCATCTGTGATCATGGCTGATGCACAGTCGAATGACATGGTTCACCTTGTTGGTTGGTCGATGGGTGCATCGGTCGCTGCAGCGGTGGCCCAGGCGTTGAATCATAAACATCGTGCCGCCCGCGTTGTCCTCATTGATTCAGCACCGCCGGATGTTGAGCACGACACCGTTGAAGAAGCCGAAATCGTTCAGGCTGTGCAAGACCTGGGTGGTGATGCAGGGTTTGAAGAGCAGGTGCGCTCAAATGTTCACTTGTTGTCGACGACAGCCTTTGGTCATATACCCTCTGTCGCGGCAGTCATCCGTGCGTCAGGCACCAAACGGCGGATTAGAACAAAGGACTTGGGATGGTCTGCTCACTTTGAACAAGTGATCACGTCTGAGTTTCAGGGAACACATCATACAATTTTGCACAATAATCCCCGGGGTATGGCTGACATGGCCGACGATCTGATGCGTAAAATCTCTAGCTTGGAGGGATGAGGTGAGCGACCTGAACGTTTGCTCCGTATTTTCTGATCGTGAGTTCGCGGCGCTGATAGAGGCCGAACATCCTGAAATCGACCTTGCAATATGGGTGAGTGAGAATCGGGATGCACTTGAGCGCCTAACCACAGATTATCCAGTGCTGTTGTTTCGAGGGTTCAAAGTCGCGAATGATGGTGACTTTGTTCGTGTCCGACAGTCACTGATACCAACGCCTGCGGAGTATCTCTATCGTTCCACTCCGCGCAGTCACGTGGACAGCGGTGTGATGACTGCAACCGAATATCCCGCTAACCAGGAAATTCTGCAGCACTGCGAAAATGCCTATCAGCGCGACTGGCCAATGCGTTTGTTATTCTGTTGTTTGGTTCCAGCACAAATTGGAGGTCAAACGTCGCTGTCAGACGTATCGAGAGTGACGCAGCGCCTCGGCCCGGAGGTTGTAAAAGTGTTCGGCAATCTCGGCATTTGCTACATTCGCAATTATCAAGAGGGGTTTGATCTCGATTGGCGGGTTGTTTTCCAAACGGAAAGCCGTGATGTGGTTGAAGCCTTTTGCAAGGCCAATGAAATCACTTACGAATGGTTAGACGGTAGTAGCCTCAGAACGCGTCAGGTTTGTCAGGGTGTTGCCAATCATCCGGCGACAGGGGAGCAGTTGTGGTTCAATCAAGCCCATCTGTTCCATCCGTCTGCCTTAGGGGATGAAGTGATGCAGGACATGTTGGATATTTTTGGTGCAGATGGTCTGCCGCGCCACTCACAGTTCGGAGACGGCACAGCGATTTCACCTGATATGCTTGCGTGTGTGCGTGAAGCATTCGCAGCTGAGGCACGCTCCTTTGATTGGCAGGCTGGTGACGTCATGATTGTCGACAATATGCGAGCGGCTCACGGTCGCCAGCCCTATTCTGGCGATAGACGCGTTCTTGTCTCCATGGGGCTTATGTACTCCGAAATGCTTTAAAAGTTGGAGGATAGTTAATAATGGGGGTTGCCCTAATGCCTATAGGCCTTATGTACGCTAAGACGATTCAAATGCTGGGGGATAGTTAATAATGCGGGTTGCTCTTGTGAACATGCCGTTCTCGTCACTGCAAATTCCTTCTATCGCCCTCCATCAGATTGAGTCGGTGATTGCTGAATCCTTCAAAGGCGAGGTGGATACCAGCGTTCACTACCTCAATCATGATTTCGGCGCACAAGTTGGGCCGGATACATATGCTTGGATATCTGAGAGTCTCGCAGGGCATACCAGTGGGTTTGGTGAATGGCTGTTTCGAGCGGCTGCTTTTGAAGAAGAAACCGACAATACAGACACGTATTTCCGTCGTTACGCTCAGCACTTTGGGCCAGAACAGATTGAACGCTATCACAACAAGTTGGCGCCAGTTCGAGCTAGAATGCCTGAAATTCTCGATGAGCTGATCGACCTTCATGGCCTCGCTGAGGCTGACATTGTCGGCATTACCTCAATGTTTTTTCAAAATGTACCGAGTTTTGCTCTTGCTCGTCGTTTGAAAAAGAAGCGACCAGACATCACAGTCATCATGGGTGGCGCTAACTGTGAGGGGAACATGGGGATCGAGATGGTCAACCATGTCCCGTGGCTCGATTTCGTGTTTTCCGGTCATGCGCTTATCAGTTTCCCTGAATTTTTATCCCGCCTACGGGCTGGCGATGTTGATGGCTTGCACCAGATTGATGGTATTTTCAGTAGGGTAAATACCTGTTCAATCGAGTCTCTTGACCCGTCAAAGAAGCCTTCCGTCCCTGGCCAGGCTGTTCCAGAACCTCACCTTTCTGGCATTTCCTGGATTGCGCCGGAGCGCCCACTCAATGAGGCAGTCCCTCTGGACTATGATCTATATTTGGACTCCTATGACGCAAAGTTTGGCGACCATCGGCGCGACGAGATCGAGCTTCTGTTTGAAACGTCGCGGGGATGTTGGTGGGGTGCTAAGGCGCATTGTACCTTTTGCGGACTTAACGGGGCTACGATGACGTTTCGTGAAATGGGAATCGCATCTGCCCGGCGCACCATAGAGGAGATTGTCGAGCGTTACTCTGGTCGTGTGTCTCGGTTCGCCAGCGTGGACAATATTATACCGGAGTCCTACGTTTCTGATTTGCTGCCAGAGTTAAATATTCCAGACCATGTGACCCTTTTTTATGAAGTCAGAGGCAACCTCGACCGCGAGCAGATCGCTGTCTTGGCTCGTGCTCGAGTTGTGGAAATTCAGCCAGGCATTGAGTCAGTTTCTACTGGAACGCTCAAGTTAATGCGTAAAGGCACGACCGCCTTCAACAACATTCGGTTTCTCGCCGATTGCGCTGCCGCGGGTGTGAAGCCGATTTGGAATCTGTTAGTGGGCTTTCCGGGCGAGCCTGCCGAAACATACGAGATGTATCGGCGGAATTTACCTATGCTGATGCACCTGCCGCCGCCATCTGGTGTTTTCCCAGTGCGTTTTGATCGGTTTAGCCCATATTTTAAAGAGTCCGAAGAGTATAGCCTCGACCTTAAGCCGCTTGACTACCACGACCTTATCTATCCTTTCAGTGATGAAGTGCGGTCCAACATGGCCTACTATTTTCGTGATCGAAACATAGACGCGCCGTATCAGCGCGATCTCGCGGGGCACTTGGCACACTTACGAGACAGCATCACCCGCTGGCGCGCAGGATGGGAAGGCGAGGCCACTGCGCCGCGCCTTAGGTTGGTTCGGGATGACCTCGGCTGGGTGGTCGAAGACAGTCGCTTAGGTCATATGGTTGAGCATGAGATCGAAGATGATGATGTGGCTTTGCTGCGTGAAGCTGAAACCGTTGTGCCGGTGGAGCGATTGCGCCAAAAGTATGGTGAGAGCTACGATCTTTTGATTGAACTCGGCTTACTTTTTGAGGAGCGAGGCAGAGCAATGTCTTTGGTGTTCGAAGGGTTAAGACATGATCTCGATACTGGCATCCACAGCTTTAAAGGGGCGAAAGGGCGCGCCGAGGCGGCCTCTCTGGGTCTCAGCTTCTAACCATGACTGTTGAGTACGCGGTTGTGGCGCCTGGCGAAGTCACGCCACAGCCGATGAGTGATGCGCTGTTATCCGGTCGACCTGAAACTTACGAACGCATGGCGGCTTACGGTCTACTTGCTCAACTACTAGGTAAAATCCAGGATGATCTGTCCATAGAGGGGCTCATTAAAGACGAGCAAGGGCGGCCCTATTTCCCCCAATATCCGAGTCTGTGGCTTTCCGTTGCTCATACGCAAGGCGCGGTGGCAGCAGCGGTTTCTTCTACCGGCCGGATCGGTATCGATGTCGAAGCACCTGTTAGTTACGATCCAGACGTTGGCGAAATGACACTGACATCTGAGCAACGTGCTGCTATTGAAAGCGCGCCCAATCCGGCAAGCGCTTTTTTACGGATGTGGACGCGTAAAGAGGCTATTGGTAAGGCCTTAGGTGTTGGCATTACAGAGACTGTATTGTCTAGCTCCGCAGAACAGTCCACCCTCAGAGTGCAAGGCGTTCATTTAGCGCTAAGCGACCTTACTGCACCCAACGGCTGTTTTGCAGCGTTGGCAGTAGGAATCTGATCGAGATCGTCACATGAATAGCCGCTCTACTTTGGCAGGCTGTTTGGTACCCTTGTGTAGCTCGCGTTCAACCTTGTTTGAAATTATTTATAACCACACCTCATCCAGGTGTAGACAACGCTGGTAGCGCCCTCCCGCAACCAAATTACCCCGTTAGGTCAATGACTTAGCGGGGTTTTCTTTTGTCTGCGAGAAAGTGAAAAGCGTTTTAGCTGCCAATCGTGGGCGCTGCATTCAAGGGTAACCCATTGTTGTGAGCGGCAGTCAGGCTTCAGAAGAAAACACCCTGGAGGGCGGGGAGCGAATACATGATCGGCTTCATCCACTGGAATTGCCGAAAGGTGGTGTAAAATAGCTGGCCCGGTCGTGTTTCCAAGTTGAGAGTATACAAAGGCCTACCCATATAGGCCCACTGTAACGTCTGGTCTCCTCGTTCAAGGACAGACCAGCTACCAACGGGCGCTGTTTTTGAAGGGGCGGGTACCGCCGTCCAATACTTATCCAAGCAAGCCTCATCGCATTGATTGCCACCCATGCGCGTTTGTTCCAGCCCATTCCGATCTTCGTAAAGAGTATACAAGGTCATGCCGTTTGAATCGGCGTACAGAGGCCCGCCATCAGAGCCAACAACTTTAACCCAGTCTGGCATAGGCGGGGCAGGTTCCAGGAGCATGGAGCTCCATAAACCGTCAACGCCATCTCCATTCAAATCGCCCCGTTCAGAATCACCAGAGAAGAGAAATAAAGGTTTGTCTTGATAAGCCCATTGGTAGATGCCGTCTGCTCTGGCATGGACTGAGAAATCACCATAATTGGTTGCAGCCCAGGGCGCTTTCGCAGGCACCCAGGTCTCCAGACACGTATTGTCGCACTCAATGGCGGCAGAGCCCTCGTCGCTGTTGTTGACGTAAAGCGTCAGGCCGTCAGATGAGGCAAGCACATGTCCAAGAACTGTAGACGTGACGGATAACTCTGGTGGCGTCTTAATCGTCTCAAAAGCGACAATCCACCCTTGGCCCTGGCCATAATCTGCACCTTTATGGCTATCCATCTGGGATCTGTACAAGGGCATTCCCTGAAAAGCCCATTGCTGAGCGCCGTCGTCACGTTCGATCAATGTCCAGTTGCTAGGAATTTGAGCGGGTATGTCTGTGGCTAAAAGAGGGGGGTGCTTAACCGCACAGTCGTCATTGCATGTAGACGTCCCTGGTTCTCTTAAATCGTTCTCGAACTGATACAGCGTCATACCTTGTGTGTCTGTTAGTCTTGTCCCATGGCCAAATTGACTGGTTGTGACGCCGTCAGGATAAGGCGTCGCACCAATGCCAGCGTTGGGAGTAATTGCCAAAATGCCAACAGCACAAACACCATAGAGCGCGTAGCGCGACGCGCGATGTGACAAACGTGAGGTCATAAAACTGCTCTGTCCTAAGCGAGGATGTCGCTAATTACTTTTGACGTCTCTAGGGATCGCGTACCCCAGCTTTCATTCGACACACCCATTATTTCCATGGCGGTCAAACCAACGCGGGTTGTCGGCGAACCATTGCCGTTGACGTATAGGCCCGTTTTGATGCGGCCGCCGGCTCGTCCTACAGTCATGAAGGGGACTTCATCAATAGAATGGGTTCTCGCGTCACCGGTTTCACTTCCGGCAATTAACAGGGTGTTGTCGAGTAGCGTTCCGTCTCCCTCTCGGATCGATGCAAAAACATCAATGAATGTCGCGAGGGAATCCATGCTGCGTGTATTGAACCAGGATGTCTGAGGCTGGAGACCGAGTTCCGGGTCTACCCGTTCTTCGTGGGATAGGCTGTGGTGAGTGAGGCTTTCCCCCGCTTTACGAAGGCTTGAGCCGGAGTTGCTAAAGGTTACATTGAAGACACTTGTTTGATTGCAGGCCACCGCCATCGCCAACATGCGTGCGAAGGTCTCGTGTGTTGATTGGACTTGCGCTATTTCCACACCTGCTGTGCCGCCGACCAAGTCGCTCACCTCAGGAGGAGGGATGATGTGGCACGCTTCATTGGGGGCGGGCTTTTGTAATTGTACTTCGAGCTGATTTTCGATTTCACGGATCGATGTGAAGTATTCGTCCAATTGAGCCCTGTCAGCGGCGCCAATCTGTTTCATGAACTGCTGCCGTTCTTCTTTGACTGCAGATAGAACGCTTTGTCTGACGATGACGCGAGGGTCCGGCGTGAAGTCCGCTTTGTTTGGATCCACGAAATCGGAGCCAAAGAGGCGCATGTACAGTGTCGTCGGTGAAATTTCAGCCGCGGTTCGGGTGTACGTGCCACGAGCGGAATAGCTATCGTTCGGATTATTCGTGCACGAAATATCGATCGTCTTTAGGCGGTTCTTGTTCCCAATCTTATCGGCGATCAGCAAGTCAAAGGTTGTTGCTGGAATTTCTTTGTCTTTGTCTGGTGCGGAACCTGTCCGTGATGCAATCCAACCGCTTTCATGGGGATAGTTAGAGCGGCCATCCAGGGGCATGTTGAATTTACCAAGGAAATTGATGACGTCTTTATGGCGGTTCAGAGCCGCAGGTTCGCCTAAAAAATTAATGCCCGGGCTCGTGGCTGGCTTTTCCTCAACGCCATGGCCAGGTGTGTGCCCCAGGCCCCAGAACCAGGTCCCGAAACGAACCGGCAGCGGGGCTCCAGCAGCCATCGCTGTGCCAGAGTCGTTTAACATGCAGTCGAGGAAAGGCAGGCTTACTGTGACGGCTGATCCGGCAACGGCGCCTCTGAGCAGAGAGCGGCGGCTCATGTTATGTGTGCTGCGAATTCTCATGGTCACAGTCCTCTAATCTATCGCTGCGTTGTTTGCGGCGGTTTCAATGGTTTCACCAGACATGTCTGGCGCTGAAACAGCGTAAAAAGTGTTGCTGGTAGAAATTCGTTTCATCAGTGACGTTATACGGTAACCGTCGGCGGTGAAGCGGTCTTCTAAATAGGTCATCCACTCGCTTCTGGATGACATGCTGTTCCCGCTGCCGTATGCGTATAGCCGGTTTATAAGGCACTTCGTGGTGGCAGGATTATCGCGCAGAGCGAGCCCTAATCCCTTGCTATCCGCGTAGTCGATTCCATCCAAATCTCCACTGGTATCAATGGGCGCCCCGTTTTCCGTTTGCCGAAATTGGCCGGCGCCATCAAATTTCTCAAGCGCGAGACCTATTGGGTCCGTAATTCTGTGGCAGCCTGCGCAAGCGGGACTGGTGGAGTGCGCTGTAAGGCGCTCCTTGGCTGTTTTGCTCGGTGAATTAGGGTCATTAAATCCGCTGAAATCGACATCGGGCGGCGGATCTGGGACTTGCTGACACAGCAGCATATTACGAATGGCTTTGCCACGAAGAGTAGGAGAGCTACGCCCTGGGTGAGAGTTTAGCGCTAAGAAGCTAAGGTGCCCTTGTATTCCGATCCGTGGATCGTCGGGCGCGAATTGATAGGGTTCCCAGGTGCCCGGACGAGCTTTGACTTGGACGCGATACACCATTCCTAGAGTGCTGGTCATGAAGGTATCGCGGGTCGTGAACAGATCACGGTAGTCTTTGTCCTTGGTAACCACATGATCTGTAATGGTTCGCAGTGTCTGCTCCTGCGCATCCCGCACGGCGCCAGCGCCAAATGCGGGGTAGATAAGAGAATCTTTTTCCAGGAAATCAAACTCGCTGAATTCAAGAAGATCACTGAAAAAAGAGCGCACGCCAGCTTTAAGGAGTGGCGATGCCATCATCCGTTCGACTTGGCCTTCTAGGCCGTGTTCGGAATGCAAATCCCCGGTTTCGGCTGCCTGTAGCAACGTATTGTCAGGGGATCTGTTCCACAAAAAGAAACTTAATCGGGTGGCTTTGGAGAATGCGTTTAACCGAGAGGTCCCAGGGTTGTCTGGGTCATCTTCAACAACATCTGCAATAAAGAGGAACTGAGGGGAGACCAATAGACTGGCCAGCCCACTGGAAAGCCCTTCCTTGAAGCTACCAAGTCGCTGTGTGGTTTCGCGGACGACATCCGTTCGCGCAGAGGTCTCATCATCTGTCAGTGGGCGACGAAACAAGAGGCGGCCTGTCTTGGAGATGAATTGCGTTGTACAGCTTTCGTCAAAAGCCACCTGACCTGGCATCGCACAGGGCACTAGGAATTGGCGGCTCGGTTCGCTCATAACCTGTTCTGAAATGGATCGTGCCATTTCGTCATATTGGGATAGGGCGGCAGCGGTCACGGTTGCGTTTCGGGCCCCAACGGCTTGAAGGCCTTCCGTGCGTACTGGCGTATCAAAGCGTCCACCGACAATGATCGAGGCGCCAAATACGTCAGAAATAATATTCTTGTATTGATCTTCGGTGAGGCGACGGACGTCTGGCGGTGGCCCTTCGGTGATCGGCTCGGAGGGCCCGCATGCGCTCAAACAAATGGCGCTTACGCCAATTATCGTCAGCAGGGAAAGCTTAGGCGGTGAAAATGTCGAAACGTTCATTGTTAAAAAGGTCCGCTCTCTTAACGCCGGTTCATCGCTAGATCACCGGAATTATCCGATGTACTGGCCAATTTCTCAACGTCTGGATGGTTTATGAAGGCCCTAACGGCCTCAAACTTAAAGGCCGATGACAATGTTGTGCACTCACCTGTTTCTGGGTCCGGATGTCCGTCAGCTAAGTCATGAGCGGCCACATAAATGGGTGAGCAGCTGTATTTGTGGCGGTTAGGGAAATTCCGCAACATTCCTCGGACATAGCTATAAAACTGCTCAACGCCATAGTAGCCATAAACCATTCCACTGGTCTTGCCGCTATCAGGTGTGATGTCCACTTCGATTTGCATGTCGCGGATCAATTGGCGGATGTACTGGTAATTTCCGAAATGGGGAAGATTCACGTCGGCAGAGTCGGTCGTCAAAATGCCACCAACGATTTTGCCTGAAACCCTGTCGTCATACCTGGGTACGCCATTGTCATGATCGATTTCGTAGCTGGTAAACGGCAAAACTCTACCTTCGCTGTCGATGGTGAAGGAGCCCACGCCTCGATAGAAACTCACTTTGACACTGTCGTCATTCATAAGGTCGTCGATGCCGGTGATCTCCATAAGAATCATGCCTAGCCCGCTGCTCAGGCGGTGGCCGTTCGCATTGTTTTCAATGTGTCCGTAACTGCGCCAGGCTTCGACGCATCCCATCAACCGGTACATTTGGTTGTCGACGCCGGTCTCTCCATTAAGGCTTGTGAAATTCTCGTGTTTGCAGGACTTTGGTGTCGCTGCGCCGTCCGTGTTTCCGTCTAAATTTATGCCATAGCCATATTTGCCCTCTACGACATTGAGGGGCGGGTCCTGGACTGAGGTTGGAACTTCGCAGACGTCTTCACCGTTGGCGCCACGAAAAAAGGCGGGTGGAAATGAATTTATCTTTATCGGCTCGTACGCGCGGCGTTCTTCCGGCGTTAGCGTCGATTCCCAGATTTCCCAATTGCCTGGGTTAGGCCCCACGGGGCATTCGTCCATAAAGCGGGTTTCATGCATCGCCGTGTTCCACTTCGTAACGGCGAAACCCAAAGTTTGTGACTCTGCATAGACAGTGTTGTCCCCTGCCGCCAGCGCAAGAAACGATGCCAGGAGAAAAACTGTTTTTGACGTGTGTGAGGTCATGGGCAATCTTTGATTTGTTGTTTCTTGTTCAGAAGGATATCACGAGGCCGGCGCGGACATCATCAAATACCCTCGCACTCTGTGGGCCCGCGACAACAGAGAATCGCCTCGAAAAGCCTTGAAAACGTTTGGTTTTTCGCGAATTCAGTTGGCGAAGTGAATATTATTCGCAAAGCCGTTTCGCGGTACGCGCTCAGTAGTGCGTTAGAACAGGCTAGGTCTGTTCAGTGTCAGTTCACCTCGGGGTCATGGGGCATGGCCCGCTGTAAACGCTATGTCTTACTCTGAAAGGCTAGCTAATTTTTCAGATTCTGGATGGTTAATGAATGCCCGCACGGCATCGAACTTAAAGGCTGATGACAGCGTCGTGCATTCACCGCTATCTGGGTCTGGGTGTCCGTCGGCAAGTTCATGAGCAGCAACGTAAATAGGCGGGCAGGCGTACTTGTGACGGTTTGGAAAGGATGTCAGTAGGCCTCTTACGTAGCTATAAAACTGTTCAACACCGTAATAGCCGTAGACCATGCCGCTGGTGCCGCCGCTCTCAGACGGTAGCTCCATCTCAACCTGCATGTCTTGTATGAGTTGGCGTATGTATTGGTAATTTCCGAAATGAGGAATGTTCACGTCGGCGGCTTCCGTCTTTAAAACACCGTTAACGATTCTTCCAGAAACTGTGTCGCCATACCGAGGTGTGCCATTTTCATGATCGATCTCGTAACTGGCGAATGGCAGTGCCTCACCTTTGCTGTCCAGGGTGAATGACCCGATGCCCCGATAAAAGCTCACTTTGACGCTGTCATCATTGGTTAAGTCATCGACATCGGTGATCTCCATCAAGATCATCCCGAGCCCGCTGCTTAGGCGGTGGGAGTTGGCGTTGTTTTCAATGTGACCATAACTGCGCCAAGCTTCTACGCAGCCCATCAACCGGTACATCTGGTTGTCGATGCCCGTCTGGCCATTTAGGCCAGTGAAGTTCTTGTGTTTGCATGTCTTAGGTGTTGCCCGCCCATCCTCATTGGCATCTAGGTCAATGCCATAGGAGTATTTGCCTTCGACGGTTTTAAGAGGAGGGTCTTTAATAGACGTCGGTTCAGCGCAGACATCTTCCCCATTAGGCCCGCGGTAATTGACGTGTCGAACCTGGGTGATGAGCGCCTCAGGGTAAGAGCGGCGTTCCTCAGGGGTAATCATTGATTCCCAGATCTCCCAATTGCCCGGAGTCGGTCCCGCAGGGCATTCGTCCATGAAACGGGTTTCATGCATCGCCGTATTCCATTTTGTTACGACGAAACCGAGTGTCTCAGGCTCTGCAAAAGCGTTGCTGCCGGGTGCAGTGAGTGCAAGAAGCGGTGCCAGGAGCAGAACTGTTTTCAATGTGCGCGCGGTCATGGGCAATCTTTGATCTAGTGGCTCTTCCTCGCCATGGTATCACGACGTCCACACTGGTTTCATTAAATACACACGCATTTTCGGGGTGTGGGGCAAGTGTGAATCTTATTATCGATGCTTGAAAACGCCCAGTTTTTCGCGAATTCAGTTGGTGAAGCGAATATTATTCGCAAAGCCGTTTCACGTTGGACACATTATAGTGGATTTCATCCCGCCAATGGCGTGTGATCGCTATTAATGAGATTGGGTCGGTTAACGTTGGCTGCAGTTTGAGACAAGCACAGGCGGCAAGGTTTGTAATGACCGGCCGTTAGATTGCTTAGATACAAGGGAAGGCGAAACACGTGGGGAAAATAGGCATTTATGCAAAACGAGCCATAGTCGCTCTCATTTTAATGATTGCTATGCCATTCAGTGTGGCCACGGCTCAGCCAGAAGGTGCCTCATCTTGTGGTTATTTCTCGACCGACCCGGACGACCGATCTGGCCCTCCAATCCATTTCTATGCGGACCTTTCTGATGGCCCACAGCGCGCCCCGACTGAAAGCCCTGGCGTGGGACGAGTGGACTTTGTGCTTGAGCGAGACACCTTAAAGCTCTCATGGGCTATGAGCTTTAAAGATCTAACCAGTGACCCCGTTGGCCTGCATATTCACGGCCCTGTTCCTGCCGAAGGAGACGCGCCAGCACTTTTTGACCTGGCGACGGATCCAATTAGGTCTCCATTAAAGGGTGAAAAAATTCTAACCTTGGGTGAGGTTGCTTTCTTTGTGCAACACCTTGTTTTTGTCAATCTCCACACCTCCAAATACCCCCTCGGTGAATTGCGCGGTCCCGTTAGAAAATTGCCACCAAAGTGCTGAGCCGTATGCAGCCTTCAAGGCCGTTCGAATATATACCTAGAGCGATGATCGTTTGTATCCGCTGTTAGTGTCGAACGGGTTCGACACTACGGCGATAAAGATGCCAACTGGCGTGACCGAGCACCGGCAGAACGACCAAAAGCCCTATGAGCCCCGAAAGAAGTGAAGCTCCGATAAGGGCGGCAATGATTGTGCACCAAACGGCCATCACTTTTGTATTGAGGGTCACGAAGCGTACGCTGGTCAGCATGGCTGTAACGAAATCAATGTCGCGGTCGAAAAGAATCGGGATGGAGAGCACCGAATAAGAAAAGACGCTAAAAGCGATTGCGGCACCCACCGTATTACCGACCAGCAAAAATAGCCAACCAGGCGGGGTCGTAAATATTAAATCCAGCAGATCAGAGAAACTGAACAGTTGGAATCCCATGAAGCCGAAAGAGAGTAGTGCGGCGATATCCATCCAAATAAACAGTGAGAAGCCAGTCACCAATGCCATCCAACCGAGGTCTCGGCTGAACATTGATTTGACTGTGCGAAAAACGACCGACCAAGCGAGCGTCTGGCCGCCGCCGCCAGATTCAAGGTTTTGGCTCACAACATAGAAACCACTGGCGATAAATGGAGCGATCAATGCAAACCCCGCTGCCAGAGGGTGAATTAAATAGGGCAGGTCAAAATAGAGCAGCATAAGAATCAAAAGCCAGCCGCCGCATACATAAATGCCGCTGAAAAAGAGCCCATATAGGGGCGCTGTCCGGAAGTCTCGAAGCCCCATGGCTAGGACGTCTAAGAGGTCGCTGACCGACACTCTAGTTACGACCGGCTGTCTCGAATTCTCTTTAGAGGCTGGTTCCAAATTTTCCAGCGCTCCATCTGAATTCTCAGATTTATCTTCGCTCACCATTTGGATGCCCCGCGCTATTATGCGTCGTAATACAGGGTAAGAAATTGCCGAAAAATTTCCTTGATCAATATCAACCGGTTGGGGGGCTTAGTGACCGAAGAAGAGCATGTACCGCCGTGTGCGAGGCAGCTGCTGCATGTTCGTGCGGCCGGGAACGCGTTCTTTCGCCGTAGCCCTGTTATGATACGCTCAACAGAGACCTCGTAACCAACGAATACAGGCCACCTTTGCAAGGAGTATGGGGATGAAACGACGTGACGTACTGAATGGCTTGGCTATGGCGGCCGCGGTACCAGCAATGGCAAAAGTTGCAGTAGCGCAAGAAACCGAACAACTAAAGCCACAGAAAACGGCATCCGTTGAAGGATGCGTTGCTCTTGTGACGGGGTCGAATAGGGGCGTCGGCCTCGGCTTTGTTAATGTCTTATTGGAGCGCGGTGCAAAGCGGGTCTATGCGACAGCGCGCAACCCTAAGAACTTCCCTGCAGTCGTGGCGCTCGACCCAAGTCGGGTCGTGCCTTTGGAGCTTGATGTGAATAACGACGCTCAACGCCAAGCTGCCGCGGAGCAGGCGAGGGACGTCACATGGGTTATTAATAATGCGGCTTACCCTGGAAGTCGCATTCCTGAAGAACGACGCATACGGTCAGCCAGTTCACTCGACGACAGTAAAATGGTGATGGAGACAAACTGTTGGTCACCAGCGGAAATTGCGCGTCTGTTTATACCCACCATAATCAACAACGGTGGCGGGGCGGTAGCGAATGTCTTGTCGGCGGCGTCTTGGTTTTGTTTGCCTGAGTACTCAAGTTACAGCCTGTCGAAGGCAGCGGCGATGATGATGACCAATGGGCTAAGGGCCGAACTAGACCGTGATCCCATTCTGGTGGCCAGCGTCTTTACTGGTGGTGTCGATACTCGTGCATCCCCGGCTGGAACGAGTGGTGGTATCTCACCAAATGAGCATGCCCACCAAGTGTTTGACGCAATGGCGCGCGGTGATACGGATGTCTATGCCGCTGGTTCAAAGGGGATGCGTGACATGATCAATGCTGATCCCGAGGCCTTCGAGCGCGGTCGAATCAAGCGGTTCTATGAAAGCCCTCTTACAATACGCAATCACATATTGTGATTGTATGAATGGTACGTACTCCGACTACCGTGCCAAACACTGTATAGTGGGTTTGATCGCAAGCGCGTAATAGACTTATCTGCTGACTAAAGTCCAAAGGACCCGAGGGCCGAGATGAATACTGACGTTGTTCTTACGTGTGCCCTCACAGGGGCGGGTGATACGTCCTCTAAGAGCGAGCATGTTCCTGTTACGCCAGAGCAAATAGCAGTTTCAGCGATTGAAGCTGCAAACGCCGGGGCTTCTGCTGTTCATGTTCACGTCCGTGACGTGGAGACCGGAAAAGGTGGGCGTGACCCCGCGCATTTTCGTGAGGTGGTTGAGCGTATCCGAGACTCAGGAACGGACATCATCCTAAATTTGACCGTTGGAATGGGCGCGCAAATCCAAATCGGTGAGTTGGACCCACGCGTTCAGGGGACTGAGACGGATCTCGTTCCTGCGCAGGAACGATTCCGTCATATTGAAGAGCTCAAGCCAGAAATTTGCACTCTTGATTGTGGGTCGATGAATTTTGGTGAAGATACGGTCGTGGTTAATCGTCTGATGGATTTGCGCTGGATGGCGCAGCGGGCGAAGGACCTTGGCGTCAAGCCAGAGCTTGAAGTCTTCGATATGGGGCAAATACAGCATGCCCTTACTCTCATACGAGAGGGGCTAATCAATGCTCCGCCCCTTTTCCAGTTCTGCCTGGATATTGCGAGTGGAGCGCCGGCGACAGCGGAGGCGATCATTGCGATGCGATCAATGTTGCCGCCTGATGCCAACTGGGCCGCGTTCGGGATTTCCAGATCCCAGATGCCTATGGTCGCACAGGCGATGCTGCTTGGTGGGCACGTCCGTGTTGGTTTAGAGGACAGTTTATATTTATCTCGGGGTGTCTTTGCGACAAATGCTCAATTGGTCGCTAAAGCTAAGCGCATAGTAGAAGAACTGGGCGGGCAGGTGTTGAGTCCGGTGGCCGCGCGCGAGAAGCTTAGTTTAAAGAAGCAGTGGTAATGAGAAGGTAAGAGTTATGGCTGAAGCCGCTCCAAATACAGAAGTGCTTGTTCTTAAGCCTGTTAAGGCGACGCTCGAAAACCTTAAAGGTTATGGGTCGTTGATTGGCGAACCGGACGACAGTGTCCTTGAAAAAATTGATTTCTATGGGGCAGATGTAAAAGTCACCCAGCCTGCTGATTTCCATGGAAACGATGACCTGTGCCTCAATTTGGTCTCCTTCAATCCGCGGCAATTGCACGTGAAGTGG